>JADHED010001262.1_pt1 | contig 22811 bp, 23 predicted proteins | sample 8952041 | NCBI WGS metagenome assembly JADHED01 (sample SAMN16124423, study PRJNA663239) | bioreactor sludge metagenome | isolation source: sludge (control) | place: India:Bengaluru | collected 2018-09-08
TCCATCAACAATCCGGAATCAGCCGCGCCCGCAAAAATGGACTTGTTTGTGGACTCAAAAGTCCCGGCTGTAGGCGGATCGCAATGGACCGCGGCAGAACGTCAAAGAGATGAAAAGTCCTTGTGCAGCAACGACTTGCAGACTCTCTTGGACTTCTGCGGAAGTCCGCAGATTGATGCGGTGGAGCGGGTGATGGGAATCGAACCCACGCTTGAGGCTTGGGAAGCCGCCGTTCTGCCATTGAACCACACCCGCGGCAGCCGGAACGATACTGTTGTCCCGGGCGCCACGCAAGGTGTTGGCCGGGTGCTGCTGCGGAGGGTCGCGCCCGCAAAGAAAAATGTTGACAGTGAACACAGCGGCGCCTATTCTGTCTATGTTTTCACTGAACACATGGGAGCGTTCATCATGATTCGATCACTTTGCTCGCAGCAGGGCACGCAGCAGTGCCAGAGTGTCGTTCCGCCACTGCCGCGGCCGATGCGGATGCGCCTTGGATTGCTGGCCAGCTATCTGCTGTTTGTCGGGGCGCTGTTTGCTGTCAATTTGCTGCAACAGCTTTGACGCATCGAGTGGTCATGCGCGGCGGGTGCTGACCGGCACGTACAATCGTGCCGGGCGCTTTGCGCGATGGCCACCGACTTTTACCATGGCATTCTCTCGAATCGGGGATGCCCATGCGAACCAATCAGCCCATCCTGATCGCCCACCGCGGCGCCAGCGGCTATCTGCCTGAACACACCCTTGCCGCCTATGCGCTGGCGGCCTTGCAAGGGGCCGATTTTCTCGAACCCGATCTGGTGATGAGCCGTGACGGGGTGCTGCTGGCGCGTCACGACAATCAGCTCGATCTCACCACCGATGTCGCCGACCATCCCGAGTTTGCCGACCGGCATTGTCAGCGTCGGGTTGATGGCCAGCTGGTGAGTGGCTGGTTCAGCGAGGATTTCACCCTCGCCGAACTGAAGACATTGCGCGCGGTCGAGCGGATCCCGCAGCTGCGTCCGGCCAACCGCCGTTTCGATCGGATGTTCGACATTCCCACCCTCGCTGAGGTGATCGCGCTGGCCAAGGGGCTCTCCCAGGCCAGTGGCCGTCCGATCGGGCTCTATCCGGAAACCAAGCATCCCAGCCACTTTGCGGCACTGGGGTTGTCGATGGAGGCGCCCCTGGTGGCCGCGCTGCATGGTGCTGGCTACCGCAGCGCGGCCGATCCGGTGTTCATTCAATCGTTCGAGGTTGGCAACCTGCGGCAGTTGCGCGGCATGACCGATCTCAGACTGGTGCAGTTGCTGGCGGAGAGCGGTCAGCCCTTCGATGTGGTGACTGCCGGCGGCACGCTCGACTACGAGCAGATGGCCACGGCGGCCGGACTGACCGCCATTGCCGGTTATGCCGATGGCGTCGGTCCGCAGAAGAGCCATTTCATTCTGGCGGCCGATGCCGAGGGTCGGCTCGACCCGGCCCGAGCCAGCGGCTTCATCGACGAGGCCCATGCGGCCGGTCTGCTGGTGCATCCCTACACCTTTCGTGCCGAGAACCACTTTCTGCCGCCGGCACTGCGGGGCAGTTCCACTGAGGGGCTGGGCGATTTGGTGGCGGAGTTGCGCCTGTTTCTGGCATTGGGTATCGATGGTTTTTTCTGCGACCAACCCGATCTCGGGCGTCGGGCAATCGATCTGATCGAATGAGATCAACGCGGTGGAGTGCCGTGATACCATTGCGCCCCGCTCAAACCGCAGCCCAAGTGCGAACAACACCATGCAGATCACCCCCGAACTGTTGGCGCCTGCCGGCACCTACCGCAGCATGCGCTACGCCTTTGCCTATGGTGCCGATGCGGTCTATGCTGGCCAGCCGCGCTACAGCCTCAGGGTGCGCAACAACGACTTCACGCTGGAGTCGCTGGCCACCGGCATCGATGAGGCCCACCAGCAGGGGCGGACTTTTTACGTGGCCTGCAACATCGCGCCGCACAATGCCAAGGTCCGGCGCTTCATCGATGACATGGTGCCCGTGATCGAGGCCGGGCCGGATGCGCTGATCATGTCCGATCCGGGCCTGATCATGCTGGTGCGCGACCGCTGGCCCGATATGCCGGTGCATCTGTCGGTGCAGTCGAATGTGGTCAACCACGCCGCGGTCGAGTTCTGGCGCCGGCAGGGGGTGAGCCGCATCATTCTGTCGCGCGAGCTGTCGCTGGAGGAGATCGAGGAGATCCAGCTCGCCTCGCCACAGATGGAGCTCGAGGTCTTCGTCCATGGCGCGCTCTGCATCGCCTATTCGGGTCGCTGTCTGCTCTCGGGCTACATGAACCACCGCGACCCCAATCAGGGCGCCTGCACCAACGCCTGTCGCTGGGAGTATGACCTGCTGCCGGCCCAGCAGAGCAGCATTGGCGAAGTGGTGTCGACCTGCACCCCGCCAGCGAAGGTCGAGCCCCCGCCACCTGCCGAAGAGGAGGATGGGCTGTTCCTGCTGCGTGAGCGCAGCCGCCCTGACGAGGTGATGCCGATCTTCGAGGATGAGCACGGCACCTACATTCTCAACTCACGCGACCTGCGGGCCGTGCAGCATGTCGAGCGGCTCGGCCGCATCGGCATCCGTTCGCTGAAGATCGAGGGGCGCACCAAGAGCCACTTTTATGCCGCCCGCACCACCCAGGTCTACCGCCGCGCCATCGACGATGCGGCGGCCGGCCGGCCGTTTGACCTGAATCTGATGGATGTGCTCGAAGGGTTGGCCAACCGTGGCTACACCGAGGGCTTCTATCGCCGCCATCCACCGGGGGTGTACCAGAACTACGAGCAGGGACAGTCGCGCAGTGATCGCCAGCAGTTCGTCGGTGAAGTGGTTGATTCAAATGACAATTGGCTCACCATCGAGGTGAAGAACCAGTTTGCCGTCGGCGATGCGCTGGAGCTGATGACGCCGCAGGGCAACCACCGGTTTCAGCTCGACCATCTGGAAGGGCGCGATGGCAAGGCCGCCCTCATCGCACCCGGCTCCGGGCATCGGGTGAAGATTCCCCGCCCGCCCCAGTGCGAGGCGGGCGAGTATGCGCTGCTGATCCGGAATCTGGTTGCATGATCAACGCCTTCGAGCTGGAGCGTGGTCGCCTGCGTCAGGTGCAGGTCGAGTCGATCGATGAGCTGCGCCACTGCCAGCCGGTCTGGATCGACTTCGTCGACGCTTCCGACCAAGAGCGCGACTGGGCATCGACCCTCTATGGCATCGACCTGCCTGAGGCCCACGAGGTCGGCGACATCGAGGCGCGGGCCCGCTTCTTCGAAGAGAAGGCCGGCAACGGCGACGAGCTGCACATCCGCTCCGACTTCTTTCACGAGGATGACACCGGCAGCCAGAGCATCCGCGTCGCCTTCGTGCTCAAGAACTCGATGCTGTTCAGCGTCCACCCCGAGGATCTGCCGCAGTTCCGGCTGGTGCGGATGCGTGCCCGCAGCCAACCCGGCTATGTCGAGGACTTGCAGGATGTGCTGCTCGAACTCTATGCGGCCGATGTGGAGTATTCCGCCGACGTGCTCGAGGGCATCTATGAGCGGCTCGACGGCCTGAGCGAGCAGGTGCTGGGGCATCAGATCGACGACGAGACCGCCGCCACCGTGCTCTCCAGCATTGCCAAGGAGGAGAACCTCAACGGCCACATCCGCCGCAACTTGATGGACACCCGGCGCGCCATCTCCTTTCTGATGCGCCACCGGTCGCTGTTGTCGAGCGAGCAGCACAATGAGGCACGCCAGATTCTGCGCGACATGGACTCGATCGAAGGCCACACCGGCTTTCTGTTCGACAAGCTGACCTTTTTGATGGATGCCACCATCGGCTTCATCAACATCAACCAGAACAAGGTGGTGAAGATCTTCTCGGTCGCCTCGGTCTGCCTGCTGCCACCGACGCTGATCGCCAGCATCTATGGCATGAACTTCGAGCTGATGCCCGAGCTGAAGTGGTCGCTGGGCTACCCCTTCTCGCTGTTGTTGATGGGCATCTCGGTCGTGCTGCCATTCTGGTACTTCCAGCGCAAGGGCTGGCTCAAATAGGAGGATGTGGCCATGCCGGTCACGCGCTACCTCTGGCTCTCCATCGCCGCGGCCATCGCCACCCTGCTGATCAAGCTGGGGGCCTGGCAGCTGACCGACTCGATCGGCTACCTCTCCGATGGGCTGGAGTCCTTCGTCAACCTGGCCGGTGCGCTCTTCGCGCTGGCGATGGTGGTGGTGGCCCGGCAACCGGCCGACGACAACCACCACTATGGCCACAGCAAGACCGAATACTTCTCGGTCGCCTTCGAGGGGTTGCTGATCTGTATCGCGGCGGCGCTGATCATCTGGTCGGCACTGAACCGTTTTCTGCATCCGCAGCCGCTGAGCAATCTCGACTGGGGCACCCTGCTGTCACTGCTGGCGACCGCGATCAACTTCGCGGTGTCGCGACTGCTGTCGCAGGCTTCGCGCAGCCACCACTCTCCGGCGCTCGATGCCGATGCACGCCATCTGATGACCGACGTCTGGACCACCTTCGGTGTCATCGCCGGCGTGGGGCTGGCCGGGCTGACCGAGGCCTGGTGGCTCGATCCGCTGGTGGCGATTGCCGTGGCGATCAACATTCTGCGCGAAGGCAGCAAACTGATGCGTGGTGCCCTCGATGGATTGATGGACCATGCCCTGCCACCGCCGATGCAGGCACGGATCGAGCAGATTCTGCTCGGCTATGCGGCACAGGGCGTCAGATTCGGCAACCTGCGCACCCGTGCCGCCGGCCATCTGCGTTTTGCCCAGGTCGACCTGTTTCTGCCGGGATCGATGACGGTCGCCGAGGCGCACGACCTGGCCGACCAGGTGGAGCAGCATGTGTTCAGCGAGCTGGGCATCACCCTCTCCACCCATGTCGAGCCGGCTGTCTTGGACGATCGGATCGACTGAGATCGGCCGGTGCATCGAACACGGTCCAATTCGTCCTTTCAATTGGTCAGCCGTTTTCATAGAATAGCCGCCTTTTTCCAACCGCGGCCCCGCCGCTCCTTGCCTGACTGCTGCATCATCCGGTGCGTGGCAGGCTGTTCAACCCATAAGGAGCAGAAATGCGTCACTACGAGATTGTCTTTTTGGTTCATCCCGATCAGAGCGAGCAGGTGCCCGCGATGATCGAGCGCTACAAGCGCGCCATCGAAGAGGGCGGTGGTGCCATCCACCGGCTCGAGGATTGGGGTCGCCGTCAACTGGCCTATCCGATCAACAAGATCCACAAGGCCCACTATGTTCTGATGAACATCGAAGTGGGACAGCCGACACTCGAGGAGCTCACCACCAACTTCCGCTACAACGATGCGGTGCTGCGCAACCTGGTGATCCAGCGTGACGAGGCCGTCACCGAAGAGTCGCCGATGATGCGCGGCGAAAAGGAGAACCGCGAGCGCCGCGAGCGCGAGGCCGAAGCCGAAGCGCGCCAGGCCAGCCGCGAAGAGCGCGGTCGTGCGAATGACGAAGAGGAGTAGAGGCGAGCCGTCTCTGCTGGTGATGCCCTGCGGGGCCTTCTGTAGCCATTGTTGAGGAATAGACCATGACCCGCTATTTTCGTCGCAGAAAATTCTGTCGCTTCTCCGCCGAAGGGGTGAAGGAGATCGACTACAAGGACATCGACACCCTGCTGGCGTATGTCTCTGAAACCGGCAAGATCATCCCGAGCCGGATCACTGGCACCAAGGCCAAGTATCAGCGCCAGCTCTCCACCGCCATCAAGCGGGCCCGCTTTCTGGCGCTGATCCCTTATACCGACAACCGCGAGTGAGCGGCACGCGCCAGTCATGAAGGCGCTTGCCGAATTCGCGATGCGGGGGCGTCAACAGGCGGCCCTGGTCGCTGTGGTGGCCACGGCCCTGCCGATGCTGTTCCTGCTGGGAGCCGCCATCGTCGGGCTGCTGTTCCTGCGCCGTGGCTGGAGCGAAGGGGTCACGGTGCTGCCCTGGCCGCTGTTGGTGGCCGGGCTCTGGTGGTGGCTGGGCGACCCGACCGCCTTCATCGTGATGGTGATGGTGGTGGTGCAGGCGCTGCTGCTGCGGGCGCGGGTCTCCTGGCAGCCGGTCTGGATGGCCGGCATCGCGCTGGCCACGCTGGTGATGCTGGCGCTGAATCTCTGGCCGCTGGCCGGCATCGAACAGTTGGTGCAGATGACCAGCCAGATGATGCAGAGTCAGCTTGGTGAGCAGTGGGCGGGCGTGGAGCCGCAGGTGACGGGCTGGCTCAACCGCGTCGTGGTGGCGATGCTGGCTGCCTCCGATCTGCTGTTTGCGCTGCTCTGTCTGATGTTGGCGCGGCATTGGCAGAGTGTGCTGTACCATCCCGGCGGCTTTCGCCAGGAGTTTCATGGTTTCAAGGTCGCACGGCCGTTGGCGCTGCTGCTGCCGTTGACCATGCTGGCGGGAACGGCGCTGTGGCCGCCGGCCGCCCTCTGGCTGCCGCTGCTGGCAGTGCCCTTCATGCTGGCGGCTGTCGGGCTGGTTCATGGCCTGGTGGCGGCACGGAATCTGGGCAAGGGGTGGCTGATCGTCTTTTATCTGACGCTGGTCGTGGCTCTGCCCTATATGGCGCCGCTGTTGGTGTTGGCGGCTTTTTTGGACGTCTGGTTCGATTTTCGTGGGCGTGCCGCCGCGACCTGAAAGGCTTTTCGAGCCATCCGCGGTGCGACAGACCCTGATCAATCTCCTGTAGTGAGGTGAATACGATGGAAGTGATTCTGCTTGAGAGAGTGGGCAACCTGGGCAACTTGGGTGACCGGGTGGCGGTCAAGTCCGGTTATGCACGCAACTTTCTGATTCCGTTCGGCAAGGCGGCTCCGGCCACCGCCAAGAACATTGCCCAGCTCGAAGCGCAGCGGGCCGAGCTTGAGCGCGCAGCCCAGGCACGGCAGGCGGCGGCCGAGGCACGGGCCGCCGCACTGGCGGACCTGGTGGTCACCCTGGCGGTCAATGCCGGCGACGAAGGCAAGCTGTTCGGCTCGATCGGCACCCGTGACATTGCCGAGGCGATCACGGCGGCGGGTCACCCGGCCGAGAAGAGTGAAGTGCGTCTGCCGAATGGCACCATTCGCGAGCTGGGCGAGCATCAGGTCGTGCTTCAGCTGCACAATGAAGTGGTGGCCGAAATCAAGCTGATGGTGGTTCGCGCCTGACCCGGTCCGCGGCACACATTCGGGTGTGTGCCGCGGAAGCAGTGCGGGCTCAGTCTCGCGGCGATGGTGCGGGATTCATTGCAGGTTGAGACGATGTCGGCAGATTTCGAAACCGCGGCGCTGAAGCTCCCGCCCCACTCGGTCGAGGCCGAGCAGTCGGTGCTGGGGGGCATGATGCTCGACAGCACGGCCTGGGAGCAGGTCGCCGAGCTGTTGAGCGCCGAGGATTTTTACCTCCGCGATCACCGCACCATCTTCGAGGTGATGCAGCGGTTGATCGACAGCGACCAGCCGATCGATGTCGTCACCCTCTCCGAGACCCTCGATCGTCAGGGTCGTCTCACTGAAGTCGGCGGCCTGCCCTATCTGGTCGAGCTGGCCCGCAACACCCCGACCGCCTCGAACATCTTGGCCTATGCCACCATCGTGCATGAGCGCGCCACCCGACGACGGCTGATCGCGGTGGCCGGCGAGATCGCCGCCAGCAGCTTCGATCCGGCTGGGCGCAGCAGCGCCGAGCTGATCGATGAAGCCGAGAGCAAGGTGTTCCAGATTGCCGATTCGCGCAGCAGCGGTGCCGGGCCCACCGGCGTCAATGCGCTGCTGTCGCGCGCACTGGAGCGCATCGACGAGCTTTACAACGCCAAGTCGCCGATCACCGGCCAGAGCACCGGTTTTCACGACCTCGACGAGATGACTTCGGGGCTGCAACCGGCCGACCTGGTGGTGGTGGCGGGCCGGCCATCGATGGGCAAGACCTCGTTTGCGATGAACATGGCCGAGGCGGCGGTGATCACCCGCGAGCAGCCGGTGCTGATCTTCAGCATGGAGATGCCGGGCGAATCGCTGATGATGCGCATGCTCTCGTCGCTCGGGCGCATCGACCAGACCCGGGTGCGCAACGGCCGGCTCGACGACGAAGACTGGCCGCGCCTCACCTCGGCGATCAGCCTGCTGAAAGACAAGCCGCTCTTCATCGACGACAGCCCGGCGCTGTCGCCGGCCGAGGTGCGGGCCCGCACCCGCCGCGTGGTGCGCGAACATGGCCCGGTCGGGCTGATCGTGATCGACTACCTGCAATTGATGCGGCTGGGTGGGCAGGTCGAGAACCGGGTCAACGAAATCTCCGAAATCTCCCGCTCGCTGAAGGCGCTGGCCAAGGAGATGAACTGCCCGGTCATCGCGCTTTCGCAGCTCAACCGCAGCCTGGAGCAGCGCACCAACAAGCGGCCGATCATGTCCGACCTGCGTGAATCCGGCGCCATTGAGCAGGATGCCGATCTGATCCTGTTCATCTACCGTGATGAGGTCTATCACGAGGATTCCAAGGACAAGGGACGGGCCGAGATCATCATCGCCAAGCAGCGTAACGGCCCGATCGGCACCGTCCATCTGGCCTTCATGGGGCGCTACACCCGGTTCGACGATCTGGCGCCCGCCAGCTATGAAGAGAGCGCCTACAGGTCCTGACCGGCATGGCACGCCCGATCCGCGCCGACATCGACCTTGCCGCCCTGCGCCACAACCTGCAGTGGATCCGCCAGCGCCATCCCCGCCATGAACTGGTGGCGGTGGTCAAGGCCAATGGCTATGGACATGGGCTGGTGCCGACCGCGCAGGCGCTGGCGCAGGCCGATCTGCTGGGGGTGGCGGCGATCGACGAGGCCATGCTGCTGCGGCAGGCCGGTCTTTCACAGCCGATCCTGCTGATGGAGGGCTGCTTTGACGCCAGCGAGCTGGATCTGGCCGAGCAGCAGGGTTTTGAACTGGTCATCCACTCTCACTGGCAGCTCGAACTGCTGGAGGCGATGCCACCCCGGCAGCCGCTGCGGCTGTGGATCAAGATCGACAGCGGCATGCATCGGCTCGGCTTCGCCCCCGGGCAGGTGGCCGGGATCCAGCCGCGGCTGCGGCGCCTTGCCGGCCTGCGGGAGCTGGTCTGGATGAGCCACCTTGCCTGTGCCGATGAGCCGGAACATCCCGCCAATGCCCGCCAACTGGCCTGCTTTGCCCGGGCGATTGCCGGGTTGCCGGGGCGGTGCAGTGTGCGCGCCTCGGCCTCGATTCTCGGCGATGCCGCCCTGCCGATGGCCGACCACTTTCTGCGGCCCGGCCTGATGCTCTATGGGGCATCGCCCTGTGCCGACCGATCGGCGCTGGCGCTGGGTCTGCGCCCGGCGATGACGTTCCGCAGCCGGCTGATCGCCCTGCGCGAGCTGGCCGTCGGTGAGCCGGTGGGCTATGGCGGTCGGTTCGTCACCCGGCGTCCGAGCCGGATCGGTGTCGTCGCCGCCGGTTACGGCGATGGCTATCCGCGCCATGCCAGCCAGGGCACCCCGCTGCTGATCCGTGGCCAGCGCGTGCCGCTGGTGGGTCGGGTGTCGATGGACATGGTCACGGTCGATCTGACCGATCTGCCCGCCGCGGCGATTGGTGACGAGGTGATTCTCTGGGGCGAAGGATTGCCGGTGGATGAGGTGGCCGCCGCCGCCGGCACCATCGCCTATCAACTGCTCTGCAATGTCACCGGCAGGGTGCCTTACCGCTACCGGTGAGAGGGAGGGAGCATGGCCAAACCGACCCACAGATTCTTTTGCGCCGACTGCGGCGCCGAGTACAGCAAGTGGCAGGGGCAGTGCGATGGCTGCCGCAGCTGGAACCGCATCAGTGAAGTGGCGCAGAGCCGTCTGACCGGTGGCTATGCCGGCGCCGCCGGCGGCACGGCCGAACTGGTGACGCTGGATCAGATCAGTGTGAGCGAAGCGGTGCGGATCGGCACCGGCATCGGCGAACTCGACCGGGTGCTGGGTGGCGGTCTGGTGCCCGGTTCGGCCATCGTGCTGGGTGGCCATCCCGGCGCCGGAAAGAGCACGCTGGTGCTGCAGGCGTTGGGCAATCTGGCACGACAGCACCCAGTGCTCTATGTCACCGGCGAGGAGTCGCTGCAGCAGGTGGCGATGCGGGCGCAGCGGCTCGGCGTGGCCGGCGATCAGCTCAAGCTGCTGGCCGAGACCCGGGTCGAGGCGGTGATCGACTGCTGCCTGCGTCACCGGCCGCGGGTGCTGGTGATCGACTCCATCCAGGTGATGCAGCTGGCCGAGTTGCAGTCGGCGCCGGGCAGCGTCGGGCAGGTGCGCGAGAGCGCTGCGCGGCTGACCCGCTTCGCCAAGGAGAGTGACACCATCCTGCTGCTGGTGGGCCATGTTACCAAGGAGGGCCACCTGGCCGGGCCCAAGGTGCTGGAGCACATGATCGACTGCTCGCTGATGCTCGAAGGTTCGAGCGACAGCCGTTTTCGCATTCTGCGCGGACAGAAGAACCGCTTTGGTGCCGTCAACGAGCTGGGCGTCTTCGCGATGGTCGAGCATGGACTGCGCGAGGTGAAGAACCCCTCCGCGATCTTTCTCTCCGGCCGCCGCGAACCGGCTGCCGGCACCCTGGTGACCGCCCTGTGGGAGGGCACCCGGCCCTTGCTGGTCGAATTGCAGGCACTGGTCGACCAGAACCACCATGGCCAGCCGCGCCGACTGGCGGTCGGCACCGACCTGAACCGTCTGGCGCTGCTGCTGGCGATTCTGCACCGCCATGGCGGGCTGTTCCTCGGTGATCAGGATGTCTTCGTCAATGTCGTCGGTGGTGTCAAGGTCGATGAGACCAGCGCCGATCTGGCGCTGGTGCTGGCGCTGGTGTCGAGCTTTCGCAACCGGCCGCTGCCGCAGGATCTGCTGGTTTTCGGCGAAGTGGGGCTGGCCGGGGAGATTCGTCCGGTGCCCAGTGGCCTCGAACGGCTGCAGGAGGCGGCCAAGCACGGCTTCACCCGCGCCATCGTGCCGAGTGCCAACGCACCCCGGCAGCCGATCGCCGGCATGACGGTGACCGCGGTCGAGCGGGTGGCCGATGCCCTGGAGAGCTTCTGAAAAGCAGTGCTGCCAGGGCGGCGCTACAGATGCTGATCGATGCGGTGCGCCTTGAGTCCCCAGGCAAAAAGCGAGGAGACCTTGCGGCTGGTCCGGCGAAAGCGGCCGATCAGGGCCTCGATCAGCGCCTTCATCACCGGGTAGCCCAGCTCGGGGTGGCGGTCCATGAAGCGCAGCAGGATTTCACTGTCGATCTCGGTCAGCTCGGCAGTCGTGAGGGTGACGACCGAGGCGGCATGGGGCGCGCCATCGAACATCGCCAGTTCACCGATCAGCTCGCCGGGACCGACATCGGCCACACCCGGCTGAATCTGTCGGGCACCCTCCAGCAGCACTCCATTCAGAATCCGCAGCTGGCCGCTGTCGACCAGATAAAGCTTGCCACACTGCGTGCCCTCCTGGATCACCGTCTGGTTGGCTGCACAGCGCAGTGGATGCGCGCAGCCGAGCCGGCTCAGTTCGGGGTGGCGCAGCAGTGCGCGGATGGCCTGGGTTGCCGAACTGCCAGTCGCCGCATCAACGGGTTCCATACACCACCATCGTCTTGCCGCGCGCAGTGACCAGACCCTGCTGCTCCAGATCCTTGAGCACACGTCCCACCATCTCCCGCGAGCAGCCCACCATGCGGCCGATCTCCTGCCGGGTGACCTTGATCTGCATGCCATCAGGATGCGACATCGCATCCGGCTGCTTGCACAGGTCGAGCAGCGTGCGCGCCACGCGCCCGGTCACATCGAGAAAGGTCAGGTTGCTCGCCTTGCGGGTGGTGGCGCGCAGCCGATTGGCCAGTTGCGTGGCGAGGGTGTGCAGCATGGCTGGATGCTGTTCGATCAGTTGCTGGAACTTGCCGTAGCTGATTTCGGCGACCTCGCATTCAGTGCGGGCCCGAACCATCGCCGAACGCGCTGGTTCGGTGGTGAAGAGGCCGATCTCGCCGAAAAAGTCACCACCGTTGAGATAACAGACCACCATCTCCTTGCCCTCCTGCTCTTCGAGTGCGACAGTCACCGAGCCTTTGCAGAGATAGTAGAGCGTATTGCAGGGGTCGCCTTGCTTGATGATGGTGGCGTTTTTCGTGTAACGACGACGGTGACACTGGGCGAGAAACTGATCCAGCCCCGGAATGGCTGGCTGGAGTCGACTGCTGATGCCGAGCGCTCTGGGGGAGTTTCGCTGTAGTTCGCTCATGGTTCGATCTGGCCACGATGGGGATGACGCAACTGGAAGGATTGCAGGTTGATTGCTTGAAAGTATGGTTGACAGAGTCGATTTCCGCCAACGAGCCAGCATGGATCTCGACCTCGGATTTCGCTGGCGAACGGGCGGGAGTCCGCAGGATTTGAAATGGGATGAAAATGCAATAGAATGACCCCCCTTTTAAGGTCAAGGCCAGCAAAGCAGACGCTGTTGGGCAGTGCGGTGCCCGCGGTTGCGGTTGGTTGGGCTCAATAAACTCTCCAGGGCATCCTCCAGGAAGCGATATCGACAATGGTAAAGATTCGACTTGCACGAAGCGGCGCCAAGAAGCGTCCCTTTTATCACCTGACCGTGACCGACAGTCGCAACAAGCGCGATGGCCGCTTCTGTGAGCGGGTGGGTTTCTTCAACCCGGTGGCGCGTGGGCAGGAGGTCAAGCTCAAGGTTGAACTGGAGAGGATCGACTACTGGCTGTCACAGGGCGCCCAGCCGACCGACCGTGCCAGGAAGCTGATCCAGCAGGCACGGCAGCAGTAAGCCGATCCAGAGTCTTCGCGCGGGTGAAGGCCGATGAATGGGTGGTGCTCGGCAAGGTCAGCACCGCATTCGGTATCAAGGGGTGGGTCAAGATTCACTCCTACACCGAACCGCCGGAAAACCTTCTGCATTACCCCCAGTTGTGGCGGGTGACCGCGCAGGGCCGGCAGAAGATCGATCTGGTCGAGGCCAAGGTGCAGGGGCGTGGCCTGATCGGTCGATTCGCCGATTGCGACGACCGTGATCAGGCGCTGGGTTATGCGGGGGATGAGTTGGCGGTGCCGGCAACGGCCCTGCCAGAGCTGGAAGCCGGAGACTACTACTGGCACCAGCTTGAAGGGATGCGGGTGATCAACCGGCAAGGCGAACTGCTGGGTTGGGTCGATCGACTGTTCGAGACCGGTGCCAACGATGTGGTCGTGGTCCGTCCCGGTGAAGGCAGCATCGATGAGCGGGAGCGATTGATCCCCTACCTCCCTGAGCGTGTCGTCATCCGGGTGGATCTGGAGCAGGCCGAACTGCATGTCGACTGGCCTGCCGATTTTTGAGAGTTGAACAGGCGGTTCAAGAGCAATGTGGTTTGGCGTGGTGACGCTCTTTCCGGAACTGCTGCAACCGGTGCTGACCCTCGGCGTGACCGGCCGGGCCATTGTCCAGGGGCTGTTGCAGGTGGAGTGCTGGAATCCACGGCAGTTCACCAGCGATCTGCACCAGACGGTCGATGACCGGCCCTATGGCGGTGGACCTGGCATGGTGATGAAGGTGGCGCCGCTGCAGGCCGCGATCGGCGCCGCACGTGCCGTGGCACCGAAGCCACCGAGCGTGGTCTATCTTTCGCCGCAGGGGCGCAGGATCGACCAGAGCATGCTGGAGCGCTGTGCAGGGATGGAGGCGGTGCTGCTGCTTGCTGGCCGCTATGAAGGTGTCGATGAGCGGTTGATCGACCTCGAGGTCGATGAAGAGTGGTCGTTGGGTGACTTTGTGCTGAGCGGTGGGGAAATCGCCGCGATGGCGCTGATCGACGGTGTGGCCCGGCTGTTGCCGGGTGCGTTGGGGCATGCGCAGTCTGCACGCTGTGACTCATTCAGCACCGGCCTGCTGGACCATCCGCACTATACCCGTCCGGAGTGTCATCAGGGCGCTGCGGCACCCCAGGTGTTGTTGAGCGGTGACCATGGAGCGATCGAGCGCTGGCGACGGCAACAGGCATTGGTGCGAAGCTGGCTACGCCGGCCGGAACTGTTGAAAGAGTGCAGGCTCAGCCTGGCGGAACTGGAATTTCTGGAACGATTTGCCGCGGCGAAACAGTCTGGCCGCGAACCCACTGGTACGGGCGTCAGCCCACTTTGAGGATGAACAGCGATGAGCAACAAGAACGCATTGATCACCCAGATCGAAGCCGAACAGATGCAGAGAGTCCTGCCGGCGTTTGCGCCGGGCGACACCGTCGTGGTGCAGGTCAGGGTGCTGGAGAGTGGCAAGGACTCTTCGACCGCCAAAAAGGGCAAAACCGCCGCCAAGGCGCCCAAAAAGGATTCGAGCAAGGTCGATGCGGCCCGCGAGCGCTTTCAGGCCTTTGAAGGGGTGGTGATCGCCAAGCACAACCGGGGCCTGAACTCCTCTTTCGTGGTGCGCAAAATCTCCCATGGCGTGGCGGTCGAGCGGACCTTTCAGAGCTACAGCCCGATGCTCGGCGAGATCGAAGTGAAGCGTCGCGGCGATGTCCGCAAGGCCAAGCTGTACTACCTGCGTGACCGCTCGGGCAAATCGGCCCGTATCCGCGAGAAGGTCTGATCCTGTTCGCTGCCTGACTTCTCCTGTCAGGCGCAGCCAAGCGGTACTGGTTTTTGTTCCGTGTGCCCTGGCCGAGTGCCGGGGCTTTTTTTTGTAATGGAGTCCTGACTGATCGACCAACGGATCGGTCTGAAGGGCTGATCGAATTTTGTGTCTTGTCCTGTTACAGTTTTCAAGCAGGCGGGCGCTCACGGAATATAGGCTGAGTCCTTCGCTCTTCGTGGTTGAACGTGCAGGGCGGCACACAGGCTGGCGGGTTCTCTCGCCCTGACACCATTCAAGAAATCCTGGTCATTTCCATGGCGATGGTCGAGATCGATCGAGTCTGGTCGAATTTCTGCATTTTGCTGCTGTTGTGTGGCCAACTCGGACTCCTGTCCATTCAGTTCGGACAGGCACGGCGACTTCAGCCATTCGATCTTTTTCTGGAAAAACTGGCGGCACTCGTGCTGCCTTTGCTGCTCTCATGGGGTGTCTTGCTGCTGTGGATGCCTGATCGGCTGCTCGAGCATCCACTCGATCCGTTGCGCTGTGCCACGCTCGTCACGCTGGTGGTGGCTGTGCTGCGTCATCGACTCGAACTGCGGGGATTGACACTGATTGCCGCGACGATCGCCGGGTTGATCCACCCGCTGACGACCCTGGGGTTCGCTGGCCGAGGAGACTGGCTGAGCGGGTGGGCTCCGCTCGATCTGACCGGGGCGGGCATGCTCTACACGCTGGGGGGTTGGTTGATTCTGGCGGCTCTGTGGGCGTTCGATCTGCGCAAGGAGGCGGGACATCGCCTCGCGCCAGTCACCGCCGACCGGCTGCCCGCCATGGCCGCCGGAGGTCTACTGCTGGCGGCAGGCTGCATTGGATTGAACATCAGCGCCGGGAGTGCACAGATCAGTCAGTTGATCGACACCGTCAACAACAGCCTGCTGGCTGGCGTGGTGGGCACATTGGTGGCTGCCCTCTCGGTGCCACAGCGTCGCCAACAGATCCGCTGGATGATTTCAATGCAGGGTGGCCTGGCAGGCATGATCTCGGTCAGCGGCAGCGGTCATCGGCTGGTCCCGCTCGAAGCACTCTTTCTGGGCGGATTTGCCGCCGCCACCATGCTGATGATCAACCACTGGCTGCGTCGATCGCGGTTGGACGATCCGCTGTGCAGTGTGGCAGTGCTGCTGGGGGGCGGTACGGTGGGTCTGATCACTGCGGGTCTGCCCGGAGTGCCTTCTTCGCCATGGACCGACCGCGAATTCTGGCTTCAGATCACCCTACAACTGTTTGGTGTCACTGTGATTGCCCTAGTGGGAGCAGGACTCTCCTGGCTGCTGTTTTCACAATTTCGGCGCTGGCGGTTGGTGGAGATGAAACAGCCCGATGTCACCGTGGAGGTCAGCCCGCGGATGGAACGGCTGCTGGCCGAGGTCGATCAGCACGGTCGGCAGGGATATCCGGATCGACGCCTGAAGGTCGAAGAAGGTGACGAGGTTGGACTGCTGGCCGGAAAATACAACGAGGTGATGGAGCGCCTGGAGAGCTCCATGGATTTTGCACGGCTGTTGGTGCGGGATCTTCAGGAAGGTCTGATCACCTGTTCGACCGCAGGTCAGGTGTTGCAGATGAATCCGGCGGCCGAACGGCTGTTCGCCATGGCGGCGGCCGATGTGCAGGGGGCTTCGATCCTGAATTTTCTGGCTTTTGACCAGAGCGGCGTGGACAAACGGGTGCTGCTGCACGACGGCTTTCGGCAGGATCTGACCCTGCTGCGGGGCGATGGCGACCGGACGCGGGTGCTGGTCAGCGTGACCGAATCCAGAAGAGGTCAGCATGGCCGTTTCCTGACCGTGCTGATGCAGGATGTGCAGACACAGTGGCAGGTCAGGGAGCAGTTACAGCAGGAGAGCAATTTCGCCCAGTTGGTGCTGGAGTCGATCATCGACAGCATGATCACCCTCAACCTGCACGGCCGGGTGACCTATCTGAACCAGGCGGCCGGACGCCTGCTCGGCTGGTCGGCAGGCGATGCGACGGGGTTGCCGCTGGCGCGGCTGATCTCCTCGGCGGAAGACCAGGCGGGCCGCCACATTGCCGATCTGGCCGAGTATGTGCTGCGGTTGGTGGCGCAGCAGAGCCGTGGCGAGGTGCTGGTGCTGTGCAACCGCTATGGTGATGAGTTCCACCTTGGCTGCTCCCTGGCACCGATTCTCAACCGTGCCGATGAACAGGTCGGGGTGGTGGTGCTGCTGCACGACGTGACCCAGGACCGGCAGTTCGCGCAGTTGCTGAGCTATCAGGCCACCCATGACACCCTGACCGGTCTCTACAACCGCCATGCCTTCGAGGCGGAACTGAGCTCGCTGCTCGAAGAGAGCGTCGCCACCCGTCCGCGGCATGTGCTCTGTCTGGGTGATCTCGACCAATTCAAGGTGATCAATGACAGTTGCGGTCATGCGGCCGGCGATGAACTGCTGCGCCAGCTCACCAGCCTGATGCGCTCCAAGGTGCGTGAACGTGACATGCTGGCGCGGGTGGGTGGCGACGAGTTCGGGCTGCTGCTGCAGAATTGCGAGATCGAACGCGCCGAGAAGGTGGTGGCGGATCTGATCGCGACCGTGGCCGACTACCGCTTCGTCTGGCACGCCAACACCTACGCGGTGGGCATCAGCTTTGGCATCACCCCGATCGATCCGGCGCATGGCGATACGATCCAGATCATGAACAATGCCGACGCGGCCTGCTTTGCCGCCAAGGATGCCGGCCGCAACCGCTTTCACCGCTATGAGCCGAGCGATGAGGAGCTGAGCCGGCGAATGGGTGAAATGAGCTGGGTCAGCCGCATCCAGCAGGCGCTCGACGCCGACCAGTTCGAGCTCTACTGCCAGGAGATCCGGCCGCTCTCCGACGACCTCAAGCCGCACTATGAAGTGCTGGTACGGCTGCGCACCGAGGATGGAAAACTGGTGGGACCGGGTGCCTTCGTGCCGGCGGCGGAGCGCTACGGGCTGATTCAGCGCATCGACCGCTGGGTGGTGAGCAAGGTGCTGGAGTGGCTGAAGCGTGAAGAGGCGCGGCTCGGCGACATCCGCCTTGCGGTCAACCTCTCCGGCTTTTCGGTGGGTGACGAGACCTTCCACGCCGCACTGCTGGCACAGATCAGCCAGGTCGAGGTGGCCCGGCAGCGCATCTGCTTCGAGATCACCGAGACCGCGGCCATCACCAGCTTCAACCATGCGGTTGAATTTCTGAATCGATTCAAGGCATTGGGATTTCGTTTCGCGCTCGATGACTTCGGCAGCGGCGTCTCATCCTTTGCCTACCTGCATCGGCTGCCGATCGATCTGGTCAAGATCGATGGCATCTTCGTCCGCGAACTGCTGGCGGACGAGATGAAGCAGTCGATCGTCACCGCCATCGTGCAGATCTCTGCCCAGGCCGGTCTGCTGACCATTGCCGAATTCGTCGAGGATGACGCCACATTGGCATGGCTGAGAGCGGCTGGCGTCAACTATGCCCAAGGGAATGGCGTGAGCATGCCATTCCCACTTGACGAACTGCTGGCCTGACCGGTTGCTCTGCAGACGGTTCAGCCGCCGGCGGCCTTGACCTTGAAGCCAGCCTCGCCAAGCAGGCCCAGCAGCAGTTCGAGGTGGTCACCCTGAATCTCGATGACGCCATCCTTCAGGGTGCCACCGCTGCCGCAGCGCTGCTTCAGTTGCTGCGCCAGCGCCTTCAGTCCGGTTTCATCCAGCGGAACCCCCTGCACGACGGTGACCGTTTTGCCACCGCGTCCCTTGCGTTCACGCCGAACCCGCACCACGCCGTCTCTGCTGGGCGCGGCGGGCGCCTGGGGTTTCTGCTCGCGGATGCGCCCGCTCTGCGTGGAGTAGACCGGGCGTGAGTTGCGCTCCATGGTGGCGGAACTGTCGGGGCTCAGCGCTGGCTGATCTCGTCCATCGCCCCGGCCGGGATATGGAAGCCATCGGTGCTCATGATCTGGGCCAGATTGTCACGGATGAACTCCGGGCTCATCTGTTCGCGGTTGGTGACGCCCTTGCAGGCGCCGACAAAAACCCGCGCCACGCGGCCGGAGGAGGAGGAGAGAATCTCGCCGGTCAGGCTGCACGACTCATGGGCCAGATAGGCGACGGTGTGCGCGACCAGTTCGGGGTCCATGGCGGCTGCCCGCTCTCCCATCAGATCCTCGGTCATGCGGGTGCGTGCGCCGGGCGCCAGCACGTTGCACTTGATGTTGTATTTGGCACCTTCCAGGGCCAGCGTCTTGGTGAGACCGACGATGCCCATCTTGGCCGCCGAGTAGTTGGTCTGTCCGAAGTTGCCGAACAGGCCGGCGGCCGACGAGGTGTTGATGACGCGGCCGAAGTTCTGCTCGCGCATCAGCTCCCAGGCGGCATGGGTGGTCCAGACGCAGCCTTTGAGGTGCACGTCGATCACCGGGTCGAACAGCTCCGGTGACATGTTGCGGAAGGATTTGTCGCGCAGGATGCCGGCATTGTTGACGATGATGTGGACCGCGCCAAAGGCCTTGAGCGCGGCATCGACGATCGCCTTGCCGCCGGCCTGGGTGGCGACGGTGTTGGCATCAGCCACCGCTTGGCCGCCCAGCGCCTTGATCTCCTCGACCACCTTCTGGGCGGGGGTCTGTGACGAACCGCTGCCGTCGACCGCGCCGCCGAGGTCATTGACCACCACCTTGGCGCCACGGGAGGCCAGCAGCAGCGCATGGGCGCGGCCGAGACCGCCGCCGGCACCGGTGACTATGGCGACTTTGCCATCGAATCGCATGTCTGACATGGGAACGCTCCTTGATTGTTATCTCTGTTATGGGGGCAGGCGGCTGGCGCCCACCGGTCTAATCTACCCACACCGTGAGGGAGGGTAAAGGGCACACGGTGATGCCTGCCTGCAACCGGCTTCCTCATGAACCCCAGAAGGTCATGGTGCCGATGGCACCGAGCCGGCCGCTGCTGGCACCGAACAGCAGTACCTGGTTGGTGATCGCCTCGCTCTGACGCTTCAGGCAGTGGCCAAAGGCGATCACCTGTTCACCGGCGAGACTCTGGCAGAAGTTCACCTTCAGATCGACGGTGGCGGCACGGCCACGCTGAATCTGACCAAAGGAGCAGAACACCCCGGCATCATCGAGCAGCAGCAGTACCGCACCGCCGGCCAGCGCACCCTCATGGTCGCGATTGGAGGCGAGATCATCGAGCGTGAAGCGCACCCGGCTCTGGTCGAGCCCCAGCACCTGCAACCCCTCGGCATGGCGGGCGACATTGCCCTTGATCATCTCTCCGATCTGATTCAGCGCCAGCGGACTTTTCACCGCCAGCTCATGCAGCAGCGCGCTGTCGAGTTCGACCGCCTCTTCATCCGCCGGGGCGATGCGGAACAGCGTGTGGGCGCGGGCGACACACTGCCGGTTCTGGTTCTGCACCTCGACATCGATGAAGGCCAGCGCCCGGGTCGCACGGATCAGGGTCGCGGTGGCGGTGAGGTCGGCCTCCTTGGCACCGATCATGTAATTGATCTGGATGTCGAGCGGGCGAATCTGCCTGATCGGGGTCTGGGCGAAGTGGAGCTTGCTCAGCAACTGGCCGGCGTCATGAATCAGGGTGCCGATCACGCCGCCATGGACCACGCCACCGGGGGCGTTGAGGTTGCGCTCGTCATAGCCGAGAAACAGGCTGACTGCGGCGGGCGTCGCTTCGAGCAGCTGGATGCCCACCCGGTTTGCCCAGCCATTATTGGCATAGAAGTCGAGCAGGGCGGTGGCGGTCTGATGGGATTGGGTCGCAGTGGTCATCTCCCTATTGTCTCCTTCAAGGGGTTGCTGGATGGCTGGATTATTGTTGTTTGCGCCGGGCCAAACATCCCATTGTCACCATTCGCTGCGCCATTGCAATCGGCAGCCCTGCCGCTGTTTGCAGTGGTTTGCGGCAGAGCCGGTGGCAAGCGGCGTGATGGCGAACTGGCCGCGCTGGCGACCTTGTAGCCGGCACGAATGCATCCATATTAAAGTACCGTGCAGATTGACCATGTTGACCATGAATCACCCGTCCCTCACCGCGAAGTGACGCTGAACCATGCAATTCAAGGATTATTACCAGATTCTCGGCCTCTCCCGTGATGCCACCCAGGAGGAGATCAAGCGCGCCTACCGCAAGCTGGCGCGCAAGTACCATCCCGACGTCAGCAAGGCCGAGGATGCCGAGGCACGGTTCAAGGAGGTCGGCGAAGCCTACGAGGTGCTGAAGGATCCGGAAAAGCGGGCCGCCTATGACCGTTTTGGTGAACATTGGCGTGAAGGCCAGGATTTCACCCCGCCGCCCAATTGGGACAGCGGCTTCGAGTTCACCGGTGGTGGCTTTCCCGACCATGATCCGCAAGGTTTCAGCGACTTCTTCGAACAGCTGTTCGGCCGAGCTGGACCTCGTCGCGCTGGCCGGGGTCGAGCCGCGCGCCACGCCGAGGATCACCACGCCAGGATCACCATTACCCTTGAAGAGGCCTATCAGGGGGCGAGCAGGGAGGTGGTGCTGCAACGGCCCACCATCAACCGTGCCGGCCACCTGGAGATGCAGCTTCATGCGCTGCGGCTGCGCATTCCCAAGGGGGTTCGCGAGGGGCAGAAGATTCGGCTCTGTGGCCAGGGTGAGCCCGGCAATCCGGCCGGTGACCTCTACCTCGAAGTCTGCTTTGCCCCCCATCGGCTCTATCGGGTGGATGGGGCCGACATCCATCTGGAACTGCCGATCACCCCGTGGGAGGCCGCGCTCGGTGCCAGGGTCAAGGTGCCGACGCTGGGTGGAGTGGTTGAGCTGGCGATCCCCGAAGGGTCGCAAAGCGGGCGGAGGTTGCGGCTGAAGGGGCGCGGTCTGCCTGCCTCGCCGGCGGGTGACCAGTATGTGACCCTGAAGGTGGTGGTGCCGCCCGCCAGCAGTCAGGCGGCGCGTGAACTCTACCGCGCGATGGAGAAGACGATACCTTGCAGCCCGCGCAGCGAACTGGGGGTCTGAGCATGGCGACACAGGATGATGAAAAACAGGTGGCCGTGCTGATCGAGCACCATCAGTACCGCCTGGGCGAGCTGTGCCAGCAACTCGATGTCACCGCCGAGTGGGTGATGACGATGGTCGGCGAAGCGATCGTTGAACCGACAGGAGCGCCGATCAGCTGGTGTTTCAGCCACAGCGACCTCGAACGGTTGCGCAAGGCGCGCAATCTCGAACGCGAGTTGCAGATCAATCTGCCCGGCATTGCGTTGGCGCTTGACCTGCTGGCTGAACTCGATGCACTGCGGCGGATTGTCCGGCTCTTGCCGCCGCTGGCTGATGCGGTGGACGATCCGCTGATCGAGCCAAAAGGGTAGTGTTTGCTGCGCTGGATGAGGGGGCGGGAAAAGATTTCGTCAGGATTGCGGCTGGTAAAGCCATTCTGAAATCAACGTGCTAGGCGCGGATGGTGAGCCTGTTCATGAATGAAATCGGCTTGGGGCCTGTGAAATTTTTCAGTGCAAGCATTGACATCTATTCACACAGGAAAAAATTTTGCGCATGCTGACTGTGAATTGCAAGAAACACTGGTTATTTCAGGCTTGATCAGCTCAACTCATTGTAAATAAACAACTATTTTATTGATCAAAAAACAACCTAAGAAAAAAATGCCTGCTGTTTCTTGAGTTAGCGTTGGACGTGGCTGAATTATCCAGAAAGTTATCCACAGAAAATGTGCATCAGAAATGACATCTGCATGACGTTTTCATGGCGGGAGAGGTGTCATTGAGAGACGGGGCAAAAAGCATCGCGCGCCGCAATGGCGCGCTCCAGTTGAAAGGATGAGCGTGAGGCGAGCTGGCCCTCAACTGCCGGCGTAGGCCTCGGCCTCGAAGTCGTCGGCGCTGCCATCGCGCACGCCGGCACTCTCGGCAAAGGTCTTGCCGTAGGTCTGCTGCATCGCAGTGGCAAAGGCTTCGTAGGGCATGTCGTCATACAGGCCGCGGTCGCGCACATACTCCATGTGGCGGTTGCCGGCCTGATCGAAGGGGTGAAACACCGAGTCGGTCTGGCCGTCATACTCCAGCGGCAGGATGTTGATCTTCTGGCAGAGCGAAAGATTGAAGGCCGGCGTGCTCTTGCTCCAGCGGCCATCGACATACATCAGGGTCTG
>JADHED010001264.1_pt1 | contig 22797 bp, 11 predicted proteins | sample 8952041 | NCBI WGS metagenome assembly JADHED01 (sample SAMN16124423, study PRJNA663239) | bioreactor sludge metagenome | isolation source: sludge (control) | place: India:Bengaluru | collected 2018-09-08
GGGAAGGCCCTCTCCTGCGGAGAGGAACTACACCACTTGACGGGACACTAGCCTCGAGGCGAGAGCCTCGAGCCCACTCCGACCCGCTACGGCGCACGTATCAGTGAGTGAAGGCTCGACCGCTCGGCAGCCCGGTGGAACCGCGTCGGGCTGCTTGAGTCGGCCTACCGCCGGACGACGGCGACGCAGAGCAACCGCCTCCTGCCCCAACACCCGGCACAAGCTTCCTCCGACCCGTGACGATCTACAAACGAAACAGAAATTCCTATTGACAACATTAGTTCACGACGTTAATGTGATTCGCATGGATCAGCGTCTGGGATACCGAGTGATCCGGGATTACTACCGCCTGCCTCAGTCCGACTGGGGCGCGGCGCTGGGGGTCTCTGCTGCCGCGGTGTGCCAGTGGGAGACGGGACGGCGACCAGTCCCCCCCTGGGCGGACGCCATCTACGATCGCCTACAGGGGCCGATCCTGCAGGGCGATCTCAGAGAGATCGACCGCCTCCGCGCCGAGCTCCTCAGGGCGGTTGAGACATTCAGGCGCTCCCAGAAGAAGGCATCCGAGGGGCTCATGCTTGCCGGAGCGGTCGGGGTTGGCCTCGGCCTGCTGTTCGCGGCGTTGTTCAGAAAGTGAGGCGTGCGTGTATCCGTCAGACCAGTTCTGCCGGCTCGAACCCGGCATCTACCATGTCACTCGACCGAAGGGGCCGTTCCGCCACCATGGACTGCTCTGCGTGGATGTCCTGGGCCCGGGAGAGGTCGTCATCGACCTGCCTGCCTCGGGCATACGTCGGTCCACCCTGGCCGAGTTCGGGGCCGGGCAGGCGGTCCACCTCGAGCGAACCCGACCGGCGGACGGCGCTGCCGCTCTGGACCGCCTGCGGTACATGCTCGGCGAGGGCGCCGTCTACAGCCTCCTCGGGTTCAACTGCGAGCACTTCGTCAACTACGTCCTCCGAGGGGTCAAGAGAAGCAGTCAGGTTGACGTCACGCTCTCGGCCTTTGCGGGCACTCTCCTGCTGCTCTATGCAGTGAGGCAGTAGCGAAGCGAGGATCGACTGGAGAGTGGCACCCGTTGCTGCTGCTTGTCGGCACAAGTCAGCCCGAGTTCCGCTGCAGACATCTGCTCATCCGCGCGGGCGTGCGCAAACCAGTTCGTCTGCATTGACTCCCCCCCAGGGCGGGGCACGCATCTGTGCGTGCCGAGAGGCCGTTGTCCTCCAGTACCAGCCGAAGCTGGATGTCTCGAAGCGCTCAGCACCCATCAACTCTTGCGGGCGCACGAGGACACCAGAGACACGAACCCCGGACCACGGGCCACTCAACCCCGCCACGGGGCTGTCCGCCGACCGGACGGTCCTCGGATCTGCCGGGTCTGTTGCCTGACGCGGTGCGCGACGGTGGCCGGGTCGGAAGCAGGGGGAACCTCCGCGAACCGTGGAGTACGATGCCCATCTTGGGAGGGGTAGGATCCCATGGGCGGAGCATCGGGATGCTGACCGGACGGCGCACGGGGGAACAGTCTCGGCACTTCGGATGCACGGCCGTCTTGCCCCTGTGCGCCGAGCCGGCGGAACCTGCGCGTGGCCTTCCGGATACCGGCGGTGGACGGAGGGCGAGATGACGCCGACCCAGCCCACTCAAGTTCCCCGAGTGGGGATGTTCGCCACCGTGCGCAACCGGCGGGGGATCATCTCGGCGGTCGAGCCCTTCGATGGCGAGCGCGGGCGCCTCCACCTCGTCCACCTCGACTACAAGGACGATCAACTCCCACCCGAAGAGCGCCTGCTGTGGGAGCTCGAGCCGAGGAAGGTCCTGCTTGAGCCGACGGCTTTGCCGATCGCCACGCCGGCCGATGCCATGCCCGCCGATGACTTCGACGCTCTCCTCCGGGCGTCGCGCTGGACTTCCGCCTCGCCCTTCCTCGACCCCGACGGAGAAGGCCCGCTGGAGCGCCTGCCGATCTCGAGTCCGTTCCACGGCGCGGTCCAGATCGAGGACTTCCAGTTGGTCCCTCTCCTCAAGGCCCTCCGGATGCCGCGGGTCAACCTCCTCATCGCCGACGACGTCGGCCTCGGCAAGACGATCGAGGCGGGGCTGATCCTGACGGAGCTCCTGCTCCGGCGCCGCATCCAGCGAGTGCTCATCCTGACCCCCGCCTCGCTTCGGCTGCAGTGGCGCGACGAGATGTGGGAGAAGTTCGCGCTGCCGTTCGACCTCGTGGATCGCGCCGAAACCCACGCGCTGCACCGCCGCCTCGGCATGGACGCCAACCCTTGGCGTTCGTTCAGCCGCATCATCGCTTCGTACCACTACCTGAGGCAGGACGACGTGCTCGAGCAGTTCCTGGCCGCCTGCCGCACGCCGGAGGGCTCGCCGCACCTGCCCTGGGACCTGCTGATCCTCGACGAGTGTCACAACCTCATGCCGTCGGCGTTCGGCGACGACAGCGACCTGTGCCGGATGCTGCGGATCCTGGCGCCGCAGTTCGAGCACCGCCTCTTCCTGAGCGCGACCCCGCACAACGGCCACACGCGGTGCTTCACCGGCCTGCTCGAGATCCTCGACCCGGTGCGCTTCAGCCAGACCGACGCCCTCCGGCCGGCCGAGAAGGAGCGGGTACGGCAGATCGTGCTGAGGCGCCTGAAGAGAGAGATCAACGCCCGGACGAACCCGCCCAAGTTCAGCACGCGCAACCCGCCGCAGGCGCTCTTGCTCGCGCTCTCGCGGCAGGAGATCGCCTTGAGCGCGGCCTTCGGTGCCTTCCGCACCGCCATTCACAAGCTGATGGGCGGCGGCGGGGGGCGGCGCCGCCGCGCCGGCAGCTTCGCGGTGGAGATCCTCGGCAAGCGCCTCCTCTCCTGTCCGACCGCCTTCGCCGAGTCGTGGCGGCGCTGCAAGGACGGGCTCTCCGACGAGCGGACCGCAAACGAGGAGGACGTCGACGCGGCACGCCGCAACCTCGAACGCGATAGCGGGGACGACCGGGAGGCGCAGTCCCGCGAGGCGACGGCCGCGGGCGTAGTGGGCGCCTGGATGAAGGGCGTCGCGACCGACCTCGTGGTCGAGATCGCCGCCATTGACGCGGCGATCACCGGGGCGGGCTTCGACCTCGGGCGAGACGATGTCGCCGGTCAGGACCCGATCGGCGATGCGCGGTTCGACGCACTTGTCGGGCTGGTCGAGCGGCTCGTTCGATCGAAGGGAAAGTGGCGAGACGACGAGCGCCTCGTGGTCTTCACCGAGTACAAGACGACGCTCGACTACCTCGTGCGCCGCCTGCGCAAACGCTACGACGACGAGGCCATCCTCACGCTCTTCGGCGGCATGGACGAGGTCGAGCGCGACCTCGTGAAGCAGGCCTTCAACGACCCCTCGCACGCCGTGCGCATCCTGCTCGCGACCGACGCCGCCGCCGAGGGCCTGAACCTCCAACGCACCGCGCGCTACCTGCTGCACTTCGACTGCCCGTGGAACCCCTCGAAGCTCGAGCAGCGCAACGGCCGCATCGACCGCCACGGCCAGGCACGCGATGTCACTGTGCACCACTTCGTGAGCGACCAGGACCAGGACCTCGCGTTCCTCGCGCACGTGATCCACAAGGCCGACGAGATCCGCGAGGACCTGGGCTCGGCGAACGAGCTGTTCGACGAGGCCGCCCACCGCCGCCTCGTCGAGGGGGAGAGCACCGCGACCGTGCAGGCCGATCTCGACCACCGCATCAACGCGACCCGTGGCCGGGCGAGCATCGACGCGGACGACACGCCGGACACCGGCGCCGAAGGGCGCGCGGCGGGCGATCAGCTTGCCGCGCTCGCCGCCGAGATCGATCTCGACCCGGGCGCCCTCCGTGACACGCTCGAAGCAGCAATGGCTGTCCGCGCCGGGCGACCGCAGCTCGACTGTTCGGCCGTCGAGCACACCTGCCGGATCCTGAACCCCGGACTCGCCGGCTGGAGCGAGGTCGTCGACGAGTCCCTGCGTCGCTCGGCCGGTCGGGGTGTCCACGGCGCGGTCGCCCGTGTCGCCTTCAGCCCCGAGCCATTCCTCGACGAGATCGCCGGGCGCCTCGTCTTCAGCCCGCGACCCGACGTGATGCTCATGCACCTGTCCCACCCGATGCTCCAACGCGCCCTGTCTGCGCTCACCCGCCGGCGCTTCCCGGGCACCGGCGAGGAGGTATCGCGCTGGACCGTGCGGCTCTCCGAGGTACCGGCCGGGGCCGAGGCGCTGATCCTCCTCAGCGTCGAGGAGCTGGCCGTGAACGACCTGCGGGAGACGTTCCACCACTGGGTGCGCACGCTGATCTTCCCGATCCGGAAGGGAGCGCTCGGTGAGCCGCTCGACCACCGCCCGGCCGCCAAACTGCGGGGCGCCCGTACGACACACGACGCCGTGCACCGCGCGCGCGCCTGCGAGCTCATAGATGAGGTCACTCCTGACTTGAGACGCTTCCTCACCGCTCACGCCGGGCGCCTGACGGCTGCTCTGCATGGCCAGCTCGCCGCCGCCGGCACCCAGGCCCGCAGGCTCGAGGAAGAACGCTACCGGAGCCGCCAGGGCGAAGTGTCGAGCCTCATCGCCGAGAACACGCTCGCCAAGCTCGAACGCGAGATCGCGCAACTGAAGACCGAGCGGGCTCAAGGCCTGCTGTTCGACGTGGCCGAGCGGCTCGAGGGAATCACCCGCTCGATAGAAGAGAAGCAGGCCGAGATCACCCGCCGAACGCAGCACTACGAGGAGGTGCGCGCGCAGCTCGAGGCCGAGCGGGAGCGCATCCTGAGACACCTGCTGCCGAGGCGCCACGCGATGTCCGCCCCCGCCCAGGTCTTCCCGGTCTCGATCGAGGTGCGCCTGCCGGGGGGTGCGGCATGAGCAACGCGGATCTCGTCGGCTGGGATCGACTCCGCCATGGGGGTCTCCTGCTGGACACACCACGCCTGCGCCGCGTAGCAGAGCACGTCCCCGGTCCGCTGCCATCCCACGAAGAGCGCGAGCTGCGTCGGCTCGCGGCATCGGTGCTCGACGGCGGCGCGAGCGTGCCGGAGTTCGTGACCTTCGTGCTGGAAAGGGTCTGCGGCTTCACCGCGAGCACGGGTTCCTGGCAGCGCGGCTCCCAGGTGGGGGCGGAGTGGGGCCGCCGAGCGGTGACCGGCGAGATGACGAAGCCACGGCAGTTGTGGCGCGGTCCGGACGGCGCCGTACTCCCCGTGTTCCTCGACGCCGAAACCCGACTCGGGATCGGCCGCGGACGGAGGGCCACGAGCCAGGCCGTGCAGTGGCTGCGGAGTGGATCCGAGCGGCTCGCGCTCCTCACCAACGGCCGCCAGTGGCGGCTCCTGTTCGCCGGACTCGACTTCGATGCCTGGTGCGAGTGGGACGTGGACCTCTGGTTCGAGGAGGGCGCGCTCTCTCCTCAGGTGCTCGTGCTTCGGACTCTGATACAGCCCGAACTCCTCACGCCGCCCGCCAAGGACGCGCCGTCCCCGCTGCTCGCCGCCATCCTCGACAGCCGCAAGGGCCAGGCGGACCTCTCGGCCGAGCTCGGCGAGCGCGTACGGGAGGCGGTCGAGCTCCTGGTCCAGGCCCATGGGGAAGTCCTGAAGGAGCAGTGCGCCGGCGTCGATCCCGCCGAGATCTACCGTGCCGCCGTGCGGGTGGTCATGCGCATGGTGGTGGTGCTCTTCGCGGAATCGCGGGAACTCCTGCCGCGAGACAACACGCTCTACCACGGCGCATATGGTCTTACCGGCCTGCTCGAGGGGCTGGAGAAGGCCGCCGCGCGTGGCGGCAACCGGCTCGCACGTTCCTTCAGCGCGTGGCCTCGCGTGCTGGCGCTCTTCCGTCTCGTCCACCAGGGCAGCCACCATCCGGCGCTGCCGGTGCCGGCCTATGGCGGCGAGCTCTTCGCGCCGGGCGACATGGCCGCGAACGACGGCCTCACTCACGCTCTGGCGGTCTTCGAACGGGCCGCCTTCGACCGCGAGATCCTCCCCGACCGGGACCTCCATCGGATGCTCGAGCGCATCACCCGAACCAGGGTGAAAGTGCGCCAGGGGCGTGCGAGCACCTGGGTGCCCGCACCGGTCGACTTCTCCGACCTCTCGAGCGAGTACATCGGCATCCTCTACGAGGGACTCCTCGACTTCGAACTCCGGACGGCGCCGCCGGGTGACCCGGTCGTCTTCCTCGCGGTCGGCAATCAGCCGGCGCTGCCGCTCTCGCGCCTCGAGGCGATGGACGACAAGGCGCTCGCGAGCCTGCTCGAGAAGTTGAAGGACACGAGCCGAGCCGACGACGAAGGTGCGGAGGAGCAGGGCGAGGAGACGGAGTCAAGAGACGAGGAGGAAACCGAGAGCGAGGAGACCGAGGAGGACGCGGATGCCGGGCCGGCCGACGACGCCGAGCGGAGCACCGACGACGAGCGCCACGTCACGCGCACTCGCGCGGAGAACTGGGCCCGCCGCGCGGTCGAGGTCGGGAAACTCGCGCGGAAGCCACGGGGTGCGCTGACGCCCGAGAAGCGACTCGTCTACGGGGAGACGGTTGCCCGCAAGGCCCGCCAGCTCGTGGTCCGCGTCATCCTGCCGGGCGAGTGGTACGTCGTCCGCTGGGGCGGCACGCGCAAGGGGGCGGGCACGTTCTACACGCGACCGGGGCTGGCAGTGCCCACGGTGCAGCGCACGCTGCGTCCGCTCGCCTACACGCCGCCCGCGGCCCCCGAAGGCAAGCCCGACCGCGACGCCCCGCCCGCCGCCTGGACTCCGAGGCCACCCGAGGAGATCCTCGCTCTCAAGGTCTGCGACCCCGCCTGTGGCTCAGGCACCTTCCCGGTGGCGGCGCTGCGGTTTCTGACCGAGGCGCTCTGGTCCTCGCTGCACCATCACGGCCGTATCTCGGCGGAAGGCGGGCGCGCGCTCGTGCGTCTCCTCGCCGGCGCTCCGACGGGATCCGGCGGGGCGGAGGAGCGTCTGGGCCAGGAGATGCTGCCGTGCCGCCCGGACGACCCGCTGTTCGAGCCCCGACTGAAGGCCATCCTGCGCCGCCACGTGGTGGAACGCTGCATCTACGGCGTGGACCTGGACCCGCTCGCGGTGGAGCTCTGCCGTCTGTCACTCTGGATCGAGACGATGGACCGCACCCTTCCGTTCTCCTTCCTCGACCACAAGGTGAAGTGCGGCAACTCCCTCGTCGGCGCGTGGTTCGACCAGTTCCAGCACTACCCGGTGATGGCGTGGAAGAACCGCGAAGGCGGCGACAAGGGCCACACCAACGGTGTCCACTTCCAGAAGGAAGCGCGCACGAAGGCGATCAAGGCCTTCGTGAAGGACCGGCTCACGCCGGACCTTCGGTACTTCCTCGAAGGCCGCACGCTCTTCTCGGAGGACATGCAGAAGCAGGCCGCTGGTGTGCATGCCGGGGCGCTCGCCACGCTCTCACGGCTGCACGACCTGTCCGTGACGGACAGTGCCGAGCGCGCCCGCATCTACCGGGAGGAGCTGCTCGACACGCCGGCCTACCGCTCTCTCAAGGCCGCGATGGACCTGTGGTGCGCATGCTGGTTCTGGCCGGCGGCTGACCTCGGGGACGCGCCGTTGCCAACGTCGTTCGCAGCGCCACCGCCGCTGACGCGCGCCATCGCCGAGCGGATCGCATCGCGCAAGCGCTTCTTCCACTGGGAGCTGGAGTTCCCGGATGTCTTCCGCGCGGCCGGCTCGGGCTTCGACGCGGTTCTCGGCAACCCGCCGTGGGAGAACCTGCAGCCAAACCCCGAAGAGTTCTTCTCGAATGTCGACCCTCTCTTCCGGACATACGGAAGGGTTGTGAAGCAGGCGCGCCAGCGTGATCTGTTCGCCCGCGATGCGGCGTTCGAGACGGAGTGGCTCGATTACTCGGGCGACTTCAACAACTTCTCTCACTGGGTCTGCTGTGCAGCCAGTCCCTTCGGGGATCCCCAACTCAGTGCAGAAGGCAACAGCTCATTCGTGATGGGGCGTGGTAGCGGTGACCTGCACGCCTTCTGGAGGAGCCAGAGACGTCGAGCGAGAAGCTACGCCACAGCCGGGCACCCTTTCCGCCATCAAGTTGGGCGCCTCTTTACGTACAAACTGTTCCTTGAACAGTGCCACGCATTGCTCCGCGACGGCGGACGACTGGGACAGATTGTCCCTTCGGGGATCTACAGTGACGCTTGGTCTCAGCCGCTTCGCGAACTCTTTCTTGACCAGTGCCGCTGGGAGTGGCTCTTCTGCTTCGAGAACCGGAACCGTGTTTTCCCGATACACCGCTCCTTCAAGTTCGCCCCCATCATCGTCCAGAGAGGTGGCATTACCGAGCAGACTCTCACTGCCTTCATGCGCGGCGAGATCGAGGACTGGGAACTTGGGGAGGTGTTCGCAACGCCATACGCCCGCGCACAGGTAAGCCGCTTCAGCCCGCGTTCGAAGGCTATCCTTGAGATTCAGTCCCGGCGCGACATCGAGATCCTCGATAGGATCTACGCGAACTCCCTGTTGCTGGACGACGACGGGCCAGATGCTTGGGCTATCGAACACAGACTTGAGTACATGATGAACACGGACGCACACCTCTTCCCTCCACGTCCGAAGTGGGAGGCCGACGGCTACCGGCCCGACGAGTACAGCCGCTGGGTCAAGGGCGACTGGCGCCCGATTGCCGAACTGTGGGCCAGACTGGGTGTGAAACCGCTCCCGGCGGGCGAACGCCGCTGCGCGCAGCCGCCGTACGATACGGTGCCAGTCCCACGAGCCGACATTCCGGGAGGCGTGCTTCTCTCTCGCGACACCGATGCGTGGCTCCAGGAGGACCGGGTCGATGATCTGGCGCTGCCGCTGTACCAGGGGACCATGGTTCAGGCGTTCATGCCCAGTGCGAGAGGTTGGCTGAGCGGCACGGGACTGAGCGCCGCATGGGACTACAACTCGCCCGCACGTCTGGTCTGGAACCCCCAGTATCTCGTCGGGCAAGGGACCGCGGCCGAGCGAGTGCCGCAACTGCACTCCTGCAAGGTTGGCTACCGCGAAGTGGCACGCAGCACCGACCCTCGGTCCTTCATCGGCGCGGTTCTACCTCAGTTCCCCTGTGGCCACAAGGTGCCCACCTTGACCATGGCCGGGGCAGTCGAGGTGACCTTGGCCGCGGCCGGAATGATGAACAGTTTCGCATTCGATTGGCTCGTTCGCATGCGGTTGGGTGCAGCTGCACTGGCGTGGTACGTCCTGAGGGAGTCGAGTCTGCCACATCGCAAGGTCGCCCGCCGAATGGCGGGGATGGTGGAGCGTTTGAATCTCATCTCTCCGGTGTTCGCTCCTTTGGCCCTTCGCCTGCAATCGGCCCTACCTGTCCTGGCCCTGACTCCGTCTGAACGTCTGCGGGTACGGGTGATCAGCGATGTCGTGGCCGCGACGGCCTTCGCGCTGACACTTGAGGACATGCAGACGATTCTCGCGGACTGCAGTCTGCCCTGCTCCAGACTCTGCGGCCCCGCTGTCATGCGGAAGGCGCTCGACCCCCGTGGCTTCTGGCGAGTGGACAGGGACCAGGAACCCGAACTGCGCCTGACGGTCCTGACGCTCGTCGCCTTCCACGACCTCGAAGAGAAGATCCGAGGCTGTGGTGGCGACCGCGAGAAGGGCATCGAGGCCTTCCTCGGCCAAAACGACGGCGAGGGCTGGATGCTGCCCGAGACGCTGCGCCTCGCCGACTACGGTCTCGGGCACGACGAGCGCGCCAGGCACCCCCAGCCCGTCGCCAGCCGCCTCGGTCCCCGCTTCTACGACTGGCAGCTCGCCCAGAGTCCCGAGGAGTCCCGGCGCGAGTGCCACCTCCACGCCCGCAACCTCCTCGGCGAGGCCGGCTACCGACAGCTCCTCGCTGATGTCCAGGCCGGGAGGACCGGTGGACAGCCAGCTGTCGTCAAGACGACGCCCCGAGGAGACAGAGTCGGGCTGCAGGGAATGCTCTACGATGAACCGGAGGGATCGAGGCCATGATCTGGCGGCGGTGGTCCGAGCCCGCGTGGTAGGAGCCCAGGCCCATTGACCGAGGGACAAGATGGCGCAATCCAAGTACCTTGCGGGACTCGATGCCGAGCAGCGGATGAAGCTGGAGCAGAGGCTGGCGGCCTGCCAGTCCGGCCGCTGCTTCATCTGCGACGAACCGATCGATCTGCTGCTCCACAAGGGGCAGCTCGACATCGACCACATCGACCCACTCATCGAGAACGGGCTGGATGGTGAGGCCAACTTCGCACTGACTCACGCCTCGTGCAACCGGAGCAAGGGAGCGGCGAACCTCCAGATCGCCCGCCGCCTCGCGGAGTTCGAGCGGCTCCAGACGCAGGCGCAGGAGGCCGGGAAACGCGGGGCGAACCTTGGCGATGTGCTTGGCCGTCATGAGGGCGGCAAAGCCCTACTCCGACTGCGTCGACAGCCGAACCACGTGGAGTTCAGCGTGCCGGAGGTCGGCGACAACTCAATTCGGCGGTTCCCGGTCTACCACGACCCCCAGAGCGGCATGGACTCCTTCTTCGCCCCCCTGCCTCTCGAGTACCTGCACCATGACGACCGGATCAACCCTCGCAGCATCGGGGCGAATATCCGGGGGCTGATCGAGGAGTTCCTGCAGAAACGTCCGCAGCTCCACGTCGGCCTCGCCTGGTGGGCGCCGGACGCGGAAGGCGCGGGTGCGGTCAAGGTCTTCGATGGGCAACACAAGGCAGCCGCACAGATCCTGCTCGGTGCACGGGAGCTGCCGGTGCGCGTCTTCCTCAACCCGGACGTCAACGTGCTGCTCCAGGCGAACACGAACGCGGGTGGCAAACTGCGACAGGTCGCGTTCGACGTTGCGGTCATGCGCCATCTTGGCAGTTCGCTCTACATCGACAGGGTCCGGCGGTACCAGTCAATGCGCGGCCTGTCCGAAAGCGACTACTCGTTCTCCGAGCAGGACCTCGTTCGGTTCTTCCGAGGCGAGCGACGCGAGATGGAACGCTACATCATCGACGCCCAACGCGACTCCATCACCCACGACCAGTCCAATGCGCTCCTGGAGTTCGTCGAGTGGGCCGGCAAGGGCGCTGACCGGCCACTGTCCTACAACACGATCGAGCGCAGCTTCTTCCGGGAATTCCTCTACAAGAAGGCCCTCGACACCCCGATCGACGCCGGCATGGAGGAGGGCTCGAACCCCCGTCACTTGGAGCGGGAGCAGATGGTCCGACTGATGAGCCTCTTCGCCGAGGTCTTCTTCGTTGGCCACTGGGACCCGGAGGTGGGCGGACGCCGGGTGGAGAGTCGCATCCAAGCCGGAGAGGCCATTATCGAGGGACACCTGCGTGCCTGGAGGATCGCGCGCGAGGAGATCATCGCGAATGTGATGCGCTGGGTCCGCCTCGTGATCGCGAACTACAATGCTTACACCGGCAAGGTGATCCACGAGGACCGCCTGCTCCATGTGCGCCTGCCCGATGAACTCTGGAATCGCCTTCGGAACTTCTTCGACAGCCTGTCCGGTCTGCCCTGCTGGATCGACCGGAACCTCAGCACGACGGTCTTCGGTCCTAAACAGAACCTCGACTACTGGGAGAAGGTCTTCCAGACAGGCAGGGCTCCGTCGGGCATCCAGGTTCTGACTTCGCCTCTGGACCTGAATGAGATGATCCGGCCCCGAGCGGCCGTGGGGAGGTGACCGTGAGTCGGATCCCCCATGCGCGTGGCGTGGCGCAGGCGCTGAGAGCGGTTCGAGGCTCCCTTCAGAAGGCCCTCAAGGGCCTGAACCAGGTCGCCGCTCAGCGGATGGCCAAGGGCGACTACACCGGTGCGGAGCTCCTGGCGCTCAAGGGCAAGGAGATCCGCCAGTTCCAGTCGGAGGTCGACGCACTCCGAAAGAAGTGGCGGGTCGTCTGTGGATCCGGTGCGGGGGGATCGAAGAGAGCGGTGACCCCGCTCTGGACCTACTACCAGCCGATCCTGCGAGCGCTGCTCGAGGCGGGCGGGGAGTGTCGCCGAGAGGATCTGGACCCGATCGTGGAGCGGCTGATGAACGCGTCGCTCCTGCCGGGAGACCGGGAGACGATGGCGCGTGGGCGCCCGCGGTGGCGGGTCATGGTACAGAGATCCCGCAGGGCACTGATTGCGGAGGGCTGGATCGAGGACGCCGGCGGCCCCCTCTGGAAGATCACTGACGCGGGGCGAAACGTGGCCGAGAAGGCAGTCGTCAGGGAGGGGGAGGAAGGCGAGTCCTGACGACCAGATGGCACGCAGCAGTATCGGCAAGCGTTAGTTTGAAGTCAACTTTGTGGTTGTTGAGGATCTCCACAACGTGTAATGTGTTGCGCATTGCGGAGATCGGATACCATGAAGCCCGAAGCGTTCCTTGCAGGCCGCGCCCTCTTCACCAGAGAGGAGTTCGCGGCTGTCCTCCGCGGTCGCGGCCGAGTCGACTCCACCGTGGACTCCCACCTGGCCCGTTGGACTCGGCAAGGGCGGATTGCCCGGGTCAAGAGGGGGGTCTTCGTCCGCGTCGATGAGCCAGATGGCGTGCATGGCCTCTCCGTTGACTTCATCGCGCTCGCCTCGCGCATGGCCCCGGATGCGGCGGTCGCCTACCACACGGCCCTCGAGGCGCACGGGCACGCCCAGAGCGTCTTCGAGCGGCTGACCTTCGTCACCTGGACCAAGCCGAAGGCCACCGCCTTCGCGGGACGCCAGCTCGTCCCGGTCCGCCCGCGCGCACCTCTCCTCGCCGCGGACAGAGGCGAGCGCTGGATCGAGCGGATGGAGCGGGCGGGGATCGAGATCCGCGTCACCAGCCTGGAGCGAACCGTGGCAGACGTGCTCGACCGGCCCGATCTCGCCGGCGGCATGGAGGAAGTCTGGCGCTCACTCCTCTCCGTGCCGGCCCTCGACCCGGGCCCCCTGGAGGAGTACGTCACCCTACTCGGCAGCGGAACATTGGCAGCGAAAGTCGGCTTCTTCCTCGAGTCGCGCCGCGAAGAACTGGTCGTGCCCGAGCGGCTGCTCGACCGCCTGCGCGCGCGAGTCCCCGGCGCCCCGGTCTTCATGGAGCGGCGCCGCAAGGGGCGGCTCGTCGCGCGCTGGGCGCTCATCGTGCCGGTCGATCTGCTCGACAACAAGGGGAACCCGGCATGATCACTGCCACCGACGTCACTCGAGTCGCGGCGCAGACTGGGTTTCGCCCCGAAGTGGTGGAGAAGGTCCTCCGCCTCCACGGCATCCTCGATCGCCTCGACCGGCACGAGTTCACGCGCGGCGCCTGGCTCCTCAAGGGCGGCACCGCCCTCAACCTGCTCCACCTGGACGTTCCGAGGCTGTCCGTCGACATCGACATCAACTACATCGGTGCGGCAGACCGCGAAGGCATGGAGCGGGCGAGGCCCGACTTCGAACGTGCGCTCACCGCGTGCTGCGAGCGGGAAGGCTGTGCCGTGCGACGTGCGCCGACCGAGCACGCCGGGGGGAAGTTCCGGTTACGGTACCCGAGCGTTCTCGGCGGATCGCAGAACCTCGAAGTGGACGTGAGCTACGTCGCCCGCGTGCCGCTGTGGGGCGGCGTTCGGATCCCCACACGATTCCCCCCCGGGGCCAAACTGGGTGTTCCCACCCTCACACTCGAGGAGCTGGCCGCCGGGAAGTTCACGGCGCTCACGCAACGATCCGCCGTGCGCGACGCCTTCGACGCGGCGAAGCTGCTGGAACTGGACCCGGACCTGACCGGGCGGCCTGCGTTCCGGACCGCGTTCGTCTGCTTCGTCGCCGCGACGCGGACCGATGCCCGGCAACTCAGGCCCGACCACGGTCTGCTTTCAGATCTCGCCGTCGAGCGAGACCTGGAACCACTGCTGCGCCGAGGCCCCGGCGGGCGGGTCGCAGATCGCAGCGAGTTGGCCGGGTGGATTCAGCAGCGTGTCGCGCCCGCAGTCGAGTCCCTTCTCGCCTGGTCCGCGGGGGAGCGGCGGTTCCTCGATCGTCTGCTCGACGACGGCGAGATCGACGCCGCGGCACTGCACGATGATCCGGGCGTTCAGGAACGCATCCGCAGACAGCCCATGCTGGCGTGGAAGGCCGCGCACGTCCGCGCGCACCGGGGAGGCACCTAGACATGGCCCTCAATCCGATCGTCTTCACCGAGAGAGTGGTCCGCAGCTTCCTGCGCTACCAGCTCACGGCCTACCCGTTCGCCGACGAGCGGCTGCTCGCGCAGATGCGGCGCCTGCTCTCGCTGGACGAGACTCGGCAGTCACCGCTCCTCAAAGGGCCCTACATCAGCCTGTCGCGACCTTTTCGACGAGGTGCGGCCGTCGAGGATCTCGTGCGCGAGGGGCTTCTCCACCCGCACATGCGCCAGCGCATCCCTGCCGGGATCACCCACGTCTACGGCCACCAGGAAGACGCGATCCGCGCCATCCGCGCCGGTCGCACGACGCTGGTCTCGACCGGCACTGGTTCGGGGAAGACCGAGTGCTTCCTCTATCCGATCCTGAGCAGATGCCTCGAACTCAGGGACGAGGGCGCGCCCGCCGGCATCTGCGCCGTCATCGTGTACCCGATGAACGCGCTGGCCGAGGATCAGCTCGGGCGTCTGCGGTCGCTCCTCGCCGGTACGAGAGTGCCCTTCGGCATGTACGTCGGGAAGACCCCCGACCACGAGGGCGAGGTGGCGGGCATCCGCCTCCCGATGGGAGCGTCGCACGCCGACTACGAGGTCCGCCTCGCCGAAGTCCGGCGGGAGAAGCGCAGCGAGACGGTTCACCCCCCAGAGGAAGTATGCTCCCGGGAAGTCATGCGCACCGCCGGCCGCCAGCCGCGGATCCTGCTGACCAACGTCAAACAGCTCGAGCTCCTCCTCACGCGCCAGCGGGACGTGGAGCTCTTCGCGGGAGCGCGTCTCGACTTCCTCGTCTTCGACGAGGCGCACACGTTCACGGGCGCGCAAGGGGCCGAGTCGGCATGCCTGATCCGGCGGCTGCGGGCGTTCTGCGGCCGAAAGGCGCACGACACGGTCTGCATCGCGACCTCCGCGACGGTCCTGGACAAGGAGAACCCGGTGGCGGCCCGCGACTTCGCCGCCCGGTTCTTCGGCGTCCCCGTCGATACGGTGGAGACCGTCGCCGAGGCCTACGAACCCGAAGTGTGGACCGAAGCGAGAACGGTGCCCCCGAGGCCCCCGCGGGATCTCGAGACACTCCTGGCCGAGTGCGTGAAGGCGGTCGAGGACGAGGCCGGCGGGGATGCGGTGCGCGCCGTCTACCGGGACCTCGCGGGCGTCGCCCTCCCCGCCGGGGAGTGGCCCGAGAAACTGCACCTGGGTCTATCCCGAAACGAACTCGTCTTCCGGCTCAGCGAGGCTCTTTCGGGACCCCGCCCCCTCGGGGAGTTGCCGCTCGCCCTCGAGAAGGCGCTCGGCCGTCCCGTGTCCGAAGCCGAGATCCTCGCGTGGCTCACACTCGGAGCCGCCGCGAGACGCGAGGCCCGACCGTTTCTCCGCCCCGTCGTGCACGGCTTCATCCGCGGCATCAGCGGCGCCGTCGTGAGCTTCCCCGAGGGCGAGACCGAACCCCGGCTCTGGCTGGCCGCCGAGGACGAGATCGAGGCCGGCGGTGGCGAAGCTCAGCATGCCCACTTCTCCGTGACGACATGCACCACGTGCGGGCAGCACTACTTCGTCACCTTCCTCAAGGACTTCGAGTTCGCCGGGAAGGCGCCGGGCGGGGGCGAAGCCGCCCGAGAGGCCTCCTTCTGGCCGCCACTCGAGGAGGCACAGGGCGGCCGTCGCGTCATCCTGCTCGACCAGATCGTGGGGGGGAGCGAGGACGAGGACCTCGACGAGCATGAGCGTGTGGCGGCACTCCACTTCTGTCGCCGCTGTGGGGCGGCCCACCCGGAAACGGCAGGGCGCTGCCTGCACTGCGGAGCCGCCGGAGAGACGTTCCTGCTCTACGCCGTGCGACAGAAGAAGGACCACCCCGGGGTGCTGACGAGCTGCCTGTCCTGCGGAGCCAACGGCCGCCGGATGGGTAGCACCTACCGCGAACCAGCCCGCCAGGTTCGCGCCACCAACGTGGCCGATGTCCACGTCCTCGCGCAGGACATGGTCCATCACTCGGAGCGCCCGCGGCTCCTCGTATTCTGCGACAACCGGCAGGATGCCGCGTTCCAGGCGGGCTGGATGAAAGACCACGCGCGGCGGTTCCGACTGCGCGCGCTGATGGCCGACGGCATGAGGGGCCAGCCGGTGTCGGTGGGCGACCTCGCGATGCACCTCGACGACATCCTCGAGCGCGACGAGTCACTGTCGCGTGCGCTCGTACCCGAGGTGTGGCAGGTGGTGCGCAAGGAGGGCGGAGGCGGTCGCCACGAGCAGGAGCGGCGGAAGTTCCTGCGGATCCAGGTGCTGCGCGAAGTGACGTTGTCGTCGCGCCAGGCCATCGGCCTCGAGCCCTGGGGTCGGATGAAGGTGGAGTACGAGGGGCTCGATGCCGGGCTGCCGTGGATCCAGAGCCACGCGCTCGTGCTCGGGATGCCCGCCGAGGATCTGCGCGACGGCGTCGCCAGCCTGCTCGACTACCTGCGGCGCAAGCGCATCCTGCACGACCCGGAGCGGGAGATCTTCACCCGGTACTGGATGGATGGCGACCTGGAGGTGCAGCAGGGCTACCTGCCGCAAGTCGGAGGGCCGGTAGGCACCAAGCTCCGGCGAGGCGGCGACGAGAAGGCCGAGCTCGTGACGCAGTGGCTGAGCGACCGTGGCGATACCACGATCCGCCAGATCGCGAAGAAGTGGGGCGTGAAGGCGGACGACGTGGAGGAGTTCCTCACGGGGCTGCTCAACTTCCTCGTCGACCGGAGGTTGCTCGTACCCGTCAGCCTGAAGGGAGCCAGAGGCAACCCGTTGCCGAATGTCAGCGGGGTCTATCAGGTCGATGCCGACCGCCTGCGACTCCAGCAGAACCACGGCGTCTGGCGCTGCCGGAGCTGCCGCCGCCGCATCACCAGGCGAACCCCCGGCCAGGAGTGCCCCGCCTGGCGGTGCAGCGGGCTGATCGAGTTCGTCCGCGAGGATCCCGACAACTACGACCTGCAACTGCTCGATCAGGGCTACTCGATGCTCCGCCCCGAGGAGCACACGGCCATGGTCCCGCACGCCGAGCGCGAGCGGCTGGAGAACCTCTTCAAGGGGGACTCGGATGCCGTGAACGCCTTCGTGTGCACGCCGACCCTGGAACTCGGCGTGGACATCGGACAGCTGGACGCCGTGCTCATGCGCAACGTGCCGCCACTGCCGGCCAACTACTGGCAGCGCGCCGGCCGCGCGGGGCGGCGGCACCGGATGGCCGTGGACATCACCTACTGCCGGCCTGTGTCCCACGACCGGGCCTACTTCGCCGAGCCGCTGAAGCTCCTCGCCGGCCGGATCGACCCGCCAGCCTTCAACCTCCGCAACGACCTGATGGTCTCGAAGCACGTGCACGCGATGGTCATCACGCGCCTCCACCAGGCGAGTCGTGACGAATCGCGGTCCGAGGAGGAGCGCCGGAAGATCGACGAGGCGCTGCGACTGTGCCTGCCAGACCGCGTTTCGTCCTACCTCTTCGAGGACGGCAACGTGAGGGACCATCCGCTCGATCTCTCCCCGCTCCGAGATCTCATCGAGCGGAACGTCGATGACCTGCTGGCCTACGCGGAGGGCGCCTTCCTGCAGGGGTGGCCGGCGGCGGACGCCGAGGTCACGCGTCCGGAAGCGCTGCGTGCGCACGTGCTCGAGATGGTGAGCGGGCTCGACGCGGTGATCGCCCGCCTCGTTCGGCGTCTCCGCTGGGCGATGGACCAGATCCGGCGGCTGAACGTGGTCCGCGAGAAGCAGGGCGACCTCGAGCCGGAAGACGAGTCTCTGTTCCGGCGCTGCGACGCGCTCGTCAAGCGGCTGAAGGGGACCGCCCACCGTCGGCGACGGGAGGCGGAGGGGTATGACGACGTGAACACATTCGGGGTCCTCGCCGCCGAGGGGTTCCTCCCCGGCTACGGCCTGGAGGTGGGTTCCGTCCTGGGGACGGCGGAGATCCCCTTCTGGCGGACGGGGGCGATGGAGTTCGCCCTGCCCCGACCGCCGGCCGTGGCGCTGCGGGAGTACGTACCGGGCAACCTCATCTACGCCAACGGCAACCGCTTCGTCGCCCGGCGGTTCCACCGAGACATCGACGAGCAGCGCGCGGAGATGCCGGTGTTCGAGGTTTCGACCGAACGGCAGGCGGTCAAGCAGACGAACCTGGGCGCGCCCCCTGGCGCCCTCGGCGCGACCACACTGCCGACCATCTCGGTCTGCGACGTGGACCTTGCCCATCAGTCGCACATCTCCGACGAGGAGGAGCTGCGGTTCCAGATGGGGGTCGCCGTCTACGGCCTCGAACGCGACCAGCACAACGGTGGACGGGCCTACCGCTGGGGCGAGCAGAGCCTGCATCACCGGCGGGGCGTGCGTCTGCGGCTCGTGAATGTCGGGGCCTCGAGCGCCATCGACCGCTTCGGGCGCTTCGGCTATCCCATATGCACGGTCTGCGGGCAAAGCGTCTCTCCGCTCTCCTCCGAGCAGCAGCGCGAGCAGTTCGACAAGTCACACGAGGAGCGCTGCGGACGGAAGCCCTCGCCGATCGGGTTCTACGCCGATGTCGTCGCGGACGTCCTTTCGCTCCCCGCCTGCCCCGACCAGCGGACGGCGTACAGCGTTCTCGAGGCGCTACGCTTCGCAGCCACGCGCGTGCTCGACATGCACATGGACGACCTGCAGGTCCTGGTCGTCGGCCACGTCGATCGCGACGACGTCGACGGGCTCCTGTGGGACCCGATGCCTGGTGGCTCCGGGCTGCTCGACCTCCTCTGTGAGCACTTCGAGGAGATCGTGGGGGGCGCCCGGGAGCTCGTCACCGGATGCCCGTCCGCCTGCGAGCACTCCTGCGTGGACTGCCTCCAGACCTTCCGCAACGGCTACTACCACAAGCACCTCGACCGCATGGTCGCGCAGGAGCGGCTTGCCGCATGGGGTCCGCGGATCGCGTTCTCGCACGAGATCCCGCCGAAGCAGCCCGCACGAGAGGGGGGTGACGGAGCGTACCCGGTCAACGAAGCCGAAAGGCGGCTGCGACACCTGCTGCTCGCGGCTGGCTTCGAGGAGGGAGTGCGTGGCCAGCAGCTTCGACTGGACCCCGCGATCGGCACAACCACGCCGGACGTCATCTACCGAGCGGCGCACCACGCCACTGACGAGGGCGTGTGCATCTACCTCGATGGGCTGGGCGGGCACCTGCACGGCAACGCCGTCACGGCGGAGCAGGATCGACGGATCCGCACCTGGCTGCGCAACCACGGCTACGAGGTCATCGAGATCGCGGCGAGCGACCTCCACGACGAGGGCGCCATGGTGCGGCACTTCCGCCGCCTAGCAGGATACCTGGGGGCCAGCGGGCTACGGGATGCGCTGAAGGCCGACAGCACCTGGTTCCTGCGAGCGGGGGGGGAGGGGGAGAGGCCGGAGCGCTTTGCGCTGCGGATTTTCCGGCCGCGACCGGAGGAACGCTACGTCGCTTGCGTGCCGCTCGTCCCGCTCAAGGCTGCGGCAGGAGCGTTCGGCGAGCCCCAGAATGTCCCTGACGTGGACTGGGACTGGGTGGCGATCGACACCCACCACCGGCTCAGGGGCGGGATGTTCGTCGCCCAGGTCGTGGGCCGGTCGATGGAGCCGTCGATCCCCGACGGTTCCTACTGCCTGTTCGCCGGCCCCGTGACCGGCGCACGCCAGGGGAAGACCGTTCTGGTCCAGCTCCGCGACGCGACGGACCCGGAGACCGGCGAGCGCTACACCGTCAAGCGCTACGAAAGCGAGAAGGTGACGGCCAATGACGGGACGTGGCGCCATGTGAGGATCACGCTGAAGCCCACGAACCCGGCGTATCCGCCGATCGTCCTCGACTGCGACGATGAGGGGACCGTGCAGGTGGTCGCCGAAGTGGTGGAGGTGCTCGGGTGAAGGCACGCGAGCGCGAGGTTCGACAGGCTCACCTTGCCGTCTGCCGTGTTGAGAGTGGCGGGCGAAACCGGCTGCGGGACTTCCTCTCACACTTCGGGCACGGGCAGCGTGTCGGGGACTGGTCGGCGACGAGTCGGTTCGCGGTAGGGGATCTCGTGCTCTTCTACTTTGGTGAGCCGCGTCAGGAGATCGTCGCGATCGGCTTCGTCTCCTCTGCGCCCCACTCGAGACGCGGGCCTTTCGATTGGACGGAACGGGAATCCGCCTTCTTCTGTGACTTCGAACCCGTGGTTCTTCTGACCCCCCCTGTGAACCTGCGTGCGCTGTGCGAACGGTCCGGGCTCAACCGGTGGTATCGGGCCAAACCATACCGCAGCACTCGCGTTCTGGACGACCATGCTACTAAGGTCCTCCTCAGCGGCATCGCGCGGGGCAACCCGAGTGTGGCGGCACTGCTGAAGGGCGACGCGACGGAGCACGGTAAGCGGAGGGCCTCGGCGCGGAACCTCACAGACGAGGGGATGCGGGAGGGGGGCGCACGCGAAGTCGAGTTGGAGGTGAAGTCCAGGGCGAAGCACTTGCGCGAGCGGGCCATCGCGTTCCACGGCTCCAACTGTCAGGTCTGCGGGGTGGACTCCCAAGCGGTGTATGGCGGTGACGGAGAACGCGCCTTGGAGGTCCACCATCTCAGCCCACTCTCCCTGGCTAGAAGGAAGCGCGATGTCTCTCTCGCGGACGTGCGTGTGGTCTGCGCCAACTGCCACCGCGTGCTTCATCGCGAAGGTGCACGGCCGGTCAAAATGGAGACTCTGAGGCAAGAGTTGAGCCGGAGGGGATTCAAACCGGGGCTGAAGTGATGATCGCCGGCCTCCGGTGCAGCCCGTGTCGGCCGAGCGTGCAGTACCGGGACCACGGGTGGTGCTTCCCCCCGTCGCACGCTTCGACCGCCGTTCACAGCCTGCGTCACGAAGCTCTCCCTGGCGACCTCCGCGAACTTCCGCTTGCAGGCGACAAGTTACGTCCAGTCGGTCTCCTCGGATGAGTCGGTGTCGGATGGAACTTTGGTCACGGCCCCTTTCGGTTGGGCCGCCGTCGCAGCTAGGCGCGACTCCAGGTAGGACCGCAGTGGCGGTCCTCCAGGGAGGAGCAGCTCCCGGGTGGATTCACTGGCCATCGCACGCTGGAAGTCGGCGACGAGGATCGCGATGCGCTGCAAGTCCCGAAAGTTCCCCGATCTGGGCTGATCGCGAAGCCAACCGAGGAACCAGTTCTCGGCACTGGGGTTCGACACATTGGGCCCCTTGAAGTCCATCCTGTCCCAGACGTCGTCCCAGGCTCCCGCCAACTCGTCCTCTTCGATCTCCGGCCATCGCAGGAACCGCTGGCTGATCCGGTCCCGGAAGTCAGGTGGCAGTTTCGCGGTGAACTCCTCAAGTCGCAGATTCGAGGCGAAGACGGGCTGGAACTTCGCCTTGATCTTCTCGCTGGACCCGAGGGGTGCGAACGAGAAGAACCCCTTCCTATCCGTCTGAAGGGCCGTCAGCAGCATGGAGCGCGTCTGCTCATCGAGATGGTGGACCTCGTCCAGGAAGAGGAGACCGCCTTTGGCCCGCTCGAGCAGCCCCATCCTCTTCTCCGTGGCCCCTGTGAACGCACCTTTCACATGGCCAAACAACTCGCTGCGGGCATGGATGGGGTCCTTGAAGTCGGCGCAGTTTGCAGTGATGGCCTTGTCCTCCGGCCCGCCGACCGCTTTCCATGCCTCCCGGACGGCCTCCGACTTGCCCGTCCCGCGTTCCCCGAGGATCAGGATGGAGAAGTTGTCCTTCTGGCAGAGATAGAGACGGAGCCACTCTCGTGCGCAGTTCCGGTTCAGAGACTCCCACGGCTTTCGTGGCGGCGGATTGACGAGGTCTCCGATGGGGTCCTTGTTCAGCACCTCGATGGAGATCGGGGCGAACCTGCGGTCGCCTCGCGCCTCCTTCTTGTCCCAGCACTTGAGGTAGATGGCGCCCTTCAGGGCAGGCTGACGCCAGGCCAGGTAGTACCACCCGAATTGGAACGCGGTCGCGGTGCCATAGAGGTTGACGAGCAGGCGGTCGTCGTCGCCCCCCGAACTCCGACTCTCCAGCCAATTGCACATCACCGATGTCACTTCCACCGGGTCCTCAAGGTCGTCGATCTCGAGTGGGATCAACTCGATCCGCTTCTCGTTGGCTTTGAACAGGGGGGAGTATCTCCGGTACCAGTCCAGCTGAGTCTGGGGCGGTGCCTCGTTGATCAGGTGCCAGAGAAGGCCCTCCCGCCCTCGCCAGTGCTCCTCGAACCACTCGAGGGGCGGGAACCTGCGCTCCTCCTCAAGCACCCTCCGAAGACCGGCGAACTCGTGCTCCGCGTCCGATGCCCCGGGACTGTTCGCCAACCTCGCCCACTGTTCAGGGGCCAGCTCTGGCAACCGGTATCCTGCGTCCGCCCGCTGATCGCCGGGCAGCAGCAGTAGCACTCGATCGATTCTCGAGAGAACGGGGTTCTTACCCGTGCCGCAGTAGCCGATCTCGGAAGCGATGTCGTACTGATCCCGTTCCCCCAGGAGAACTTCGGGGGTACTCCCAGCCAGCTTCCCCACGACGCCATCCAGCGCCTTGACCACGATGTCCAGATACGCGATCCCATGCTTTCTGAACCACGCCGTCACGAAAGTGGTTTGCCTCACGGCTCGACACCCTCCTTATC
>JADHED010001260.1_pt1 | contig 22788 bp, 19 predicted proteins | sample 8952041 | NCBI WGS metagenome assembly JADHED01 (sample SAMN16124423, study PRJNA663239) | bioreactor sludge metagenome | isolation source: sludge (control) | place: India:Bengaluru | collected 2018-09-08
CCGGAGGATCTCGAGCGGACCATCGACTTCTTCCATCACGGAATGGCGACGCTGGTCGATTCAGGGGCACGGGTGCTCATCCTGATGCCCGGCAGGCTGCCCGGGAGCGTCGGGGATCTGCTCCTTCAAGGACTGGCGCGGTTGGGCGTGGAAGGCATCGTCCACGGCCCGGTCCAGGACCCCGGGGCGACTATCGACGAGATCGAGGGAAGCGACGTCGACTGCCTGGTCGGAATCCCCATCCAGGTTCTGTCGCTGGTGCGCCACTCTCGAGGCCGCCGCCTCCCCAGGGGGCGGATCCGCACCGTCCTGCTGAGCGCCGACTACGTGCCCGAGCCCGTGGTTGGCGAGTTAGAACACGTCTGGGGATGCAGGGTCTACCAGCACTATGGGATGACCGAAATGGGGTACGGCGGCGGTATCGACTGCGATGCGCACGACGGCTACCATCTACGAGAGGCTGATCTGCTGGTCGAAATCGTCGACCCGGTGACAGGAGAGGCCCTTCCCGACGGGGTTTCAGGCGAAGTGGTCGTCACCACCCTGACGCGCCGCACCATGCCGCTGATCCGCTACCGAACCGGAGACCTGGCCCGGATCATCCCCGAGTACTGCCCGTGCGGCAGCATCCTGCGGCGTCTGGCCAAGGTGCACGGCCGCTGGACAGTCGGGGCCGAGCTGGTCGGGTTGGGACATCTGCACATGGCGGCGTTGGACGAAGCGGTTTTCGCCGTCCCGGAGGTGATCGATTTCAAAGCCGAAATGTTCCGCGCCGACGGCTCGGACCGACTGCGTCTGACCGTCCATTGCGACCCATGCCGTTTCCCGGAAACCCTATCCGAGGTGCGCGCCGCGCTCGACCGGGTGCCCCTGGTCCGCGAGGCCGTCGCCGCGCGGTTGTTGGACATCGACCCCGTCCGGCTGAGCCCCGAGAGCTGGATTTCGGCCGGCGCTGCCAAACGCACCCTGGTCGACCGCAGACAGGAGAGACCGACCCCATGACTTCAATCGCCCGGGCCGCCGGAAAGCTGGTGAAGGAGCGTCGACGATTCGTGCTGGCCACCATCGTCAGCCGCCACGGGTCCACCCCGAGGACACCGGGCACGCGCATGATCGTCACGGCCGAAGATCGCCCGGTCGGCACGATCGGAGGCGGGCTGCTGGAAGCCCGGGTGCTGCAGAACGCCCGGGACACACTGACCTCCGGCCGGCCGGCGCTCATCCCGTTCGACCTGACGCACTCCGATGTGGCCGCCATGGACATGATCTGCGGCGGAGGCCTGGAAGTGCTGCTGGAAGTCGTCGAGCCCGACAGCCCCGCCGGGGCGGCCATCGTGTCTTGGTCGGACGCGCACGATTCCCTCGACCCGGCGCTCTTCATGACCCTGATCCGCACTCGCGGGGATGCGGTCGAGGCCGTCCGTCACGGACTGGTGCGGCGAGGGCGGCTGATCGGCGGCGATCTCGATCTCGATCCCGAGGTCTTGGCGTCCACCGCCCGGGACTGCGCCGGGATCACCCGGCTGCAGACCGTGACGATCGGGGCGTCCGTCCTGATCGTCGATCCCGTCCTGCCCGCCGAAACCGTGTTCCTTTTCGGAGCGGGGCACGTCGCTCAGCCGACGGCCCGCATGGCCAAGCTGGTCGGATTTCGCGTGTGCGTGGTCGACGACCGGCCTGAGTTTGCAAACGTCGAGCGATTCCCGGATGCCGATGCCATTCGGGTGATCGAGAGCTTTGACGTCGCGCTGAAAGGCCTCGCCATCGACCCCAGGGGGTTCATCGTCATCGTCACCCGGGGCCACCTGCACGACCGCACCGTGCTGAAGCAGGCCTTGGGCACTCCGGCGGGGTACGTCGGGATGATCGGCAGCCGACGCAAGCGCGACCACATCTTCAACTCGCTCCTGAAGGAGGGAATCCACGCAGACGAGCTGAAGCGGGTGCACGCCCCCATCGGACTCGACATCGGCGGGGAGAGCTGCGAGGAAATCGCGGTCAGCATCGTTGCCGAGCTGGTTCAGGTTCGATCGCGCTCGCGTGCCGCATGAATCCGGCATCGACGGGCGCTCTGGTTCTGGCGGCGGGCTTTTCCGAACGCATGGGCGAATTCAAGCCATTGATGACTCTCGGCGGGCACACGCTTCTCGAGAGGGCTGTCCGGCTCTTTCAGGCCGCCGGGGTCGGACGCATCCACGTGGTGCTCGGGCACCGGGCCGCGGACGCGATTCCGATCGTCGAGCGGCTTGGCGCCCGTGCGACCGTGAATCCCGGCTATGCGGAGGGGATGTATTCGTCGGTCCGCGCGGGGACGGCGGCTCTCGATGCCGTGGTGGAATCCTTTTTCTGCCTGCCGGTGGACATTCCGCTGGTCCGCCCGGCCACCCTGCGCGCTCTTTTGCAGGCGTCGCCTGGCGGCGGGTCCGCCGTCTGCCATCCGACCTTCGCTGAACGCCGCGGCCACCCGCCGCTGATCGGTTCGCGGCACATCCCGGCGATCCTCGAATTCGGCGGCGAGGGTGGACTGGCGGCCGTGCTCCGCAGCCTCGAGCCGCATGCGATCGACGTGCCCGTCATCGACGAGTTCATCCACGCGGACATGGACCGTCCGTGCGATTATCGCCGTTTGGCCGGCCGGCTCGCAAGCCGGGACAGCTTCACCCCGAAGGAATGCCGGGAGTTGCTGGAAAACCGGCTGCGGGTTCCAATGCCGGTCGCGGCTCATGGGCGAGCGGTCGCGGACGCGGCCGTGAGCGTGGGATGCGCTCTCAACCGCGCGGGATATGCACTGGATCTCCACCTCATAGAAGCCGCCGCTCTCGTGCACGACCTGGCCCGGGGCCGGCCCGATCACGCCCGGTGCGGAGCTCATCTGCTGCGCGAGCTGGGCATGCCGCGGATGGCGGCGATCGTCGAAACCCATATGGCGCTTTCGACCTCGGTTCCGCTTACGATCACCGAGGCCGAGATCGTCTTTCTCGCCGACAAGCTCGTCCAGGAGGACCGCTGGGTCGGCCTCTCCGCGCGCTTCGCGCAGCGCCGGGAGCGCTTTCCCGCCGGCTCCCCGGCAGCGGAGTCCCTGCGCGCTCGCATGGCCCTGGCCGAACGGCTTGCAGCCGACATAGAGGCCGCCATCGGCCGTCCCCTTGAACAGCTTCACTCGGAGGGCAGCGATCGTCCGGGGCGACTATCGCAGTAGCGGCGAGCGGACGACGCATGGCTCACCCGGATGGTTGGACGCTGCCTGTCATATCTGGTAAGTATTCCTCCTTGAAAAGGGCTGCATTTCGTTCCACGGCCGGAGTCAGCCGCTTAAGATCCGATTCCGGCCGGGGAGCTCTCACGGAGGATCCATGGCTGACCCCAGGCTCGCATTTCGTGTCCGCTCGAAAATCTGGGTCGAAAACCCCGACGGGAAAGTCGTGTTCGGCCTTGGAAGGTATCGCATCCTCGAATCGGTTCAGCGGCTGGGTTCGCTTCAGGCCGCTGCCGTCGAGCTCAAAATGAGCTACCGGGCGATCTGGATGCGCATCAGCGCCACCGAGGAGCGTCTGGGCAAACCGCTGCTCATCCGGGACCCCAAGGGCTCGCGGTTGACCCCACTGGGAGAGACGCTGCTGAAACAGTTCCAGCGCCTTCTGAAAATCGTCGAGACCGAATCGGACAGCGTCTACAAAGACCTCATGGCGGCCTACCTGGACAAATGACATTTCCTCCGTTCGCATATCTTCCGTCAAGCTATATCAAAATTGACACATTCGACTCCCTCTGCTAAGAGCATCCATCATATTGCGACGCCCGCTTGAAGTCGCTGCGTGCCCACTCTTTCAAGGTACTCAACAGGCCGCTCACAGAGCCGCATCGTCAGTCGATGGCATGGAGCGCCCGAGGTATATCCGAGATGACCCAATCGGCCGTATCGCCCGCCGCTGAGCCCCGGGTCTGGTGCCGGGATCACCGGGGTCGGACCTATGCGTTCGAGGATTTTCTGAAACTGACCGAATCCTTTCACGGATACCCTGCGCCGGGTGTCGTCATCGGCGCCAAAATGGTCCACCTGGCCATGCGGCAAATGCCTGCGGGCGCCCTCTTCGATGCCGTATCCGAAACCGCCAAGTGCCTGCCGGATGCAGTCCAGATGCTGACCCCCTGCACCATAGGAAACGGGTGGCTGCGGATCGTCCCGCTCGACCGCTATGCCGTAACGCTCTTCGACAAGGTCCATCTGAGCGGTATCCGGATCTCCGTCGACCCCGAGCGTCTGGACGCTTATCCCGAGACGCGCCACTGGTTTTTCGGGGTCAAACCGAAACGCAAGGACCGGACCCGCGAGCTCCTCGGGGAGATCGAAGGGGCCGGAGAAAACCTGTTCGCTGTGCAATCCGTCCGGGTTCGGCCGGAGCATGCGGCCAAGAGGCCATCCGGGCCGAGGGCCGTCTGCCCGGATTGCGGTGAAGCCTATCCCTCCGGACACGGCCCTTCCTGTCTGTCGTGCCAAGGCCAATCGCGATACTACGAAAGGGGGTAATTTCGGTGACGACCCAGAACGTCTTCAGCGTCTGCGGCATGTGTACGGTGCGATGCCCCATCATGGTCGAAGTCAAGAACGGGGAAATCCAGTTCCTGCAGGGGAACCCTCACATTCCGGCCATGAAAGGATCGATCTGCCCGCGGGGGGCAGCCGGGAAAGCATTGATCCAGGACTACGAACGGCTCCAGACCCCTCTGATCCGGGACGGCCGGAGGGGCGAGGGCAAGTGGCGCAAGGTCGGCTGGGATGAAGCGATGGACGAGGTCGCCAATCGGCTGAAGTCCGTCATCAGCGAGCACGGGGCACGCAGTATCGCCTTCTCCGACCGCGGCGGCCCATTCCGAGAGCTGCACCAGGCCTTCATGCGGGGGCTTGGCTCCCCCAACTACACCAACCACGACAGCTCGTGCGCCCGCAATGTTCAGCACGCCTGCATGTCCGTCACCGGCGTTGGACGCAAAGAGCTCCTGTACGACTTCAAGAACGCCCGGCACGTCGTTCTCCAGACGCGCAACATCTTCGAGGCGGTCAACGTCCAGGAAGTCAACAACCTGACCGACGCCCTGTCGAACGGGTGCAGGCTCACCGTCATCGACATCCGCGCGACGATCTCTGCCTCCAAGGCCGACCGCTTCATGCTGGTCCGCCCCGGCAGCGACTACGCCCTGAACCTGGCCGTGATCAACGAGCTCATGATGAGTCGCCTTTTCGACGCCGACTACGCCGCCCGCTGGATCAAGGACCTCGGGCAGCTGGGCGAGTTCGTGAAGCCGTACACGCCCGAGTGGGCCGAGCCGGAAACCGGGATTCCCGCCGGCGAGATCCGTCAGTTCGTGCGGGAGCTGGCGGCGGCCAAGCCGGCGGTGATCTGGCACCCCGGATGGATGACGTCCCGCTACATGGATTCCTTCTACGTGTGCCGAACCATATACATCATCAACGCGCTGCTGGGCGCCATCGGGGCCAAGGGCGGGCTTCCGTTTCCCAACAAGCCGAGCGAGGTCGGGCGAAAAGGGCTGAAAAAGCTGGTCGATCTGGTCCCCAAGCCGACGGAAAAGCGGGCGGACGGAGTCGGGTGGCGCTACAAGCACTTTGACGGCGGGCCCGGCCTGGCGCATCTGATCTTCGATGCGATGGAATCCGCGGATCCCTACCCGATCAAGGCCTACATCGCCTACCGGCACGACCCGCTGATGGGGTTCCCGGACCCCGACCGCCTGCTGCAGAAATTTCAAAAGCTCGACCTTCTGGTTGCCGTGAGCTTCACCTGGTCCGACACCGCCTGGTATTCGGACATTGTCCTTCCGCTGTCTCCCTACCTGGAGCGTGAGAGCATCATCGCCTGCAAGAACGGATTGAAGCCGTATTTCTTCGTCCGGCAACGCGCACTGGCCCCGCGCTTCGACACGCGGGCGGACTGGGAGATTCTCTGTGGATTGGCTCAGCGGCTCGGGATCAAGGAGCTAACTTTCGATTCCATCCGGGCGATCTGGGACTACCAGCTCAAGGACACGGGCGTGAAGGTGGATGATTTCAACGCGACCGGGTTCGTCAACCTGGCGGACGCTCCCAAATACGCCGATCCCGAGAGCTATAAATTCCCCACCCCGAGCGGCAAGATCGAAGTCATCTCGGAAAAGCTCGAAAAACAGGGCATCCCCTCGCTGAAGCCCTATGCCCCGCCCCAGCGGCCCCCGCAGGGGCAATTCCGCCTGACCTTCGGCCGCTGCGCGCTGCACACCCAGGGGCACACGGTGAACAACCCCATGCTGTTCGAGCAGATGCCGGAGAACATCCTCTGGATCAACGACAAGGCGGCAGCCGCTCTCAAGATCGGCGACGGTGAACGCGTATCGGTCGAGCGCAACGGGTACGCCGAAACCATCGCCGCCAAGCTGACCCCGCTCATCCATCCGGAGGCCGTGTTCGTGGTGCACGGCTTCGGGCACCGCCTGCCGGTCGAAAGCCGGGCGCTCGGCAAGGGGCTCGCCGACAATCGCTTCATGCAGGGCGGCCTGGACCTCTGGGACCCGGCCGGAGGGGGTATCGCCATGCAGGAGCACTTCGTCAGCGTAGCCAAAATCAAGTAACCGGAGGGGGTTACGAACCGCGCCCACCCAGGCGCGGTTCGTTTTGGGCCTGGCTATGTCATTTTTGATATATTTAACGGGCGGAATCGCGACCACCGGATGCCGGCGGCAAGCTCATCACATGGGGAGGACGGAATGGGCGAACACACCTTCACACTGAACGGACACACCGTTTCATACGTCCCGGGGCAGACCATCCTCGAAGCGGCCACGGCCGCCGGGGTCCGCATCCCGACGCTCTGCCACCTCCGGGGGACCACCGCTACCGGCGCCTGCCGCGTCTGCGTGGTCGAGGTCTCCGGAGCGCGCAGCCTGGTCGCGGCCTGCAGCACCCCGGCGGCGCCCGGGATGGTCGTGCAGACCGAGTCGCCCCGCGTCGTCAACGCCCGCAAGATGGTGCTGGAGTTGCTGCTCTCCTCGGGCGAGCACGACTGCCTGCTCTGCCCCTCCTGCGGCGACTGCCGGCTGCAGGACCTGGCCTTCGAGTACCAGGCCACGGGCAAGCGTTTCGACCGCCCGAAGGAGTTCCCGGCGCTCGAGGTCAACCCGATGATCGTGCGCGACCCGGCGCGCTGCATCCTCTGCGGCCGGTGCGTGCAGGCCTGCAACGAGGTCCAGGTCAACCGGGCCATATCCTTCGGCTACCGCGGCAAGGAGGCCCGGATCGTTGCGGCGGGCGATCTCCCGCTCAAGGAGAGCGACTGCGTGTTCTGCGGCGAGTGCGTCCAGGCCTGCCCCACCGGCGCGTTGACCGAGGCCAAGGCCCGGACGACCTGGCGGCCGTGGAAAGAGCGGGAGCGCATCCGCACCACGTGCCCGTACTGCGGCGTCGGGTGCCAGCAACTGCTGCACGTGCAGGACGGCAAAATCGTGAAGGTGACCGGAGCCAGGGGGGCCGAGCCGAACAAAGGCCGCCTCTGCGTCAAGGGACGCTTCGGCTACGATTTCATCTACTCGCAGGAGCGGCTCAAGACGCCCCTGATCAGGGAAAACGGCCATTTCAGAGAGGCCTCATGGGACGAGGCATTGGACCTGGTCGTCTCTAAATTGGCGGCCGTCAGGAACGAGCACGGGCCGGATGCCGTCGCCGGTGTCAGCTGCGCCCGCAGCATCAACGAAGACTCCTACAACATGCAGAAACTCTTCCGCGCGGTGATCGGCACCAACAACATCGATCACTGCGCACGAACCTGACACGCCCCCACGGTCGCCGGTCTGGCGGCCGCTTTCGGTTCGGGCGCGATGACCAACTCCTTCAACGAGTTCTCGCGCGCGAAGATGTTCGTGGTCATCGGATCCAACATGGTGGAGGCGCACCCGGTTGCGGCCACCTATGTCAAAAACGCCGTTCTCAACGGTGCGCAGCTGATCGTGGTCGATCCGCGGCGGCACGCCCTGGCGGACATGGCGACCCTGCACGTGCCGATCCGGGTCGGGTCCGACATCGCACTGCTGAACGCGCTGATGCACGTGCTGATCGCCGAAAACCTATACGACCGCAAGTTCGTCGAATCCTGCACGATCGACTTCGACAAGCTGGCCGAATGCGTGAAGCCCTACCCCCCGGAACGCGCTGCCGCCGTCTGCGGCATCGACGCCGATCAGATCCGGGATCTCGCGCGCCGGATCGCCTCCGTCAAGCCGATGATGATCTGCTACACCCTGGGCATCACGGAGCACACCTGCGGCAAGAACAACGTGCAGGCGATCGCGAACCTCCAGATGCTGCTGGGGAACCTCGGGATGGAGTGCGGCGGGGTGAACCCGCTGCGCGGCCAGAACAACGTCCAGGGCGCCTGCGACATGGGCGCGCTGCCGAACGTGTTCCCGGGATACCAGAGCGTCAAGGACGCGGACCACCGGGCCAAGTTCGAGAAGGCCTGGGGCGTCAACCACCTCCCGGCGGCCCCCGGCCTCATGATCCCGCAGATGCTCGAGGGCCTGCCCTCCGGGAAGATCCGGGCATTCTACGTGTTCGGCGAAAACCTCGCCAACACCGAGCCGGACATCCGCAAGGTCGAGCACGAGCTCGCGGCAGCCGAATTCATGGTCGTGCAGGACATCTTCCTCAACGAGACGACCCGCTTTGCCCATGTCGTCCTGCCGGCAGCCGCCTGGAGCGAGAACGACGGGACCTTCACCAGCAGCGAGCGGCGGGTCAACCGGGTGCGGACCGCGAGCCGGCCCCCGGGGCTGGCCCGGCCGAACTGGTGGATCTTCCGGGAGATCGCCCGGCGCATGGGCCACGCGTGGCCGGCGGAGAGCGCGCGGGCCATCTGGGACGACGAGGTCTCGGTCCTGGCCCCGCAGCTGTGCGGGATCAAGTACCACCGGCTCGAAGGCGACGGCCTGCAGTGGCCCTGTCCGGACGAGAGCCATTCGGGCACCTGTTTCCTCCACAAGGACGGGCAGTTCAGCTGCGGGCTGGGGATCTTCACGCCCGTCGAATGGACGCCGCCGGCCGAGGAGGCCTGCCCCGACTATCCGCTGGTGTTGAGCACGGGCCGCCGGCTGACCCACTACCACACCCGCACGCAGACCGGACGGTGCGAAGGATTGAACGAGCTCATGGGGGAAGAGACCGCCGACATCTCGCCCCAGGACGCGGCCGAGCTGAAGATCGGCAACGGGGAAATGGTCCGCGTGCGATCGCGCCGCGGCGAGGTCAGCATCAGGGCGCGGGTGACCCCGCGCGTGCCGCGAGGCCTGGTCTGGATGTCCTTCCACTTCCGCGGCACCTGCGCCAACTGGCTGACGAACCCCGCTTTCGACCCGTCCACGTTGACGGCCGAGTACAAGGCCTGCGCCGTGCGGGTCGAGAAACTCTAACCGGCCTGCTCGGCAACACGGTGATCTGGAAGCCGGCCGGCACCGCCGTGTACTCCGCCTACCACCTGATGAAGATCTTCCACGAGGCCGGTCTCCCGGACGGGGTCATCAACTTCCTGCCGGGCCCCGGAAACCAGCTGGGGCCGGCGTTGCTGGAGCACCCCGACCTGGCCGGCGTGCACTTCACCGGGTCCACCGCGGTCTTCCGGGACATCTGGAGAACCGTGGGTGCGAACATCGATCGCTACCGCAGCTACCCCCGCCTGGTGGGGGAGACCGGCGGCAAGGACTTCGTCTTCGCCCACCCGTCCGCCGACCCGCAGGTCGTGGCGGTCGCCCTGGTGCGCGGCGCTTTCGAGTACCAGGGGCAGAAGTGTTCCGCGGCATCGAGGGCCTACATCCCGGAGTCGCTCTGGGGGACGGTGCGCGAGCGCCTGGTGTCGATGGTCGGCGAGATCCGGGTGGGGCCGCCGGAGGATTTTTCCAACTTCGTCAACGCGGTGATCAACCGCGAGGCGTTCGACCAGATCGCGGGGTACATCGATTTCGCCCGGAAGTCTCCGGACGCCGACCTCCTGATCGGTGGCCGCTGCGACGACCGCACGGGGTACTTCATCCACCCGACCGTGATCGTGACGTCGAAACCGGACTTCAAGACCATGGTGGAAGAGATCTTCGGGCCGGTGCTGACCGTGTACGTCTACGCCGACGACCGCTACGAGGAGACCCTGCAGCTGTGCGACCGGACCTCCCCGTATGCGCTGACCGGCTCGATCTTCGCCCGCGACCGAAGGACCATTGCAGCGGCCAAACATGCCCTGGTTCACGCCGCCGGCAACGTCTACATCCACGACAAGCCTACCGGCGCCATGATCGGCCAGCAGCCCTTTGGCGGCGGGAGGGCCTCCGGCACCAACGACAAGGCCGGGACGCTGCTCAACCTGCTGCGCTGGGTGAGCCCGAGAACGATCAAGGAGACCTTCGTGCCGGCAACCGACTATCGCTATCCATTTATGGGAAGCGAATGAGGCTCGGCTCAGACCGACATCTGGAATGAACAGGGAGAAACGATGAAGAAGATCCGGCTGCGGGTCAACGGAGCATGGCGTGAGGTGATCACCGAGGACGAAACAGCCCTGTTGGAGGTGCTGCGCGAAGATCTGCGCCTGACCGGGGCCAAGCAGTCCTGCGACCGCAAGGGTCAGTGCGGCGCCTGCATGGTGGTGGTCAACGGGAAGGCCGTGCGCTCGTGCCTGACCAGGATGTCCGAGCTGGAAGGCGCGGACGTGATCACGGTCGAGGGCCTCGGGACGCCGGACAACCCCCACCTCATCCAGCTGGCGTTCGTGCTCTCCGGCGCCATCCAGTGCGGGTTCTGCACGCCGGGCATGATCATGGCGACCAAGGCGCTCCTGGACGCCGACGCGAACCCTACGACGGATGCCATCAAACATGCCCTGCGGCGCAACCTCTGCCGGTGCACCGGCTACAAGAAGATCCTCGAGCCGGTGCAGCTGGCAGGGCGGTTCCTGCGCGGCGAGACCACGCCAGAGGCGGTCCAACCCGACCCGGCCAGGGGGATCATGGGGGTCTCCCACCCGCGCCCGACCGCCATGGCCAAGGCCTGCGGCACGGCCTACTTCACGGCGGACTACCGCATCCCGGGCGCGCTCGAGCTCGCGGTCCTGCGCAGCGATGTCCCGCACGCGCGCATCGTCGCGATCGACGCCGCCGCGGCGGAGAAGATGCCGGGAGTGGCCGGGGTGCTGACGGCGGCCGACATCCGCGGCACGGGAATTTTGAAGTATCTCGTGGCGGACCGGCCGGTGCTCTGCCGGGACACGGTGCGGTACATCGGGGACCCGATCGTGGCGGTTGCGGCCGACACCCGGGAACACGCAGAGGCCGCCCTGGCGGCGGTCAAGGTCACGCTGGAGCCCCTGCCGACCCTCGGCGGGCCGGAAGCGGCGATGGAATCCGCGGCCGTTCAGCTGCACCTCGACATACCGAACCTCTGCTACGACCAGCCGCAGGTGAAGGGCGACGCGGAGGCGGCCCTGCGCAGTTCGGCGGCCGTCGTCGAGGCCCGCTTCAAGACCCAGATCAACCACCAGGCCCCGCTCGAGCCCGAGGCCACGATCGCCTACTGGCAGAAAGACGAGACCGGGGACGATCAGCTCGTCATCGTGGGCCGCAGCATCAACATCCACTACCACCTCGGCATGCTCCAGTCGGCGCTCGGCTGGGAGAACATGCGCTACATCGAGGCGTTCTCGGGAGGACAGTTCGGGATCAAGATCGACGTGATCACGGAGGGGATCGCCGGGGCGGCTGCCATCCATTTCAAGCGGCCGGTCCGCTACATCCCGAGCCTGGCCGAGAGCATGCTGGCGACCTCTAAGCGCCATTCGTTCGACATGCGGGTGAAGCTCGCGGCCGATGCGGACGGCAGGCTCACGGCGTACTTCAACGACTTTCTCGTCGACAACGGTGCCTATCACTCCATCGGGCACGTCGTGATCTATCGAGCGCTGCTCATGCTCTCCGGCTCCTATCACATCCCGAATGTCGCAGCGCGCGGCCGCCTGCTCTACACCAACAACCCCTGGGGCAGCGCGGCTCGCGGCGCGGGGCCCCCGCAGATCAACTTCGCGCTGGAATGCGCGCTCGACATGCTGGCCGAGAAGCTCGGCATCGACCCGTTCGAGTTCCGCCTCCGGAACTCGCTCGTCCCCGGGCAGAGCAGGTCCACCGGACGGGTCGTGCAGGAGTGGCCTTTCCCCGAACTGATGGAAGCGATGCGTCCCCACTATCAGCGTGCCGTGAAGGAGGCAGCTTCATCGCGCTCGGGCAAGGTGAAACGCGGGGTCGGCCTCGGCACCGGCGCCTTCGGCATCGGCGGCCCCGGCGACACGGCGACTGCCGCAGTCGAGCTCGATCCGGACGGCGGCATCAGCGTCTATGCGGCTGCGGCCGACCCGGGCGAGGGCAACGACTCGATGCTGACCCAGCTTGCGGCGGAGTGCATGGGGATCGGCATGGACCGCGTCCGACTGCACACCCGGGACACCGGCAACACGGCTGCAAGCGGCCCAGCCGCGGGCAGCCGCGTCACGTACATGATCGGAAACGCTCTGCTCGACGCTCTGGCGCAACTGAAAGCTGCGATGCAGGAAACCGGCGCAAAAACATCCGCAGAGCTCGATGCGGCCGGTAAGCCCAAACGCTTTGTCGGCCGCAAGAAGAATGAAGACGCCGGACCGCTGGACCCCAAGACCGGTCAGGGCCCGTCGTTCGAGTCGCAGGTGCACGCCGTGCAGATGGTCGAGCTTGAAGTTGACACCGGAAGCGGCAAGGTCCGGATCCTGAAAATGACAACGGCCGTGGATGCCGGGCCCGTGATCAACCCGCTCAACCTGACCGGCCAGCTCGAGGGCGGCATGGACATGGGGGTGGGCTTCGCGCTGCGGGAAGAGTACGTTGCCGGCAGGACGAAGGACTGGGTGACGTTCAAGTTCCCGACCATCCGCGACACCTTCGAGATGGAGACCATCATCCGCGAAACCCCGCGGCCGAAGGGGCCTTTCACGTCCACGGGGGTCGGGGAGATGTGCCTGGTGCCGACGGCACCGGCCGTGATCAACGCCATCCGAAACGCTGCCGGCGTGTGGGTGACGGAGCTGCCGGCCACACCCGACAAGATCAAGGCCGCCTTGGCGGCGGCCCGCTGAGAGGCCGTGGCTGCAGGTGATGCGGAGGGCGGGCGAGACCGCCGCGTGCGCACGATCGCCGGGCGCGTGGTCGTTTTCGACCACGAGGGCTTCTTCGAATCGTTCGATGAGTGGTCGGAGGATCTCTTCCTGGCGCTGGCGCACGAAAGCGGACTTGTGCCGGTGACCGACCGGCACCGGCAGGTGGTCCGGTTCCTGCGCGACTACTACGCCGCCAACGGCCGCGCCCCGCTCAACAACCAGATCCGGAAAGGCACCGGCCTGAGCCTGCTCGAGCTGGAGGGTTTGTTCCCGGCCGGGATCAAGATGGGTGCCCGGAGGCTCGCCGGGCTGCCCAACCCCAAAACCTGCAGCTGACCACGGCCTCCCATCAGGTGGGAAGAGATGATTTATCTCGACAACGCCGCGACGTCCTTCCCCAAGCCGGCCGAGTGCCTTCGAAAAGCGATGGAGCGCTATCTGCAGTCGGGCGCTTCTCCCGGCCGAGGCGGGTATGACCTGGCCGTCGAGGCGGAGGCGGCGGTCACGGCGGTGCGGCGAAAACTCTGCCGGTTTTTCGGGGCCGACGAGAGCTACCGCGTCATCTTCGCCTCGAATGCAACCGATGCGCTCAATCTCCTCGTTCAGGGATGGCTTCAGCCGGGCGACCACGTGGTCAGCTCGCGCCTGGAGCACAACTCGGTCCTGCGGCCGCTTCACCATCTCCGGGACGGCAGAGGAATCCGCTTCGACCTGGTGCCCTTCACCGGCGCCGGCTTCATCGAGCCGGAAGCGGTCGCCGCCGCAATCAGGCCCTCCACGAGTCTGGTGCTTCTCACCCATGCCTCCAATGTGCTCGGAACCGTTCAACCCGTCCGAGATATTGCGCAGATCTGCCGCAGCCGGAATGTTCCGCTGGTGTTGGATGCGGCCCAGAGCGCCGGGACGATCCCATTGCACATCTCCGAATGGGGCGTCCAGGGGGTCGCCTTCACCGGCCACAAGTCCCTGCTCGGCCCGACCGGGATCGGCGGTCTTCTGCTGAGCCCCGAGCTCGACATCGAGCCTACACGCTTCGGGGGGACCGGGGTCGACTCCAGGAGCCCTTACCACACACGGGACTATCCGCATCGACTGGAGGCCGGCACGATCAATCTTCTCGGAGTGCTGGGCCTCGAAGCCGGGGTGGACTATGTGGCGCAGATCCAGGCCGAGGCGTATGCCCGTGAGATGGCGCTTTGGTCCAGGCTCCGGAATGGGCTGGAGCAACTGCCGTCGGTGCGGGTGTACGGCGCCGACCGGCTCGAGTGCCAGCTGCCCCTGCTGTCCTGCGTTTTAAAGGGGCACGCCTCGGAGGATGTGGGCGCGATCCTGGACGGGGACTACGGGATCGCGGTGCGCGCCGGCTTGCACTGCGCGCCGCTCGTCCATCACGATCTCGGGACCATCGACCAGGGGGCCGTCCGCTTCAGCCTCGGCCCGTTCACGACCGGGGCCGACATCGAACGCGCGATTGATGCGATGGCCGCCATCGCGCACGCTTGATCGCCGAGGAGATAGAGTGCTCAAAATCCACCTCTGCCTGCTGTTGCGCGACGCGCTCGACGATGCCTTCCGGGGGGAAACCCGCGGGGGAGCCGATTGGCTGTCCAACTGGGGCCACGTGATGGTGTCGCTCGTGCATCGCAAATTCCCCCACCGGCCGGAAGCGCGAACGGCATTGTGGCACACGATGCGCACCGTTCTCTGGGACCTGGCCAGCACCCATAGCGGTGACGAGCTGTCCCGCCATATCCTGCTGCACCCCGAGACCTTCCTGTCCACGGTCCTCATGCTGGGCGCCCCGGAGGGGCCGGAGCGCGATGCCCGTCCCCCGGTTGCCCGGACACTCCACTGAACTTCGAGTTTCTCATTGCAGACGGTGTTCACCGCGAGCAGGTTCTACGCCGGCCTCATCGAAAGTGCCGGTCGAAACGGCAACGCTTTTGACCATCGCAAAAATCCTCTGTCCAGCTCTCAGATCGAGGTCGTCGCACGCCTTGATCGTGACGCGCGCAAGCAAGGGGAAGCCGACATCCAACCGGACATCCACCAGGGGGCGTCCGGCCGCATCAATCCTTTCGATGGTTCCCTTCAAGATGTTCTGTATGCTCGTGCCGGTCGGCGGTGACAGCGCCAGCGCCACGTCACGCGCCCGGATCCGCACCCGGATGGGCTCGCCGGGGGAGCGGGCGATCAGCGGCACTCGCAAAGCGGCCTCCGGGCTCTCGAGCAGGGTGAGCCCGGCCGAGGGGTCGTGCGACCGGACGACCATCGACGCCACCGAAAAGACGTCGTCACGGCCGACGACGTCCTGGAATTCATTGCGGCCGATGACCTCCTGCAGGGGACCGGCCGCCGCAGACCGGCCGTCGCGCATCAGGACGATGTCCTCCGCGAGGTGCAGCACTTCCTCGATCGAGTGGGTCACGTAGAGAATCGGTATGGCCAGCGCCGCCGGTAGCTTGCCGATGAACGGGATGACTTCGGACTTGCGCGCGGAGTCGAGCGACGCGAGCGGCTCGTCCATCAGCAGCAGGCGCGGACTCGTCAGCAGAGCTCGCCCGATGGCGACTCGCTGTTTCTCACCGCCCGACAAGGTGGCCGGTCGGCGGTGCAACAGGGTTGGGATGCCCAGCAGGTCGACCACCTGGTCGAAACCGATCCGCCGCGCGGAGGCCGGCAACAGGTTCATCCCGTAGGTGAGATTGCGCCGCACGGAGAGGTGCGGGAAGAGCCGCCCGTCCTGGAAGATGTAGCCCACCCTGCGCCGCTCGGGCGGCAGGTCGACCCCCTCGCCTGAATCGAAAAGGGAGCGCCCGTTGAGCCGGATGACACCGCGATCGGGCCGGCGCAGCCCGGCCACCATGTTGATGACCGAAGTCTTCCCGGCCCCGGAACGGCCGAAAAGGACGGTGACAGCCGCCCGCTTGGAGCAGAAGGCGGCATCCACCGCGAACTCGCCTTGCTGTCTGTGGACATCGACTTCGATCATGCGTCACCGCCTCGTGCCGCCCGCAGGCGGCGGGACAAGACTTCCGAGAAGACGAGCGCCACCAGCGCGATGACTACGGCCAGGACGCACAATCGCAGCGCGCCGGCATCGCCCCCGGGCACCTGCGACAAGGTGTAGAGGGTCAACGGCAGGGTGCGGGTCTGGCCGGGAATGTTGGAGACGAAGGTGATCGTCGCGCCGAACTCGCCCAGACTCCGGGCGAAGCTCAGCACCGCTCCGGATAGAACCCCGGGCAGGATCAGCGGGAGAGTGACCGTGAAGAAAACGCGCATGGGCCCCGCGCCGAGCGTGCGCGCAGCCGTTTCGAGGCCCTGATCGACGTTTTCGATCGAAAGTCGCACCGCGCGGACCAGCAGCGGGAAGGCCATGACGGCTGAAGCAAGCGCCGCCCCCTTCCAGTCGAACGCGAAGACGATTCCGAAATTCTCGTAAAGGAAGGATCCCAAGACACCGCGCTTGCCCATCAGCACCAGGAGCGCGTAGCCGATGACGACCGGCGGCAGGACCAGCGGGAGGTGAACCAGGCCGTCCAGCAGTGACTTCCCGGGGAACCGCCCGCGCGCCAGCAGCCATGCGATCAGAACGCCGGGCGGGAGCCCGGCGACGACGGCCCAGGCGGCCACCCAGAGGCTCAGACGGACGGCCTCCGCCTCGGCTGCGGTCAGGGTGAAGAGGCTCACTACCGCACCGAGAAGCCGTGCTTCCGAAACGCGGCTGCCGCCTCAGGCGTCTTCAGATGGCCGAGAAAGCGGGCCGCAGCCGGGGTCGCCCGCCCGTGAACGAGGGCCGCCGGGTAAACGATCGGCGGGTGGAGGTCCTCGGGGAAAGCGGCGACCACCCGCACCGTCGGCGCAACGGCGGCGTCGGTGGCGTACACGATCCCAAGGGGGGCTTCGCCGCGTTCGACCAGCGTCAGGGCCGCCCGGACGCTGTCCGCGCGCGCGATCCGGCCGGAGACGGTATCCCAGGCGTTCAGTTTCTGCAGCGCGACCTTCGCGTACTTGCCGACCGGCACGTGATCGGGATCGCCGGTCGCCAGGAGCCCGTCTTTCAACAGCGCGGCAAAATCCACTCCGGGCTTGAGGCTCACGGACAGGTTGCTGTCTGCCCGGGCGACCAGAACGAGTCGGTTGCCGAGAAGGTCGATCCGGCTGCCGGGTTCGACCAGCTTGAGCTTGTCCAGGTAGTCCATCCACTCCCGGTCGGCCGAAATAAACACGTCGGCCGGTGCTCCGTTTTCGATCTGCTTGGCCAGGGTGGAGGACGAAGCGAATGAGAAATTCACCTTGTCCTTCACCTGCGGCTCGTACGCCCGGGCGATATCCCCCAGGGCGTTGGTGAGCGAGGCCGCCGCAAACACCACCACGTCCCCGGCCGCAGCGGGGCCTGCAGCTATCAGGAATGAGGAGAACAGAAACAGGGCGGATGCCGTCCCGGAGTGCTTCCGAATGCCGATCATGTTTTCTCCTTCGTAGGGGGAAGGAAGTCAATGGGTTATATTAAAATTGACATATCCGGCTTGTCTTTTCAAGCACACGCGCCCGCCATGTCCCGCCCTGTGCCCGTGCGACCCTAAAAGGGTGTTGAAAAACGGCGTCTCGGTCCGTGATCCGGAGTTGCGCGGCTCGGGTGGATGCTCACATACGGGCCCGTATGCTGCGCTTCCCCCATCGCCCCGCGCCTGGGCTGACGGCCCGACACTGGTTTTTCAACACCCTGCTGAAACCCATCTCAAAAATACATCCGACGGCCGCCTCGACCTGCTCACATCCTGCACCGTATGCTGCGCGGCCTCTGCGACCGGCGCCTTGCCTGCGACCGTGATCTACCAGTTTTGAGATGGGTTCTGATCAAAACGCGTTCCAATGCGCAGGCCGTCACCAAGCGCCCGATTTGACATTGGATTTCAGGAGAGCCATTCTGAAGTGAAGCCCCGACCGACAAAATGGTATGCGCTTACATCTACAAAAAGGTAGCCAAGCGGCGGGCGGAAACGGAAGCGGCAGGCGAACGTCGGGGATGCCGGGAGCGGAGGGCTATGGCGGGATACGGTAGGTGCCGTCCAGGCGGCGCAGCATGTCCTCGTAGCGGCGTTCGAGCGCGTGCAGCGCGGCGTCGTAATCGCTCTCGCCCCAGCGGTCCTCCCGACGTGCCGCTTCCAGCGCGAGGCGCTCGTTCGCGTACCAGCGATCGGGATCGAAGTTGTACGTCATGGATGTCGCCGGGCCCCCGGTCGGTTGCGGTTCGACACCCCTCAGGTTAGGCGCTCATGCGGGTCAGCTCATCCGCGATCATCCCTTGAATAAGCGGGATCTTGTAGCCGTTCTTCTCAAGCGGCTCGGCGCCGGCCGTGGCCGCCTTGGCGGCCGCGGCCACCACCTCGGCCGTGAGCTCCCGGCCGCGCAGAGCCTGCTCCGCTTCGGTGCTGCTCCAGGGCACGGGCGCCGCCCCGCTCAGCACGACCCGCCCGTCGACCACCCGTCGGCCCTCGAACCGCAGCGCCAGCGCGACACCCGCGAGAGCAAAATCCCACGCGCGCCGCGCCCGGACCTTGCGGTAGCTGCTCCGGGTGCCGGGGCCGGGCGGCGGGATTCGGATCTCGGTCACGAGCTCGCCGCGCGCCAGCACGGTCTCGCGTTGCACGTCGACCTCCGGCAGCACGAAGAACTTGTCCAGCGGCACGTTGCGCACCCCCTTGGGCCCGACCACACGCACGGTCGCGTTGAAGGCGGCCAGGGCGGGGGCGGTGTCGGAAGGGTGGACGATGAAGCAGACGCCCCCGCCGCCGAAGATGCAGTGGAACTGGTTTTCACCGTCCACGGCGAAGCAGGAGCCCCCACCCTTCCGCAGGCAGGTGAAGTCCGCCCGGTAGTACCAGCAGCGCGGCTTCTGGCAGAGGTTGCCCCCGATCGTCCCCTGGTTGCGCAGCTGCGGGCTGCCGACCTCCGACGCCGCCTGGGCGAGACCCGCGTAGCGCTTGCGGACGACAGGGTGCTCGGCCAGGGCGCTCAGCGTGGTCAGCGCCCCGATCCGCAGCCCGCCCTCGGCCGTCTCGCTCACCCCCTGCAGCTCCCGGAGGTCGTTCAGGCTGACGAGCCTGCCGGTCGGCAGGATGCGCTCGCGCAGGCAGCCCAGCAGGTCCGTGCCCCCCGCGTGGGCCCGCGCGCCATCGGCGGAGAGCTGGGCGACCGCCGCCCGAACCGATTTCGGCCGAACGTAGTCAAAGTTCGGTAACATGCCTCAGCCCTCCTTGGCGCGGTCCGCCAGCCGTTGCACCAGCTGCAGCGGGTGGATGGGGGTGCCGGTGATGCGCAACCCGGTCGCGTGGTACACGGCGTTGGCGATCGCCGCGGCCGTGGGGATGGTCGCCGGTTCGCCGAGGCCCTTGGCGCCGGTGTTGTTGGCTTCGGTGTCGACGGGCTCTACCGGCAGGCAGGTGATCTCGACGGGCACGTCGAGCGCGGTCGGCAGCTTGTAATCGTGCCAGCTGCGGTTGACCATCTTGCCGGTCTGCCCCGCGTCCAGGATGCGCATCTCGGTCGTGGCGAGCCCGATCCCCATGGCGATGCCGCCGATCACCTGGTTGTCGTAGGTCAGCCGGTTCATGACACGGCCGCTGTCCTGAGCCGCCAGGAAACGGAGGATTTTCAGCTCCCCGGTCCGCGTGTTGACCTCCACCTCGCAGAAGTGGGCCGCGAACGGGGTGGTGGTCTTGTTCTTCGGGTTGGGCCCGCGATATCCGATCCCGACGACCCCCCCCTGCCGTTTCAGCGCGTCGAGTTCCTGCACGGCGATGCGCGTGGACGCGTCGCGGCGGGACACGATCTCCCGGCCGCGGTAGTCGAGCTCCGAAGGGTCGACGTTCAACGCCGCGGCCGCCATTTCCAGCAGCTTCTGCTTGATCTGCACCGCGGCATTGCGCGCGGCCGGAGCCTCCGTGGGCACCGTCTTGCTGCCGCCGCTGGGGTACGCGTACTGGGTGGTGCCGGTGTCCGCGTTCTCGATCTGGATAGCCCCGGGCTTGATGCCCAGCTCCTCGGCCACGACCATGGCCATCACCGTCTTGGTGCCCGTGCCCAGGTCGCTCGCACCCATGTTCAGGTTGGCGCTGCCGTCAGGGAAAAGCTTGACGATCACGGTTGCGGGCGGCCGGCCCCCGCCGGCAAACCACAGCCCGCCGGCGACGCCGACCCCGCGCCGGATGTGCCCCGGCATGGTTTTCGCGCGGGCGTCCCGACGCGCTTGCTCCCAGCCGAAGGCGACCGCCCCCCGCTCGAGGCATTCCCTGAAGGCGGTGCTCGTGTAGGCCGGGTTGCCCTCGCGGGCCTGACTGAAGGAGGGGATGTTCTTCAACCGGAGCTGAACCGGGTCCATGCCGATCGCTTCCGCCAGGGCATCCATCATCTGCTCCAGGGCCCAGGCCCCCTGCGGGTGCCCGGGCGCCCGGAACGCGCGGGCCGGGCCGGCGTTGACGAAGACGTCGGTGCCGGTCGTGCGCACGTTGGGGCAGGTGTAGAGATCGCGCGCGAGCCAGTCCACGAGCGACGTCCCGCCCGCGGTGTAGGCGCCGCTCGTGCCGAGGGTCGTGAATTCAAGCGCCGTGAGGGTCCCGTCCCGCTTGACCCCGGCCTTCACGGTCATGTTGGTGGGCGGGCGGTTGCCGACCGTGAGGAAGGTTTCCTCGCGCGTCAGGAACAAGCGCACCGGGCGCCCGGCGAGCTTCGCCATGACGGCGGCGATGATCGTGTACTTGCCCGGTTCGAGCTTGCTGCCGAACCCGCCGCCCATGTAGTGGCCGATGACCCGCACCCGCGCGAGCGGGAGCTTGAGGACCTCGGCCACCCGGGACTGGACCGCGTAGACCCCCTGCGAGGACTCCCACAGGGTCAGCGACCGCCCGTCCCAGCCGGCGACGCAGCCGTGCGGCTCGAGCGGCGTGTGCACCTCGCACTCGGTTCGGTAGCTCGCCTCCAGCACCACGTCGGCCGCGGCGAAGCCCTGGGCGACGTCCCCGCGTTCGTAGCCGTCCTTTTTGGAGAGGTTGCCCTTCGAGTGCACGGGCGGAGCACCGGGTTGAAGCGCCCGGAGCTCGTCGGCCACGAACGGCAGCACCTCGTAGTCGACCTGGATCGCGTTCACCGCGTCCCAGGCCTGGTAGGGGGTCTCGGCCGCGACCGCCGCCACGGCGTCCCCCTCGTAGCGGCAGATCGTGTCGAAGAGCCGAATGTCGCCGACCGGGTCTTTCTTGAACACCAGGTCGGCTTCGGGCGTGGCGCCGCTGACGACCACCCGGACCCCCGGCATCCTGGCGGCCACACTCGTGTCGACGCGCCGGATGCGGGCATGCGGGTGCGGACAGCCGAGGATGGCCCCGTGGAGCATGTTCGGCAGATGCACGTCGGAGGGGTAGACGGCCGAGCCGCTCACGCGCTCGTACGCGTCCACCCGCGGCAGGGGCTTGCCGACGACGCTGGTCTCTTTCCAGGGCGGCGGCTCCCTGCCCGGCAACGGGGTTTCCGGCAGGGGTCCCTCGACGTAGTAGATGCCTTTGGTCTCGTCTGCCATGCCGGCCTCACTTTCCGCTCTTGAGCTCGGCCGCACGCCGGGCGGCCTTGAAGATGTGCTGGTAGGCCCCGCAGCGGCAGAGGTTCCCGCTCACCCCGCGCCGGATGTCCTCGACCGAGGGGTTCGGGTCGGCCCGCAGCAGGCCTTCGACCGCCATGATCTGGCCGGGCGTGCAGTAGCCGCACTGGAATGCGTCGGCCTCCGCGAAAGCGGTCTGAACCGGTCCGAGCCTCTCCCCGTCCATGAGACCTTCCAGGGTCGTGATCTCGCGGCCCTGGGCCTCAACGGCAAGCGTGAGGCAGGCGTACCGCGGGACCCCGTCGATCAGGACCGTGCAGGCCCCGCACTCCCCCCGCTCGCAGCCCGGCTTGGCGCCGGTCAGGCCGATGACCTCGCGCAGGACGTGGAGCAGCGTCCAGCGCGTCTCCGCGGTCACCACGTGGGTCCGGCCGTTGACCCGCAGCGCGATCTCGACGCTCCGGCCGGCCGCCATCAGCTGCGGCGCGGCCGGTTCTTTTCCCGCCGCCAACGCCTCTTCCGATACGGTCGCGCCGATCGCGCCGGCGCCCATCGTCGTCAGGAAATTCCGCCGCGTGATGCCGCCGGGTGCATGTGTGGGGTTATCCGGCATGGTCCCTCCCGGTTCGGGTGAGGTATTACGATGGATCAGGGGCAGGCTGGGCCGGCTGTAAATCGCGGGCGACCCGGTAAAGGTCAGACGCGGAGCCGGTGACTCCTGACAGAACTGTCTTTTTTTAATATTTCACAATTTTGGTTGTCAAGCACGCCGTGTGACCGTTGGAATCGGCCATTCCATTCTACGACACGAGATGGGCCGGTGGCGCGTTCGGTCGCTCCGGAGGCCGTCCCCGAAGGGGCGTCAGAAGGTGGGACTTCGCGCGAAGCGGCTGCCGCAGCTCTCAGGGCGCGGCTCCCGCAGCGGCGCGGTATTGGGCGACCGGCAGGCAGCGCCAGCGGCCCGGGCCCTGGAGCTCCAGGACGCGGTCG
>JADHED010001265.1_pt1 | contig 22786 bp, 3 predicted proteins | sample 8952041 | NCBI WGS metagenome assembly JADHED01 (sample SAMN16124423, study PRJNA663239) | bioreactor sludge metagenome | isolation source: sludge (control) | place: India:Bengaluru | collected 2018-09-08
CCGTGCAGCGGCCCGGTGACCACGACCGCCGTGAGCGTGTCGGGGTTCGCGTCGGTGTCGTTGCCGAGCACGCCCGGCGCGGCCACCACCAGAGGCGTGTCCTCGGGCGTGACGTAGCTGTTGGCGCGCCCCACGGGCGCCACGTTGGCCACCGTCGTCAGGTCGGTGACGGCGTTGGCGGCGAGGTTGGTGATGCCGTTCGGCGTGGAGATCGTCGCCACGCTCGAGAGCACGGTGCCACGAGGCAGCAGCGCCTTCAGCGTGCCGTCGATGGTGAAGGTGACCGACGCGCCCTTGGGGAGGTGCAGCACGGTCTGCACGGCGTTGCCGGTGCCGCTCGCCGTGACGCACTGGCCGCCGCCGGCCGCCGCGCAGGTCCACGTCACCCCTTCGATGTCCGCGGGAACGGGGTTGGAGAAGTCGAGGAAGTAGACGTCGTTCTCCGTCCCGTTGGTGACGGTCACCGTGTAGGTGGTGGGCGTGCCGGCCACCTTCTCGGCCGCGGCGTCGGTGTTGGTCACCGTCAGCGTCGCCGGCCGCGAGACCACCAGGCGGCGGATCTCGTGGATGTTGGTGGCCCCGCCCGTGGACCCGCTGAATCCGAACTTGAAGCTGGCCGGCAGCGCCTGGCCGGCGCCGCCCGGGCCCATGTTGAAGTTGTCGATCAGGGTCTGGTAGCCGCTCCCGAAGTCCACCTGCAGGGTGAACTTGTTGTCGAACACGCTGATCTTCACCGGGCGCGACGCCTCACGGCTGCCGGTCTCGACGCCCCGCGCCGGGCTGAGGCCCGCGCCGCGCACGTGCGTGAGGAGGGGAAACCCGCTCGTCAGGTTGCCAGCGCCGCGAATGGCGAACACGTCGCGTTCGAACGTCGGGCACGCGCCACCGGCGTAGGGCGGGTCGGCGCACGCGCCCTGCCCGTCCTGCGTGAAGTTGCCGAACTCGTCGAACGCCACGCCGACGTAGCCGTTGGTGACGCCCGGGTTGAGCCCGTTGAAGGTGTAGCCGAGGGCACCGCCGGTGGCGCCCACCGTCGGCGTCGCGGTGGCGCCGTCGATCAGGTAGAACGTGAAGCCGTCGGCGCCGCTGCCGCCGTAGGTGGCGTAGTCGAAGGCGGCGACGAAGCCATCCGTCGTCGGAATGGCGCAGTTGTAGATGGCGGTGCCTGCCTGGCCGAGGCCCGCGTCGGTGAGCCGCAGCCAACCGTCGCCCGACTGGTCGAGCGGATCGGCGCCGGCCGCGGTCATCCGCGCGGCCCCGAGGAACTGCCAGCAGCCGTTGCCCGGGGTGGGTTCGTCGAAGGGCTCGTCCAGGGTGATGGGGTCCGGGTTCACCGTCACGCGGACGCGCGCCACGTTCGACTCGGACGCGTCGGGATTCACCAACTTGTAGCTGAACACCTCGACGCCCGTGAACGCCGGGTCCGACGCGTACGTGAAGCTGCCGTCGGCGTTCAGCGTGAGCACTCCGTTGGCGGGCCCGCTCACGAGCGCGACCGTCGCGGCGGCCCGGTCACCGCTGTTCCGCTCCACGTCGTTGGCCGTCACGCCCGGCGCGGCCACCGTCACCGGTCTCCCGGCGAGCGCGGTCGCAGTGTCGTCCACCGCCCCGGTGGCGCCGTCCACGTAGGCGCCCTGCACCGGGATCGTGCGTGTGAGCAGTTCGGGGGCGACGATGGGGATGTTCAGGTTGGCGGCGTAGCTGCCAGGCGTCACCGGGTTGAAGGAAATCTCGGCGGTGCAACTCTGCCCCGTCGTCCGGGTCTGGCCCGAGCAGGTGTCGTTGCCGATCGCGAACGGGGCGAGGATCGACAGCGTGCCGAAGGTGATGGGGTCGTCGCCGGTGCTGGTGATCGTGACCACGCGCGGCGCGCCGGGTACCACCGTGAGCACGACCGTGAAGTCGATGCTGGAGACGTCGAGCGTCATGGGCACGATCACCGTCGTCAGCGTGGTCGTCGCCGACCGGACGAGGCCCGCGCCCGCGCTGGCCGTGAGGGTCACGTTGGCCGCGTCGGCGGCGACGGCGCCGGCCGGCACGTTCACCGCCACGTCCACCGTCACCGAGGAGTTGCTGGGCACCGTCACGGACGCCCCGTTTGGCAGCGACGCCGTCCAGCCGGCCACGGACGAGGCCGCGGACAGCGTATAGGTCGCTTCGTCTGGCGACAGGTTCTGCACCGTGAACGGGAGCGTGACCGTCGTGTTCGGCGCCACGTTCTGGCTCGCGGGCGCCAGCACCTGCACCGCCCCGCCCTCGGTCCACACCTCGAAGGCCTCGACCGTCCACGAGTCGCCGGCCGGGATGCCCGCGTTGTTCCACTGCAGGGCGTAGCCCGCGTCCTGGAACGCTTCCTCCACGTAGTTGCCGAGGTTCGGCGGCTCAGCGTTGACCTGGGTCCGCACGTCAGAGTTGTAGTGCCCCTGCAAGTAGCGCGAGGCCGGCGTGCCCGGGTTCGCGTAGAAGCCCATCAGGCCCCAGTTCACGTAGTCCTGGTTGCGCACGTAGACCATCGTGTTGGCCGGGTCGAAGAACCCGTAGGCCGAGTCGTTGTCGCCGAAGTACGTGTCGCCGCCGTGGAAGAGACGCAGGGCCGGCGAGGGGGACTCGCCCGTGTTGCGGATGGTCCAGGACTTCGAGACGTAGCGGTTGCCCCGCATGCAGGTGAGAGTCTGCGTGAGCCGCAACCCACTCAGGCCCAGGTCGAGCACGGTTTCGACCCGCGCGCCGACCACGTTGTCCTCGCCGTCCTTGATCTCGAAGAGCTTGTGACTCACCTTGGCCGGCGTCGCGCCCGAGAAGTAGTTGGTGGAGAAGCGAGTCCCGCCATCGAGCCACACCACGGTGCCGAGCGGCGCGTAGTACTGCTGCACGAAGCCCTGGACCTGGGAAGCGCTCTTGCCGGCCACGTAGATGTCAGGGGCTCCCGTGTCGGCCACGCGCATCTCGATGATGTCGCCCGTGTAGATCGCCATCGTCGGCACGTACTGCAGGGCCACCGTGACCGTGGCCGAGTCGGCACTGCCGTCGTTGGCCTTGTACTGGAAGCTGTCGCCGTTGGCGCCGATGAAGCCCGCGCCCGGCACGTAGGTGAAGCTGCCGTCGGCGTTCAGCGTGAGGGTGCCATTCGCGGGCGCCGTCACGAGGACGGCGGTGAGCGCGTCACCGTCGGCGTCACGGTCGTTGGCGAGCACGCCGGTGTAGGCCGTGACCATCAGTGTGGGAGGAGTGGTGGCGCCATCGGCGGGCTTGCCGATGCGGTACTGATCGACGACGGCGATCGGGCTGGCCGCCAGCGCCTGCGCGACGCCAGTCGCCAGGAACGCCATCGCCAACAGGCTGCGCCACGCCCACGTGGTGGGCACGCCACCAGATGCTGGGGACGCCGGGCGAAAACGGTGTGTCATGAGGACCTCGCTGGGGAGTGGCTCCCCCGTGTCGTGCACCGGGGACGGCGGCATCCTCCGCCTCACCCCGATCGAGGTAGCTATCGACACAGGCAAGCCCAACCCAAAGTGAGCCGTGCGCACACTTTTTTGGGTCGATTCCGTCAGATTCCGACATCACCACGCACAGGCGAACAGCCGATGCGGCCCACGCCCGTTGGTACGGTGGACTCGGCGGCGCCGCTCGCCGGTCGGCGGGGGAGGTCAGAGGCGGGGCAGGCGTCCGGTCATTCGTCGCGACTGACGACGCGGCTGGCGAAGCGATAGCCGATGCCGTAATCGGTGAGGATGGGACCGGGGCCGGCGAGCCCCACGGCGTCGGCGATCTTCTGGCGGGTCCGCCGCACGAGCGTCTCGAGGCCGTGGTCCGCGCTCGTGTCGTCGCGACCGTAGATCGCCAGGCGCAGGCTCTCGCGGGTGGCGCACTCGCCCCCGGCGTGTGCGATCAGCGAGAGCAGCTGCCACTCCTTGGCGGTGAACTCGATGCGGACCCCTGCCGGCGAGAGCAGCGTCCGGCGACGTGCGAGCAACACCCAGGCGGGCTCGTCGGCGGGCCGGGGCGCCGCCGGCGACCGGCGCCTGGCGGCCAGGCTGGCGATGGCCGCCGCGAGTTCGCGGCCGTCCACGGGCTTGGCGAGGAACAGGTCGGCCCCGGTCCGGTAGCAGTCCACGCGGGTGTCGAGGGTGTCGCGGGGGGGGACCACGCCGATGGGCAGCGGGGTGTTGCGGCGCAGGTAGTCGACCAGCGTCTCCCCGGCGAGGTCGGGCAGGCCGAGATCGACGACGGCCACGTCGAAGGCGCCTTCGGCGAGGGCCCGATAGAACGACAGGCCGTCGGCGACGCCGGTGACCGCGAACCCCGACAGTTCGAGCAGGCTGACGAGGCTCGGTCTCAGCAGGTCGTCGTCTTCGACGAGCAGGACACGTGTGCGCGACGGGTCGGTCATGCGTGATGGGTGCGTGAGGGCCGGGGCAGCCGGAGGGTCACGGTGAACCGCCCGGGCACGTCGAGGCCGACGTCGAGGTCGGCGCCCATGTCGGCGGCCAGGCGGTGTGCGAGGTGCAAGCCCATGCCGAGGCCGGGGTGTCCTGCGCTGCTGGCCCCGCGCACGCCTCCCCGAAGCAGCGGGCCGGCCTCGAGCGCCGGGTCCGGAACGCAGGCGTTGGCCACCTCCAGCGACGCGCCGTGCGGCCCGGCGGCGAGCCGGACGGCAATGGGCGTGGCCGGCACGGCGTACTTCGCCGCGTTGTCGAGCAGGTTGCGCAGCACGGTCTTCAGCAGCGTGGCGTCGGCGTCGGCGACCAGCCCCGCGGGGACGTCGAGCGTCACGCGGTCGCGCAGGCCGGGGGACGTCAGGTCCGCGTCGGCGAGCACCTCCCGCAGGGTCGCGGACACGTCCACCGGCTCCCGCTCGATCTGGTGGTGCCCCGCCCACGAGGTGGCGCGTTGCGCCTTCGCGAAGACGTCGGCGAGGCGCCGCAGCGCCGCGCCCATCCGCTGGACGCTCTCCGCTCGCCTCGGCGCATCGTCGCTCCGGCCGAGGATGTCGAGGTTGGTCTGCAGCACGGCGAGCGGCGTCCGGTATTCGTGGCTGATCAGGTCGATGAACCGGCCCTGCTGTTCACGCACGCGCCGCTCGCGGGCGGCCTCGTCGAGGGCCTGCTGGCGCTCGACGAGCAGGGCCCGGTGACGTTCGGTGAGGGCCAGGTGCAGCGCCACGGTGCTCCCCATCAAGGCGGCGGGCACGCCGTAGAGCAGGGCCGCGCTGTCGAGGATCACCCCCTGGGCCGCGAGCGAAAACACGAAGATCCCAAGCATCGACATCAGGTTCGCCGCGAGCATGGGCAGGCCGCCCGGCCCGCCACGGCGCCACAGCCGGACGGCGAGCATGGTGCCGACCACGTTCATCAGGGGCGTGACCGCGAAGATGGTCCGCATCACCTCGCGGTTGTACCCGAGCAGTACGGGGACGCTGGCCAGGACGCCGGCCGCCGCCATGCCGGTGTACAGCCAATACACCATCGGCTGCGCGCGCGTCACCATGAACAGCCGCCGGTAGAGCGCGTGGCCGGCACCGACGCTCAACGTGGTGGCCAACCCCATCACGTAGTAGCCGGCCTCCGGGCGATCGGGCAGGACGAACTGGGAGAGGAAACCGGCATTGGCGAGCAGCGTGACCGTCACGCAGGCCGCGTAGGCGAGGAACCACGGCACGAGGCGCTCGGGCAACCACCGCCATGCCCCCACGTTCAGCAGCAGCACCGTGAGGACCACGACCGGCGCGACGAGCAGCAGGGCCTGCTCGCGGCTGGTGGCGGCGAGGAACGCGTCCGGGCGCCACAGCCTCGGATAGGCCGCGGTGGTGCTGGTGGACGCCACGCGCAGGTAGTAGGTGCGCGGCCGGGTATTAGCGAGTTGGAGCTTGAAGACGAACCCGCGGTAGGCCACCTCGCGGGCGGCGAAGGGCAGGGCGTCGCCCGCACGCCGGACCAGGAACGCGCCCGGGCGGTCGGGGTCGGGTTCGTAGAGCTGGAAGTCGTCGACGAAGGCGGGCAGCAGGTCGAGCCACCACTCCCCGGCCGGCGCCTCGACGGTGAACCGGAGCCAGTGCGCGCCGTCGGTGTAGCCCCCCGCCCAACCCGCCGACGGCAACGGGCGGAAGCGCTCGGGCGGCGCCACGGCCACCTCCCCGACGCCGAGGCGCCCGGACGGATCGTCGAGCACCGCGAGGTCGCGCAAGGCGGCCGGCGGCTCCGCGGCCCATGCCGGCGCGGGAAGCAGCACGCACGCGACGACCGCGACGACCGGCACCCAGCGGGCAGGCATGCGGCCGACAGTCTACCCTCTGCCGCCAGCCGGGTGACCCCGGGCCAGCGAGGTGGGCGCGGGGAGCCACCGGACCGATCGGCGGCTCCCCTGTCCCGAACGGACTACCGCAACCGCTTGGCCGGCGCGCTGGTGCCGAAACTCCACGGCATCCGGCCGTCGGACCAGTAGAGCGACTCCTCGACGACGATCGGCGCGGGCGCCTCGCCGACCGACTCGACGTGGACGCTGAAGCGCGTGCCCGCCGCCTCGGGGAACAACGCGCGCAGCGAGAGCGACAGCCGGCGTTCCGCCCCGATGGGCAAGTCCGTCGCCGTGGGGGCGCGGCCGTCCTCGTAGTGGAGCGTCACCCGCACGGTGCCCGCCGACGTCGAGGGATTGGCCACCAGCAGGTAGGTGTCGGCCCCGCTCGGGCCGGCCACCAGGCCCTCGGCACTGCCCCACTCCACCCCGGCCGCGAGGCTGCCCGCGCCGACGTGGCCTTCCTGCCACTCGCCCGTGCCCAGGCGCGGCCACCACATCGCGCGCTCGGCCACCACCGGGACGCCGTTGGTGGACACCACGCGCATCCCGAAGCCCGCCTCCCGCCTCGCCTCGGCCTCGGCGTTCACGGGAATGGTGTGTCGGCTCCTCGGGGCGACCACGTGCGTGCGCGTCACCGGGGGCGCGCCGTCGAGCACGTAGGTCACCTCGACCTCGGCAGCGACGTCGCCGGGGTTGCCGAGTAGCAGGTAGGTGGCCAGGTTGTGCATCCCGCCGGTGGCGCCCTCGGCGAAGTACCACTCGAGGGCCGTCTCGGTGAGCCCGGCGCCCGCGTGGCCGCCCAGCCACCGCCCGCCGGGGCCCCGCAGATACATCGCCCGCTCGACGACGACCGGCACGTCGTTGGTGCTCCGCACCGACGCCGACAGTTCCGCGTGGGCGAGCGCGGGGGCCTCGTAGTCCACCCACACCGTCAGGCGCCGCTGGGCCGGCACGGTGTAGGTCTTCACGATCGGCGTGCCGCGCTCCACGAGGTAGGTGATCTCCACCTCGGCATCCGTCGCGTTCGGGTTGGCGAGCAGGTAGAACAACTCGAAGTTCCCCAGCGTCGCACCCTCGGCGAGGTACCACGTCGTCGAGGCGGGCACGGCCAGGCCAAGGCTGGCGCCCCGGTCGTCGCCCTGCCCCCAGATCACCGTGCGCGCGGCGAGCACGCGCGGCGGGGCCTTCACGGTCATCGCGAAGGCGCCGGGCTGCAGGCCCTCCACCGACCCGGCCGGCAGCGTAATCCGGCGGTTGGCCGGCACCGTGACGAGGTGCTCCACCGCCGGCTGGTCGGTGCCGTAGAAGGTGAGCCGCGCCCCGGCGTCGGCGTCGCTCGTGTTGGCCAGCGTGATCCACGTCTGGAACGTCTCGCTGGTGACACCCTCGGCGAAGTGCAGCGTGTCGTCCACCTTCACCACGACGATGGTCACCGCCACGTCCACGCCCGACTGGGTGCCGGCGGTGGGACGGTAGACGAACGTGGCCTCGCCCCAGAAGCCGGCGTGCGGCGTGTAGGTGAAGCTGCCATCGTCGTTGAACACGAGCGTGCCGTGCGAGGGCGGCGTCCGCAGTTCGGCGACGATGGCGCGGCTCTCGACGTCCACGTCGTTCTCGAGCACGCCGGACACGGGCTGGCGCAGCGGCGTGTCCTCGCGGGTGGTGAAGGTGTCGCCCGTGCCCGTGGGGGCGTCGGGCACCGGCGTCACGTCGATGTCCACCACCACGGCCGACCCCGCCACGATGCCGTCGAACGGCGCGTAGACGAAACGGTCGGGCCCGTAGTAGTCGGCGTCGGGGACGTAGTGGAACGTGCCGTCCGCGGCGAGCGTCACGGCGCCGTGGCGCGCGCCTTCCACCAGCATGGCCGTCAGCGCGTCACCGTCCTCGTCGGCGTCGTTGGCGAGCACCGAGGTGACCGCGCCGCCCTGCACCGAGGCCGCTCCCGGCGCCGGCGCGCCGAGTGGCGTGTCCTCCTCGGTCGTGTAGCGCTCGCTCATGCCGACCGGCGGGTCGTTGGTCGGGTGGATGGCGAGTGTCACCGTGACCGGCCCGGCCGACAGCTCGCCGTCGCTCGCCAGGTAGGTGAAGCTGTCGACGCCCGACCAGCCCGGCGCCGGCGTGAACACGAAGCTGCCGTCGGGCGACAGCACCACGGTGCCATGCTCCGGCGCGCGCGTCACGGCCGCCACCAGCCCGTCGGAGTCGATGTCGCGGTCGTTGCCGAGCAGGCCGGGCGCCGGAACCACGAGCGGAACGTCCTCGCGACCGCCCACGGTGTCGGGCCAGGCCTCGGGGGCGTCGTTCACCGGGGTCACGGTGATGGTGACGACCACCGGGTCGCCGCTCACCGTGCCGTCGTTGGCCCGGTAGGCGAAGCGGTCGGCCCCGTGGTAGTCGGGCCGCGGCGTGTAGACGAAGCTGCCGTCGAGCGACAGGCGCAGCGACCCGTGCTGCGGCCCCTCGGCGAGGATCGCGCGCAACTGGTCGCCGTCGACGTCGGTGTCGTTACCGAGCACGCCGGGGGCCGACACGGCCAGCACCGCGTCCTCGGCCACCGCGTAGTCCTCGGCCACGGCGGCTGACACGTCGTTCACCGGGACGACGGTGAGGGTGACCGGCACGGGTGCGCTGGTCTCGGCGCCGTCGGTCACGGCGTAGGTGAACTGGTCGGTGCCGTGCCAATCGGCGTGCGGGCGGTAGACCACGCTGCCATCGGGCTGCAGCGTGAGGGTGCCGTGCGCCGGGCCGTCCACGAGCGTCGCGGCCAGCACGTCGCCGTCCGCATCGACGTCGTTGCCCAGCACGCCAGGCGCGCCGAGCACGAGTTCGCCGTCCTCGTTCACCACGCGGGCGTCACCGACCGCCACCGGCGCGTCGTTCACCGGGGTCACGGTCACCGACACCACCGCGGCCGACCCGGTGAGCTCCAGGTCGGTGGACGCGTAGAGGAAGACGTCGGTGCCGTGCCAGTCGGGGTCGGGCACGTAGCGCAGGCTGCCGTTGGGCTGCAGCGTCACGGTGCCGTGGTCGGGGGCGCGCACCAGCCGCGCCTCGATCGGGGTGCCGTCCGGATCGGTGTCGTTGGCCAGCACGCCGGGCCAGGCCACGTCGAGCGGGACGTCCTCGGCGGTCTGGTAGCGATCGGCCTCGGCCAGCGGCACGTCGTTCGTCCCGCCGACGTGCAGCTCGACGGTGACGGGCTCGCCCTCGTCGATGCCGTCGCCCGGCACGTAGACGAACGCGTCGCGGCCGTTGAAGTCGCGGGCCGGCGTGTAGGTGAAGCCGCCGTCGGGCCGCAGGGTCAGGCTGCCGTACGCGGGCGGCGTCCGCAGCGTGGCCTGCAGCGCCCAGGGCGTCTCGACGTCGCCGTCGTTGGCCAGCACGCCCGGCGCGGGCACCGTGAGGGGCACGTCCTCGTCGGTCTGGAAGGCGTCGGGCGCGCCGAGCGGCGCGTCGTTCACGCCCACGACGGTGAGGGTGACGGTCACCGGCGCCCCGTTGGCCGCGCCGTCCCCGGGCTGGTAGACGAAGCGGTCGACGCCAGCGAAGTCGCGCGCGGGCACGTAGGTGAAGCCGCCGTCGGCGCGCAGCGTGAGCGTGCCGTGGCGGGTGGACTCGACGAGCGCCGCCGCGAGCGACGCGCTGTCGCGGTCGACGTCGTTGGCGAGCACGCCGGGTCCGGCAACGGTCAGCGTGTCGTCCTCGGCGGCCTGGTAGGCGTCGGCGACGCCGGCCGGCGCGTCGTTGACGGGCGTCACCTGCACGGTGACGGTCACCGGCGCGCCCGGCCCGACGGTGTCGAGCGGAACGTAGGTGAACGTGTCGGTGCCGGCGAAGTCCGGCGCCGGCGTGTAGAGGAAGGCGCCGGACGGCTCGATCACCACCGTGCCGTGGGCCGCGCCCGCCACGAGCGACGCCGTCACGGCGCCGCCGTCCGGGTCGCGGTCGTTGGCGATCACGCCGGGCGCGAGGATGGCGAGCGGCGTGTCCTCGGCCGTGAGGTAGCTCTCCGGCTGGCCGACGGGGGCGTCGTCCACGGCCAGCACGGTCACCTGCGTCGACCCCTGCAGGTCGAGCACCGGGTCGCCGGGGCGCCCGCCGTACTCGACGAGGTAGCCGGTGGACTCGTACGATCCGCCGCCGCCGCCGTTGGGCAGGTCGTTCCACATGCCGGCGGGCCGCGTCCAGCTCATCATGTGCGCGTAGTCCTCGCCGGGCGGGTTGGTGCCGGTGTTGTTGGGCTCGCGCACGTTCCAGTTCAGGTAGCTGCCGTTGCGCACGGCACAGGCCGAGGCGGGCCCGGCGCAGAACAGCCGTCCCTTGCCCTCGTCTTCGAGGCCTTCGGGCCCGGTCACCCAGCGCCACTCGCCTTCCGCGAGGGCGTCGTTGGCGCCGATCCACGCGCTGCCCGACACCTTCTCGGTGAGGAACGCGTTCTCGGTGGCCGAGGTGATCGTCGCGAGGTAGCCCTGCAGGCCATACATCCCCGCGGGGTACCCCTGCTGCCCGTAGCGGCTGCGGTCTTCCGCCGCGGCCCGCGCCGTCGTCCACGAGATCCGCCGTGACGGCACGAACTCGTAGTAGTGGCCCGTCTCCGCGTTGAAGAGCGCGCTGGCGCCGAGCGTCACGGTGACGCCGCGCGGGGCGGCGGTCACCGGCCGTTCGGTGTCGGTGTTGCGGTAGGTGAGGCTGCGCAGCGTCTGCTGGTAGGCCGCGTCGGTGGCGACGCCGGTGAGCGTCAGCACGCCCGTCGTGGCGTTCCACGATGCCTGGATCGACGCCACCGGCGTCACGGCGAGCACGTCCTGGCCCGCCACGAAGCCCGCGTCGAGCGTGATCTTCGCGCCCGTCAGCGTGAGGCCGTTGTAGAGCACCTCGGCGTTGGGGAGCACCGCGACCGGCGCGCCCTCCTCGGTGAAGGTGACCGGCGGGTCGGGCAGCCTCAACACGGGCACCGCGACGACGGTGATCGTCGCCGTGGTGATCGGGCCGCCCGCCTGCGCGGAACTCGGGCCCGTGGACGGCTGGATGGACACGCGCCCGTTGGCGAACGAGTCGCGGGCGGGCGTGAAGCGGAAGCCCGCCGCGCCCTGGGCGAGGCTGACGACGTCACCCGCGCGCACCGGCGTGGTGCCGTCGGCGAGGAACAGTTCGCCGCCGTCGACCTCGGTGACCAGGAAGTGCGTCACCTGGTCGTCGTACGGCCCGGGCAGCGCCACGAGCCCCTCGCGCGTCTGGTTGTTGACGTAGGTGGTGGCGTCGCTGAGCGCGGCCACGCTGAACTGCGAGGTGACCGTCACGTTCACGGTGATCGTGTCGGTGAGCACGCCGTCGCTCACGCGCACCACGAAGCTGTCGGGCCCGTGGTAGTCGCGCACCGGCGTGTAGGCGATGGCCGTCGACGCCCCGGTGCCGGCCACGCTCGCCGTCCCGTGCGCCGCCTGCGACACGACGCTCCACGTGAGGACGTCGCCGTCGGCGTCGGTGGCGTGCAGCGTGAGCGCGAAGGGCGCCGGCGCCTCGTTCTCGTCCATCGTCACGCCGACGGCGGCGCCCTCGGTGATCGCGGGGGCGTCGTTGACGTTGGTGACGGTCACCACGACCGGGACGACGTTGCCGGCGTCGAGGCCGTCGGAGGCGCGGTAGGTGAAGGTGTCGGTGCCGAAGAAGTCGGCCGCCGGCGTGTAGAGGAAGCCGCCGCCGGGGGCGAGGGCGAGGGTGCCGTGCGCGGGCGCCGTCACGAGGACGGCCGCCAGCGCGTCACCGTTGGCGTCCACGTCGTTGCCGAGCACGCCGGGCGCCGCCACGCTCAGCGGCGTCTCCTCGATCGTCGTGTAGGCGTCGGCCGCCGCCACGGGCGCGACGTTGGTGACCGTCGTCTCGTCGACCGCCGAGGCCTGGCCCAGGTTGACGAGGCTGGGCGAGGGCGACAGCTGAATCGGGAACGACAGCCGCGTCCCGCCCGCGGTCGGCGCCGGCACGGTGCCCGTGATGGACAGCGTGGCGTGGCTGCCCTTCGGCAGGTGCAGCGTGGCCGCGAGCGCGGCACCGCTGCCGCCGGCGGTGAGGCATTCGGCGCCGGGTCCGGCCGTGCACGTCCACGTGACGCCCGTCAACGCCGCCGGCGCGGTGCCGGTGACGTCGAGGTAGTAGACGTCGTTGGTCGTGTCGTTGGTGATCGTCGCGGTGTAGGTGAGCGCCTGCCCCTGGTCCACCACGGCGCGCCCGTCCGAGATGGACACGCCGAGCGTCACCGGCCGGCCGATCGCCAGGTTGCGCACCTGGTGCGCGTTGGTCGAGGTCAGGTTGCTTGCCGAGAACCCGATCTTGAACGAGGGCGGCGTGGGGTCCTGCCCGTAGGCGCTCGCCAGGTCCGCGGCCGGCAGCACCACCCGCCACCCGTCGCCGAAGTCCATCTCCACGCGCACCTGCTGGTTGGCGACGGTGACGCGCACGGGACGCGCGACGACGGGCATCACCGCGTCCACGGTGGTGGACCACGGCGCGGCCGCGAGCGACGCGCCCCCGACGTACGAGAAGCCCGTCATCGACGAGCCCGACCCGCGCACCACCACCGACTGCGGCGCCCGCCCCGGACCGCCGCTGCCGACGTTGGCGTCCGAGAACCAGCCCGACTCGTCGAGGGCGACGCCGACGTAGCCGCCGGTGACGCCCGGCTGCACGCTGTCGGCGGCGTAGCCGAGGCCGCTGCCGCCCGGGCCCAGCGTCGGCACCGTGACGCTGCCGTCGAGCAGGAACATCGTGAGGCCGTCGCCGCCGACGCCCGAGTGCGCGGCGTAGTCGAAGGTGACGACCACGCCGTCCTCGGAGCTGAACGGCGTGTTGCAGACGGCGCCGCCGAGCACGCCGCCCGTGTAGGAGGTGAGCGACAGCCACCCGTCGCCGAGGTTGTCGTCCGCGCCGGCGGTGAGTGCCGCGCTGCCGAACAACTGCCAGCACCCGCCCGGCGTGGGCTGCCTGAAGCCCTCGTCGATGGGGAACGGCGAGGGCGCGACCGTGATGGTCACCGTCGCGGGCGCGGACGTCGCCGCGCCGTCGGTGGCGGTGTAGGTGAAGCTGTCGGTGCCGCTGAAGCCGCGCGTGGGCGTGTAGAGGAACCGCCCGTCGGCGCCCATGGTCACCGTGCCGTGCGCCGGGTCGCTCGCCTTGGTGGCGGTGATCGGCTGGCCTTCCTTGTCGTAGTCGTTGGCCAGCACGCCCGGCATGCCGACCCGCAGGATGGTGTCCTGCGTCATCGTGACGATGTCGTCGGCGACGGTGGGCGCATCGTTCACCGGCGTGATCGTGATGTTCACCACCACCGTCGAGCCGTCGGCCAGCTCGTCGTTGGGCGCGTAGGCGAAGCGGTCGGGCCCGTGGTAGTCGGCGGCCGGCGTGTAGGTGAAGGTGCCGTCGGGGTTCAGCGTCACGCTTCCGTGGCGTGGCGCGCCGACGAGGACCGCGGTGAGCGTCTGCGGCACGCCCTGAGCGATGTCGCTGTCGGCGTCGTTGCCGAGCACGGTGGGCGCGGTGAGCGGCGTGTCCTCGGCCGTCGTGTGCTGCTCGGTGACGGCCACCGGCACGTCGTTGTCCCAGGCCACGTAGAGCGTGACCGTGATCGGTCCGGCCGTCACCTCGCCGTCCGAGGTCTGGTAGGTGAAGGTGTCGGTGCCGAAGAAGTTGGCCTCCGGCACGTAGGTGAAGCTGCCGTCCGCGTTCAGCGTGAAGCTCCCCGCGTTGGCCGGCCCGGTGAGCAGGGAGGCGGTGAGGCCCGTGCTGTCCACGTCGGTGTCGTTGCCGAGCACGCCCGGCGCGGCGACGGTGAGCGTGGTGTCCTCGAGCACCGAGTAGGCGTCGTTCCAGCCCTCGGGGGCGTCGTTGACCGGGGCCACCGCGATCGACACGGTGACCGGGACGCCGGTGTCGCTGTCGGCGGGCAGGTACGTGAAGCCGTCGGGCCCGAAGTAGTCGGTGGCCGGCGTGTAGACGAAGCTGCCGTCGCCGTTGAAGCGCAGCGCGCCGTGGGCAGGGCCCTCGGTGAGCAGGGCCTGCAGCGGGTTCGACTCGATGTCGCCGTCGTTGAGCAGGACGCCGGGGGCGGCCACGACGAGCGACTCGTCCTCGTTGGTCGTGTAGGCATCGGCCGCGCCGCTCGGCGCATCGTTCACCGAGGTCACCAGGATCGTCACCGTCACCGGCGCCCCGTCCAGCACGCCGTCGCTGGCCAGGTAGGCGAAGCGGTCGGTGCCGTGCCAGTTGGCGGCGGGCGTGTAGAGGAAGCCGCCGTCGGCGTCGAGCGTGAGCGTGCCGTGGGCGGGCGGCGTCACCATCCGCACCGTCATCGCGTCGCGATCGGCGTCGCGGTCGTTGGCGAGCACGCCGGGCGCGGGCACGGTGAGAGGGGTGTCCTCCGCCGTGGTGAAGCTGTCGGGCGCCGAGGCGGGCGCGTCGTTCTCCCCGCCCACGGTGATGGTCACGGTCACCGGAGCGCTGCTCCCGCTGCCGTCGCTGGCGGCGTAGGTGAAGCTGTCGGTGCCGGCGAAGTCCTGTGCCGGCGTGTAGGTGAAGCTGCCGTCGGCCGCGAGGGCCACCGATCCGTTGGCGGGGTCGGAGACCTTCACCGCGACGAGCCGGGCGCCCTCGGGATCGCGATCGTTGGCGAGCACGCCTGGCGCGGCCACCGTCAACGGGGTGTCCTCGGCCGTGACGTAGCTCTCGCCGAGCGCCACGGGCAGGTCGTTCACCGGCGTCACGGTGAGGGTGACCGTGACGGTGTTGCCGGTGAGCGTGCCGTCGCTCGCGCGATAGGTGAAGCTGTCGGTGCCCGACCAGTCCGCGCGCGGCACGTAGGTGAACGCGCCGTTGGCGCCGAGCGCGAGCGTCCCGTTGCGCACGTTGGTCACCACCGACGCGGTCATCGCCTGCCCGTCCACCTCGATGTCGTTGCCGAGCACGCCGGGGGCGGCCACCGTCAGCGTCTCGTCCTCCGCAACGGAGTAGGCGTCGACCGCACTGGCCGGCGCGTCGTTGACCGCCGCAACGGTGATGGTCACCGTCGCCGGCGCGCTGTCGGCCGCGCCGTCGTTGGCCTTGTAGGTGAAGGTGACCGGGCCATTCGCGTCGGGGGACGGCGTGAAGCTGAAGCTGCCGTTCGCGTTGAGCGTGAGCGAGCCGCTGGCCGGACCGGTGACGAGCACCGCGGTGAGCGCGTCGCCCTGCGCGTCGGTGTCGTTGCCGAGCACGCCCGGCGCGCCCACGGTGAGTGTGGTGTCCTCGGTGGCGGCGAAGCTGTTGGCCGCGGCCGACGGCGCCGTGTTGGCCACCGGGGCGACCGTCAGGGAGACCGTCGTGTCCCCGCTCTGCAGCAGGCCGTCGCTGGCCCGGTAGACGAAGCTGTCGGGCCCGACGTAGTTGCGCGCCGGCGCGTAGGTGTAGCTGCCATCGGCGTTGAGCGTCAGGGTGCCGTGGCTCACGGGCGTCACCAGCGTCGCCGACAGGCTGTCGCCGTTGGCGTCGGTGTCGTTGGCGAGCACGCCCTGGGCCGCCGTCTTCGTCAGCGTCGTGTTGCGGAGCGTCGAGCCGGTGTCGGCCACGCCCGCGGGCGCGACGTTGGCGATGGCGGTGACGTCCTGGTAGCTGTTGTTGCTGGTGTCGGGGTCGTTGTAGCCCGACGGCGCCGCGATCGTGGCCGTGTTGACCAGCGTCCGGCCGCTCGTCACCGAGCCGGTCGCCACGAAGGTGACCGTGCCGCCAGACGGCAGCGTGGCCGTGGTGGCGATCGGTCCCGAGGCGCCGCCGCTGCCGCACGTGGCGCCGCCCGCGGGCGTGCAGGTCCACGACGGCGCGGTGAGCCCGGCGAGCGGGTTGGTGATGCTCGCGTTGGTCACCGTGGCCGGGCCGTTGTTGCGCGCGACGAAGGTGTAGGTGACGGCGTCGCCCAGCGCACCGGTGTCGCGGCCGTCGGTGTTGCTCACCATCTCGAGGTCGGCCAGGGTGGCGCTGGTGACGCTCGTGAGCACGGTGGAGCCGAGCAGCGCGGGGTACGCGGAGCCGGCGATGTGGTAGTTGCCCAGCGTGATCGTGCCCGTCGCGCCCGCCCCGACGTTGACGGTCACCGTGAAGGTGCCGCTCTGGCCAGGCGTCACGCTCGACGCCAGCGCGCACGTCACGGTCCCGCCGCTGTGGCTGCAGGCCGGCGAGCTGACCGAGGCGAACGTCGTCTGGTCCGGCACCTTGATGGCCGCCGTCACGGCGTTCAGCGTCGTGGCGCCGTTGTTCCTGTAGGTGAAGGTGTAGGTGAGCGGCGCCGACGGGTTGATCGCCGCCGGGCCGGTGGCGTTGATGAACAGCCCCGGCACGGCCGTGCCGAAGCCGTCCACGTAGATCCACCCGGCGTGGCCGCCAAGGGAGCAGCCGGCCGCCACCGCTTCGAGTTCGAGCTCGTCGCCGACGGCCACCAGGCCCGGGCCCGCCGGCACGTCCACCAGCTGCCAGTCGGTGTAGAGGTAGTTGGTGCCGGCCTTCTTCTGCCAGGGCACGCCCGGCTGGTTGGCGAACGCGAAGCGCTCGTAGAGCACCGCGCCGTTGCGCGTCTTGTTGCGCACCACCACGTAGAAGAACGGCTGCTGCTGCGGCAGGTGGCTGGGGTTGTCGAGCACGGGCACGTAGGCGAAGCGCACGTGCACCTTGCCGTCGGCCGGGTCGAAGTGGTGCGCCAGCACGGTGGCCGTCTGCTTCAGCACGTTGGCGTTGTTGCTGCTGCCGCGGTAGTTCACCACCGTGGCATACCGCCCGAACCGCGGGTACTTCACCGCCGGCACCACCGCGTCGCTCAGGCTGAGCGGCGTCACCGACGGCCCGCCGACGATGTTGGTCTTGTCGGTGCCGCCGGCACGGAACTGGATGCTGGCGCCGGTGAAGGGCTGCGGCAGCTTCAGGCCCGGGTTGTAGGAGCGCCCCTCGGTCCACGCCGAGAGGTTGCCGCGCTCGAAGTCGCCGTTGGCGAAGAGCCCGGCGAGCACCGAGATCGAGACGGTCGCGTTGGTCGAGGCGATGCCGTCGCTCGCCGCGTAGACGAAACCGTCGGCGCCCGTGTACTCGAACGCCGGCGTGTAGACGAAGTTGCCGGCCGCGCCGAGCACCAGCGTGCCATGCTGTGGCGCCTGGACGATGGATGCCGACAACGCCTGGCCCTCGAGGTCACTGTCGTTGGCCAGCACCCCTGGGGCCGCCTCCGCCAGGACGGTGTCCTGGACAACGCCGTAGGCCTCGCCGACGGCCGACGGCGGATCGTTCACGGCCGTGACCGTCACGTTCACCGTGATCGTGTCGGCGAGGGCGCCGTCGCTCACCCGGACGACGAAACTGTCGGGTCCCGCGTAGTTGGCGGCCGGCGTGTAGCCGATCGCCTTCGACGTCCCGGTGCCGCTGGCCGTGGCCGTCCCGTGGCTGGCCGCGCCCGAGATGCTCCACGTGAGCGTGTCACCGTTGGCGTCGGTCGCGTTCAGCGTCAGGCTGAAGGGTGTCGGCGCGCCATCCTCGCTCATCGTCACCGAGACCGACGTGCCCTGGGTGATCACCGGCGCGGCGTTCGACGAGGACGACCCCGACAGCGCGACGGTGCGCGTGACGAGCACGGGGTCGGTGACGGGAACGTTGAGGCTGGCATTGTAGGTGCCAGCCACCGAGGGACTGAACGTCGCGGACACCGTGCACGAGGCGCCGTTGGCGAGCACGGTGCCCGAACACGTGTCCGAGGACTTCCCGAAGGGCGCGGTCGCCGCGATGGTGCCCAGCGTCACGGCGGCGCCGCTGTTGTTGGTCACGGTCACCGGCTGCGGTGTCGCGCTGCTGCCAGGGCTGACGGACCCGAAGGCGACGCTCTCTGGCGACAGGCCCAACGACAGGACGACGACCGTGAGCGTGGTGGCGGCCGACGAGGTCCCGCCCCCCGAGGCCGTGAGCGTCACCGTGTTGGTGCCGCTCGCGCCGGGCGGCACCGTCACCTGCACGGGCACCGCCGTGTTGCTGTTGGCGCCCACGGTCACGCTGCTGCCGTTGGGCAGGCTGGTCGTCCAGCCCGCCGAGGAACTCGCGGCGAGCGGGAAGGTGGCCGACGTCGTGCCGAGGTTCTGCACGGTGAACGAGAGGTTCGCCGTGGAGTCGGGCACCGTGTTCTGGTTGGCCGGCGAGAGGACCTGGACCGACGAGCCGCCCGGTGTCCACACCTCGAACGCCTGGATCGACCACGACTGCCCGGGCGCCAGGCTCACGCGGTTCCACTCCAGGTAGTAGCCCGCATCCGTGTAGCTGCTGGTCACGGTGTCGGGGAGGTGGCCGGAACCCGTGCTGCCAGTGGCGTAACTGGTACCAGTGCTGTACTGCCCGCCGTAGTAGTGCGCCGCTGGCGTGGCCGGGTTCGCGTAGAACCCCATCAGGCCCCAGTTGGTGTAGTCGTTGTTGCGCAGGTACACCATGCTGTTGGCCGCGTCGTAGAAGCTGTAGGCGCTGTCCACGCCGCCGAAGTACGAGTCGCCGCCGTGGAACAGCCGGAGGTCCGAATAGGTGGTGCTCCCGGTGTTCGTGAGCGTCCACTCCTTCGTGATGGTGCGCTGCCCGTTGATGTAGGTGAACCTCTGCGTCAATCGCAGGCCCGTGGCGCCGAGGTCGACCACCGTCACGATGGCCTGCCCGCCCGTCACCGCGACGACGGTGTTGCTGACCGGCGTGAAGGCCGTCTGCCCCTGGTACTGCGACGAGAACTTCTGCGCGCTGCCGTTCACCCACACCACGGTGCCCCACGACGTCTGGCCGTAGTACTGGTAGACGTAGTCGCCGCCGCTCGACGATTTCACCCACAGGGCGGGCGTGGTGTCGTTGTTCACCACCATCTTGATGATGTCGCCCGTCACCGTCTGCTGGGCGAAGGCCGGCGAGGCCCCCATCCACACGGCCAGGATCGCGGCGGCCACGGGCACGACGCGACGCACGGTGCGCGAGGAACGGGCCCGGCGGACGGACGACAGGGTGGCAACACGTGACGTGAGGCGAGCGATCATGACGGGCTCCGAAATGCGCACGGAGACGACAGGGGGAACGACGGAACCGTGGAACGCGCGGTGCGTCGGCGCAGCGGCCGGGGCAAGAACCGGCCCAGCACGGTGGGGACGAGGCGGGACGTCGCGCGGGCGCGTGCCGACACCACGGTCGGTTCGGTAATCGGCACGCAGGCCCGGCGGTTCGGCTCAGCCGCAGCCGACACATCCGCAGCAATTCCGACAAATTCCAACTGGACGCTGACGAACTTCGATGCGCGGTCGGTATGGATGAGGCACGAAGGCAGGCGACGCAGCATCGACGAGGCGACGGTGGGCATCCCGAACGGCCGGGATGCCGACGGCGGGAGCCGTCCGGGGCCCCGAACGAACAAGACCCGTGCCCGCTTGGCGATGCGTGCCTGACGGCCAACTTGTGGCGGAAACCCTGCGAAGGGCCTCGACGGCGTAGGACAGCCGAGCGTCGGTTGACCGACACCGCCATCGCCAGCCCGTCTGCGCCGCGCAGCGGCGCCGGCGACGAGGCCCGGGGTGCAACCACCGCCTCAGTGGAAGTCGTGCGACTCCACGGCCGGCGCGGGTCCGCCCATCGGCAGCACCCGCTCGGCGCGCACCGAGGTGACCCCCTCCTGCTGCTGCAGCACGCCCTCCACCACCACGAACGGCTCGCGCACGATCACCGCCCGCTGCGCATCGAAGAGATCCGGGCGGACGATGACGTTGGCGATGCCCGTCTCGTCCTCGAGCGTGAGGAAGCAGAAGCCGCGGGCCGTGCCGGGCCGCTGGCGCGTGATGACGGCGCCGGCCACGCGCACGCGCCGCCCCTGGCGCGCCCCCGGCAGGTCGATGGCGCGCAGCACGCCGCGCTGCGCGAGGTCGGGGCGACGGAGCGCCATCGGGTGCGGGCCGATGGTGAGCCCCGTGCCGTCGTAGTCGGCGACGACGCGCTCGATGTCGGACATGGGGCGCAGGGGAGAACCGGGATCGGCTTGCGGCTTGCGGCTTGCGGCTTGCGGCCTTGCCTGCTGGCCACTGCCCACTGACCACTGGTCGCTGTCTTCTCCCTCCTGGCCACTGGCCACCAGCCACTGGCCACCTTCCTCGAACAGTTCCCCCGCCGGCCGCACCACCTGCTCCACCTGCCACAGCGCGCTGCGCCGATCGTGCCCGAAGGCGTTGAGCGCCCCGATCTCGGCGAGGGTCCGCACCTCGTCGTGACGCACGCCGCTGGCCGTGACGAAGTGATCGAGCGAGCGGAACCGGGCCACGTCGCCGCGTGCCCGCCACTCGCGTGCGCACACGTTGCAGAACCACCGCTCCCCGTCCTGGGCGCGAGCGACCAGCTCGAACATCGAGGGATCGGCGGCGCCGCACCCGGGGCACTTGAGCGCCGACGGCTCCACGGGCCCTCGCGCGGTGACGGGCACGGCCGCGATGCGCCGGCCCACGTCCTCGCGCAGCCCGCGCACGTACATGAGGCCGAGCCGGATGCGGCCGTCCGGCTCCACCCGGCAACGCCAGCCCGACGCCTGCACGTCGATCGGCGCGAACCGCACGCCGCGCCGCTGCGCGTCCTTCACCAGCGTCGCCGGGTGGTAGAAGCCCATCGGCTGGTTGTCGAGCAGCGCCGTGTAGAACGCCGCCGGGTAGTGCACCTTCAGGTAGGCGCTCGCGTAGACGATGAGCGCGAAGCTCGCCGCGTGCGACTCGGGGAACCCGTAGAGCGCGAACGAGGTGATCGACCGCACGATGGCGTCGGCGGCCTCGCCCGTGATGCCGTTGCGCGCCATCCCGGCGCGCAGCTTCGTCTCGATCTGCCGCATGCGCGCCTCGGAGCGCTTGAAGCCCATCGCCCGCCGCAGTTCCTCCGCCTCGCCCCCGCTGAAGCCCGCCGCCACCATCGCCATGCGCAGCAACTGCTCCTGGAACAGCGGCACGCCCAGCGTGCGCTTCAGGATCGGCTCGAGCGCGGGGTGCGGGTACTCCACCGGCGCGCGCCCGTTCCGCCGATCGATGTAGGGGTGCACCATCTGCCCCACGATCGGCCCCGGACGGATGATGGCCACCTCCACCACCAGGTCGTAGAAGTGCGCGGGCTTGATCCGCGGCAGCGTCGCCATCTGCGCGCGCGACTCCACCTGGAACACCCCAATCGTGTCGGCCTCCTGCAGCAGGCGGTACACGTCGGGATCGTCGGGCGGCAGGCGCGCGAGATCGAGGGGGCCCGAGCCCTCGTCCCGCTGGCCACTGGCCACCGGCCCGTGGCCACTCTCCCCCCCATTGACGATCGTCAGCGCGTCCTGCAGCACCGCCATCATCCCGAGCCCCAGCAGGTCCACCTTGACGATGCCCAGGTCGGCGCAGTCCTCCTTGTCCCACTGGAGGACCACGCGGCCGGGCATGGCCGCGGGCTCGAGCGGCACCACTTCATCGAGCCGTCCCTGGCACACCACCATGCCGCCCGAATGCTGGCCGAGGTGCCGCGGCAGGTCCTGCAGGCGCCGCCACAGGTCGGCGAACAGCCGCACGCGGTGATCGCGCACGTCGATGCCGGCGTCGGCCAGCTGCCGCTCCAGCGACTCGCCGGCGTCCCTCCACTCGAACGGCGTCATCGTCTTCGCGAGGCGGTCCACCAGCACGGGATCGAGCTCGAGCACCTTGCCCACCTCACGCGCCGCGCTGCGGCCGCGGTAGGTGATCACGTTGGCGGTCATCGCCGCGCCGTGCGGGCCGTAGCGCCGGTAGACGTACTGGATGACCTGCTCCCGCCGGTCGCCGCTCGGCAGGTCGAGATCGATGTCGGGCCACTCGCCGCGCTCCTCCGACAGGAACCGTTCGAAGAGCAGCTCCATGCCCACCGGGTCCACCGCCGTGATGCCCAGGCTGTAGCACACGGCGCTGTTGGCCGCCGACCCGCGCCCCTGCGCGAGGATGCCGTGCTGCCGGCAGAAGTTGACGATGTCCCAGACGATGAGGAAGTAGCCGGCGAGGTCGAGCTTCTCGATGAGATCGAGCTCGCGCTGCACCTGCGCGCGCGCCCGCTCGTGGTAGGGGCGATAGCGATCCCGCGCGCCCACCTCGGTGATCTTCCGCAGGAACGAGGCCTGCGTCTCGCCGGCCGGCACCGGGTAGTCGGGAAAACGGTAGCCGAGGTCGGCCAGCGTGTACTCGAGCCGATCGGCCAGCTCGCGCGTGGCGGCCACGGCCTGCGGCAGGTCGGCGAACAGCGCCGCCATCTCGGCCGGCGCCTTCAGGAAGCGCTCCGCGTTGCACGACAGGCGGCGGCCCGCGCGCGCGAGCGTCGTGGCGTGACGCACGCAGGTGAGCACGTCGAACAGCGGCCGGCTCTCCGGCGTGGCGAAGCGGACGCCGTTGGTGGCGATCACCGGCACGCGATAGGCCGCGGCGAGCGCCAGCAACGCCTGGCTGTC
>JADHED010001267.1_pt1 | contig 22783 bp, 21 predicted proteins | sample 8952041 | NCBI WGS metagenome assembly JADHED01 (sample SAMN16124423, study PRJNA663239) | bioreactor sludge metagenome | isolation source: sludge (control) | place: India:Bengaluru | collected 2018-09-08
CGCGACCATCGACGAACGAAGAGATCAAGCGCAATTGATGCGGTACCTATTGGATACCAACATCATCGTCGCGTTGACAATCGATGCCGATGAAAAGGTCGTTAGTCGTGCTGCCGAATGCGACTCCGATGATATAGTAACCTCGTCAATCGCGCTTGCCGAGGTTGCTTTGGGCGTTGAGAAAGGCAAGCCGCCAACGATGGAAGAGTTGGGTGCGTTCATGGAAGAAGTGCCTGTTCTCGATTTCGATCACGCAGCGGCCATGGAATATGCACGTTTGCCGTTCAAACGGGGTAGCTTTGATCGATTGATCGCCGCTCATGCGCTTTCGCGGAACTTAGTCGTTGTGACCGGAAATGAAAAGGACTTTGCCGATGTGCCGGGGCTGAAGGTTGAGAATTGGACGGTTTGACATGATCTATCTGATGGCGTGGTGTCTTCCGTCATTCTTGCTTTCGTCTTTGGTCGCCCTGTTTGCCCGATTGGAAGGAAGGCAAAAAGCCTACTCGGTTTCGGTGGTTTTGATTGGCTATGCGCCGCTGCCCGTATTGGCATACTTGGCGATGTTTGGCTTGAGCTTGATGCGCGAGGTCGACATGAGCATTACTGACGCGAGTGCCTTCATCGTGGGAATTCCTTTCGTTGGCTGTTCGATCGGCATAGCAGGCGGACTTGTTGTTGCTTCACTCAAATCCGTCCCGCCAAAATCCTGATGACCTTCGAAACCAAAATCCTCACCCTCTATCCGGAGATGTTCCCTGGCCCGCTTGGTGTGTCGCTCGCTGGCCGCGCATTGGCGGAGGGCAGATGGGCCTGCAATCCCATCCACATCCGTGACTTTGCGAGCGACAAGCATCGCACTGTCGATGACACACCTGCAGGTGGTGGAGCGGGGATGGTGTTGAAGGCCGCCGTCATGGCGGCAGCGGTCGATCATGCGGTTGAAAAAACACCGGATTTACCCATTCTCGCCATGACACCGCGCGGTAAACCCATCACCCAAGCGCGCATTCGCGAACTCGCAACCGGCCCCGGTGTCACCATCCTTTGCGGCCGTTTTGAGGGCTTTGACGAACGCTTGTTCGAAGCCCGACCTCAAATCGAACAGATCAGCATGGGCGACATCATCCTTTCCGGTGGGGAAATGGGCGCTTTGATGCTATTAGACGCTTGCATTCGGCTGCTTCCCGGCGTAATGGGCGCGCCCGATAGTGGTGATGATGAGTCCTTCGAACAGGGGCTACTGGAATACCCACATTATACCCGACCTGCTGAGTGGGAAGGGCGCACGATCCCTGAAGTGCTGCGATCGGGGGATCATGCGAAGATCAAAGCCTGGCGGAAACAACAGGCCGAGAACGATACACGGCTACGCAGGCCAGACCTTTGGGAGCGTTACAAGAACGCTCGGGACTGACCTGCCTCTGGTGTGCAGTTGAAGAAGGAAGAAGACAGGCCATGAACCTGATCCAGACACTTGAGCAAGAGGCGATTGCCGAACTTGCCACCAAGAAGAACATCCCGGAATTCCGGGCCGGTGACACCCTGCGCGTTGGCGTGAAGGTGATCGAAGGTGATCGTACCCGTGTGCAGAATTATGAAGGCGTGTGCATCGCGCGTTCGAACAAGGGCATGGGATCGAACTTCACCGTCCGCAAGATTTCGTTCGGCGAAGGCGTAGAGCGCGTATTCCCGCTTTATTCGCCCAACGTTGAAAGCATCGAAGTTGTCCGCCGCGGCGCTGTTCGTCGTGCGAAGCTTTACTATTTGCGCGGCCGCACCGGTAAAAAGGCGCGTATCGCCGAACGCAAGATTACTACCAAACAGGATGCCGCAGGCTGATCCCGTCTGGTTGCTTATAACCAAGATACCGAAAGGGCCGGGATCCGCTAAAGGGACCCCGGCCTTTTTTATGCCTGCCCCCGTGAAAGCGGGGGTCCCGATAGCAAGTTCGAATGTGAGGAAGTCATAATGGGTTATCGAGTTGTAGTTGCGGGTGCCACGGGCAATGTCGGGCGCGAAATGCTGAATATCCTGGCGGAGCGGGAATTCCCGATCGATGAACTGGCCGCGCTTGCCTCGTCGCGTTCTGCTGGTGACACGATCGAGTTTGGTGAAACCGGTAAGACGCTGAAGGTGCAGAATATCGAACATTTCGACCCGACTGGTTGGGATATTGCGCTGTTCGCCATCGGCACCGACGGGTCAAAAGAATATGCACCCAAATTTGCGGCTGCGGGCTGTGTGGTGATCGATAACGCATCGCTCTATCGGATGGATCCCGACGTGCCGTTGATCGTGCCAGAGGTCAATCCAGACGCGATTGACGGATATAAGGCGCGTAACATCATCGCCAACCCGAACTGCTCAACAGCACAGCTGGTTGTGGCTCTCAAGCCGTTGCACGATGCCGCGAAAATCAAGCGCGTTGTGGTGTCGACCTATCAGTCCGCCTCAGGGGCGGGCAAAGCAGGCATGGACGAATTGTTCGAACAGTCGCGTGCCATATTCGTGGGCGACCAGGTTGAGCCGCGCAAATTCACCAAGCAGATAGCTTTCAACGTCATACCGCATATTGACAAGTTTCTCGAGGACGGGTCGACCAAGGAAGAATGGAAGATGGTGGTTGAGACCAAGAAGATCCTCGATCCCAAGATCAAGGTGACGGCAACTTGCGTTCGTGTACCCGTCTTTGTCGGCCATTCGGAATCGATCAACATCGAATTCGAAAATGAACTGTCTGCCGAAGAGGCGCAAAACATCCTGCGTGAAGCCCCTGGCGTGATGCTGGTCGATAAGCGCGAGGATGGCGGATACGTCACTCCCATCGAATGTGTCGGCGACTATGCGACCTTTATCAGCCGCGTACGTGACGATTCGACCGTCGATAATGGCCTCAATCTTTGGTGCGTCTCGGATAACCTCCGCAAAGGTGCAGCGCTAAACGCTGTGCAAATTGCTGAATTGCTGGGCCGTCGGCACTTGAAGAAGGGCTAAATGCAGTTCAGGGTGTCGGCATGACACTTCATGCCGACCTCTTCTTCTCGTTTCGCTCGCCTTATTCCTACCTCGCCATCGGACGATATCGTGCGATGGCGGAGGAATGGGGAATCGATATTGCGCTTCGTCCGGTCTATCCACTTGCCATTCGCGAGCCAGATTTCTTCGAGCGGAACCACCCTAACTGGCTGCGCTACACCTTTACCGACATGATGCGGGTCGCTCAATATCACGGCATAGCATTCGGCCCGCCCCGTCCCGATCCGATCGTACAGAACGTTGTGACGCGGCAGATTTCCGAGGATCAGCCCTATATATATCGCCTGACGCGTATCGGGCAGGCAGCGGCGCGTCGGGGCAAGGGTTTGGGTTTTGCACATGAGGCCGCCAAGCTGATCTGGGGCGGAGCGGAAAACTGGCACGAAGGCGATCATCTGGCGGGTGCCGCCGAGCGAGCCGGTCTTGACCTTGCCGAACTGGATGCTGAGGCTCTGAACGACGCAGAAGCGCTTGACGCAGAAATCCATGCCAACCAGGCCGCACTCGAAGCAGGCGGCCATTGGGGAGTGCCAACGCTGGTGTTTGAAAGTGAGCCCTTTTTTGGGCAAGACCGGATTGAAATGGCGCTATGGCGGATGCAGCAAAAGGGACTTCAAAAACGCGGTTAGTCAGGCAGGTGCTGCGGAGGTTCGAGCTCGGGTTTGACGGGCTTTATCAGCAAGACCAGCGGCAGGAACGCGAGCACCATATAGAACATCAGCTGGAAGTCGCTCAGATAGGCAATCATTGCCGCTTGCCGGTTTATCTCCAGGTCCAGAACGCGCATCACGGCATCGCCGAGTACGCCGAAGCGGTCGGCTGTTGACGGATCGATTACGTCAAAGCTGGATGAGGTAATCCTGCCGCCCAATTCTTCATGGTTGATTTGCATGCTGCGTGTCAGCATCGTGACGCTGATTGAAATACCCAAACTACCGCCCAGACTGCGGGCGAGATAGAGCAGGCTGGAGGCATCGGTGCGTACCGACAAGGGCAGGGTGGAAAAGGCAATCACATTGGTGGGCATGAAGGTAACGCCCATGCCGAATCCTTGAAGCAAGCCGACCGTAATGAAATGCCAAGCCCCCATTTCGATGGCCCAACCGGTCATCAGCCACATCGATAGCGCGACGAGCGAAAAGCCCGAAAAGATGATCCAGCGAATATCGAGGAAGGTGACCAACCGGCCCGCCACCACCATCCCGATCAATATCCCTATCCCGCGCGGGGCAAGCAGCGCGCCGGTGTCGAATACGGTGTAGCCATAGATGTTCTGCAGCATAGGCGGCAGCAATGCGAAAATGCCGTACATCATCAGGCCAATCAGCGACCCGAACATCAGCGCGGTCAGGAAGTTACCGTTGGTGATCATATTGGGATCGAACAACGGCTTTTTGGTCGTCATGCTGTGGATGGCGAACATCCAGAATGCAGCGATCGCAACACCCAGCTCAATGATGATTTCCCAGCTTTCGAACCAGTCTTCATGCTGGCCACGATCGAGCATCAATTGCAAGGAGGCCAGGCCAAGCGCGAGTATCGCAAAGCCGAAAACGTCGAGCTTTCTCTCGGTAACCGGGCGCGATGGCAATAACCACCAGAGCAAGGCCAATGTTGGAATGCCGATGGGCAGATTGATGTAGAAGACCCAGCGCCAGTTATAGCTTTCAGTCAGCCACCCACCGATCATCGGTCCGAAAATGGGGGCAATCATAATACCCATGCCCCAGACCTGCATCGCGCGTGGCGCTTTTTCCGGCGGATTGATATCCAGCAATATGGTCTGGGAAAGCGGGCCGATAAAGGCGGCGCATATCCCCTGCAGGATACGGAACAGAACCATTTGTGTGAGGTTGGTCGCGATGCCGCACAGCATCGACGTCACGATAAAACCGGCAACGGCAAACAGAAACAGCCGGCGGGATCCGACACGATCCGAAAGCCATCCAGCCGCAGGCATCGCCACGGCGCTTGCCAGGATATAGCTGGTCAATACCCATGTGACGCTGTCGATGGTCGCGCCCAGGCTGGTCTGCATATGGGGTATTGCGACATTGGCGATGGTGGAATCGAGGATCTGGATAATCGACGCGCCCATGACGGCAACGGTCAGCAAACCCCGATGCTCGACGGGTAGCGCTGCCTTGCCCGGGGTGTAGTTACTTGCTGGTGTCGATGCGGACATAGGCCGACAATCCGGCGATCATTTGCCGCTTTGGCTTTTCGAGAATTTCGATCCGTACCGGAACGCGCTGTGTGACCTTTACCCAATTGCCACTGGCATTTTGTGCCGGAAGAACCGAGAATTCAGAGCCAGTGCCTGCGCCGATGCTAGCGACACGGCCTTTGATCTTGAGGCCGGGATAGGCGTCAAAGCTGACTTCGGCGGGTTGGCCCACGCGCATTTTGGCGAGGTCTGTTTCCTTGAAGTTGGCTTCTACCCAGCCATTGCCATCTGTGACGATCGTCAATGCAGGCAGGCCTTGCACCATCATCTGGCCATATTGCAGCCGGTCTGCCTGGCTAACAATGCCGCTGGCAGGTGCGCGAATTTCGGTTTTGGATAGGTCAAGCAGCGCCTTGTCGCGCTGGACCTGTCCGGCAAGCACGCCCGGGTTTACACCGGGAGCCGCTGCGCCGGTGGCAAGGGCAGCGCGCGCCATTTTTGCGTCTGCTTCGGCACCGGCCAACTTGCTGCGGGCCGTCGACAGCGCATGTTCAGCTGCCTGCAGACGGGCCTTGGTGGTGAAGCCGCTCTGCATCAGCGACGACTGACGCTTATACTCTTCAGTAAAAAAGGCGACATCATCGCGCGCAGCCTGAATGTCGACGCCGCTATTGCCGAGGTCCGTTTCGAGCGTCACTACTTTCACCTGTGCGGCGGCAATCGATGCCTCTGCTTGGGCAATCGCAATCTTGAATGGTTCGGGGTCTATGCGAAACAGCAGGTCGCCTGCGTTGACATGCTGGTTTTCCTTTACGCCGACTTCGACAATCCGGCCCCCGACTTCGGCTGCGACCGAAACCTTGTCCTGCTGCACATAGGCATTGTCGGTTGAGACATAATGGTCATTGGCAAGATAATAGGCGATGCCACCGACCAGCAGGAGCAATGGAACTGATGCCATTGCCAGCAAGCGCAACTATTTGCGCGGATGCTTTAGCGGTTGTGACTCCATTTGCGTACTGGGCTTCATTTGGGCATCGGCTTCAGCCATTGGCGGCCTCCGGTGCTTTGCGGGTAAGGTTCAGGCGGATGGTGTCGAGCATTGCTTCAAGATTAGCTTGCTGGGCATCGTTCAAACCCGAAACGGCATCGGCAAACAATTCAGTGGCGAGCGGCTTCAGGTCTTCGAGGCGCGATTCGCCTGACGCTGTCAGATAGACGCGCCATGCACGGCGATCGCTTGGGTCAGCGCGGCGCTCGACCAGACCTGCATCCTGCATCCTGTCAATCATGCGGCCCAATGTAATCGGTTCGACATCCATCATTTCGGCGAGCGCGACCTGTGTGCTGCCTCCGAAGCGGTTTAGAAGCCCCAGCACCCGCCATTGTGGGCGGGTAATGCCTTTGGTCCGGACACGCTCGTCAAAGGCGCGACGCATAAGCCGCGCTGTATCGCCAATCAGGAAACCAAGATCTTCGCTCATAGGCACTGATATAATAGCAATGCTTATTATAGGCAATGCTCCGACTGCTTGCCTTGATACGTTGCTCTGCGTAACTTGGCCTCATGCAAAACTGGATATTCAAAACCGTCGACGGCATCGCCATCCATGTACGTGAAGTCGGGGAAGGCAGGCCCGTTATTCTGTTGCACGGCTATTTCAGCGAAGCGGAAACCAATTGGATCAAATATGGTCATGCGGCTCTCCTGGCTGAGGCTGGATTTCGCGTAATCATGCCAGACCTGCGCGCGCACGGGCTCAGCGACAAACCGCATGATCCGGCACATTATCCCAAGGACATATTGGCCGACGACCAACTTGCTTTGATCGACCATCTCGGCCTTAGTGATTTCGATCTGGGGGGCTATTCGCTGGGTGGACGAACAGTGGCGAGGATGCTCGCAAAAGGATGTCGTCCGCGACGTGTGGTGATTTCAGGCATGGGCCTCGAAGGACTGGCCGATACTGGCAAACGCGCCGGGCATTTTCGCCATGTACTCGAAAATCTGGGAAAGCATGAACGCGGATCGCCTGCGTTCATGGCCGAAGCATTTCTGAAAACGACAGGCGGCGATCCGGTGGCATTGTTGCGCATATTGGACACTTTCGTTGATACACCGGTTGACGTTCTTCAACGCTTTGAATTGCCGATTGGCGTGGTCTGCGGAGAAGATGACAACGATAATGGTTCTGCAACTGCGCTGGCCCGAACATTGCCCCAGGGCCGGTTGATTTCAGTACCGGGCAATCACATGAGCGCTGTAATCAAAACCGAACTGGGAGAGGCCATCAGGGATTATTTGCTGGAGGCATTGTGATGGAGGAGACGCCAACAGAAAAAGGCTTTTGGCGTTTCTGGTTGTCAGGGTTGATGCTGTTTGCCGTTATGATCGTCCTGAACCCGTCGATATCGAACAGCATTGCGCCGACAGGCATATCCGACCATCAGGCAGCGGCAACTGCAGCCAGGGTGGATGCCATCCAGTCGGCGTGGCGGGCGGATGGAGTGTTGTGGCTGGCGCGGGTCAGCATGGCGATCGATCTGGTTTTCATAGCCGTATATAGTTGGGGTGCCTGGCTTGGCGGCAAGACAATGCGTTCAGAAAGTGCCCCCGGCTTGTCGCGGCTCGGGATAGTCATCATGGTCGCTTCAGCTCTGTTCTGCGTGACAGACTATGCCGAAACAATCTCTCAATTCATCCAGGTTATGCGCTATGAAGGCAGCGATGCGCTGGCCGGACTGGCGGCCGCGGTACGCCCATTGAAGACGGTGGCTTGGCTGGTCACTTTCGTCGGTCTGCTAGCAGCACTCCTGCTTCGACAAATGGCGCGCAGGGACTCTTGACCAAATCGGCCAGCAGGCGCAGTGCTGTATCATATATAGATCTCTGGGGAGTTTTCAGATGAATAAATTCATATCGTCAGTCGCACTCGCGGCTGCGCTGCTTGCAGCTCCGGTTGCGGCGCAGGATGCGCCTTCTGTCGCTGATGCTGAAGCCTTTATCGCGAAGGCAGAAAAAGATCTGTTCGATTTTTCCATCGAAGCCGGTCGGGTTTACTGGGTCAACGCCACCCATATCACCGATGATACCGATGCCCTGGCAGCGAAATATGGCGAGATTGGCACCGAAAAGTCGGTTCAATATGCGCTGGAAGCCGCAAAGTTCCAGAATGTCGCAGGCCTCTCCGCTGAGACACGGCGGAAGCTTGATATTTTGCGTGGCGGCCTTGTTCTGCCAGCGCCGACCAAAGCGGGAGCTGCTGCCGAGCTAAGCACCATCGCAACCAAGCTGAATTCGACCTATGGCAAGGGGAAAGGCACGCTCAAGGGCAAGGAAATCAACGGCTCCGACATTGAAGCGGAAATGGGCACCAACCGGAACCCCGAAGAGCTGAAGGAAATGTGGACCAGCTGGCACGACAATGTCGGTAAGCCGATGGGCAAGGATTATGCCCGCATGGTCGAAATTGCCAATGAAGGAGCGAACGAGCTGGGCTTCAAGGACGTCGGTGCCATGTGGCGTTCGGGCTATGATATGCCCGCCGATGATTTTGCCAAACTGACCGACAAGCTTTGGCTCGAGGTGAAACCGCTTTACGATGAACTGCACACCTACACGCGGAACAAGCTGAACGCGAAATATGGAGATGCGGTACAACCCAAAACCGGACCGATCCGCGCTGACTTGCTCGGCAATATGTGGGCACAGGAATGGGGTGGCATTTACGATATTGTAGCGCCTGCAGGCGCCGGTGATATCGGTTATGATATTGGCGATCTGCTGAAAGCCAAGAATATCGACGAAATCGGCATGGTGAAAATCGGCGAGGGCTTCTTCTCGTCGCTGGGCTTCGACCCGCTGCCCAAAAGTTTTTATGACCGCTCACAATTTCTGAAGCCGCGCGATCGGGAAGTGGTCTGTCACGCTTCGGCCTGGGATATCGACAATGTCGATGATCTGCGCATCAAGATGTGCATAAAGGTCAACAGCAGCGATTTCGTGACCATTCATCACGAGTTGGGCCACAATTATTATCAGCGGGCCTATAACAAGCAAAGCTATCTGCATCTGAATGGTGCGAATGATGGCTTCCATGAAGCGATTGGCGATGCCGTTGCGCTGTCGATAACACCGGAATATCTGGTGCAGATCGGCCTGCTCGATAAATCGAAGGTACCCAGTGCGGATAAGGACACTGGCCTGTTGCTGCGTCAGGCTATGGACAAGGTGGCATTCCTGCCCTTTGGTCTGCTCGTCGACAAATGGCGTTGGGGCGTGTTCAACGGAACGATCACACCGGCAAACTACAACAAGGGCTGGACTGACCTTCGTCGGCAGTATCAGGGCATTGTTCCGCCGGTTGAACGTCCTGCAGATGCCTTCGATCCGGGGGCAAAATACCATATCCCGGGTAACACGCCTTACACCCGCTATTTCCTGGCCCGCATCCTGCAATTCCAGTTCTACAAGGCCGCCTGCGATGCCGCTGGCTGGAAAGGACCGCTGCACCGTTGTTCCTTCTATGGCAACAAAGAGGTCGGCCAGAAGTTGAATGCGATGCTCGAAATGGGCGCATCCAAGCCGTGGCCAGACGCACTCGAAGCCTTCACCGGAAGCCGCGAAATGTCGGGCAAGGCGATGATCGAATATTTTAAACCCTTGATGGATTGGTTGAAAAAGCAGAATAAGGGGCAGAAGAAGGGCTGGTAAAGCTCGGAGGAGGAAATGGCGCCATGCGTAAATCGATAGCCTGCCTTGGTTTGGCACTTTCGATACCGGGCGCCGTTTCCGCCCAGTCAGTCAATTATCAGTCGCAGTTGCTGCAGGGCGAAGTTGTTCTCAACATCTCGGGGTCTGGAAGTTATACGCAAAGGGGCAATATTGTCTATCTGAGCGGACAGATGGTCTCGGATGCCGCCAGCGCGGTCGATGCCGATGCCCTGAACCAGCAGAATTTTGATATGCTGGTCAACAGCCTTGGTACAATGGGCGTCAGCCCGGCGCAGATCAGGAAAACCAAAACGGCACCATCCAGCCAACCAACAGCGGGGCAGGCGCGGTCGGTTTGGCATATTTACATCGATCTTTATGACCAGACTCGTCTCAGCGAAGTGATTTCGTCGATGGAGGGTGCCGAGGTGCGGTCGATCCAGCCGCCGCAATATGATGTAACTGACCGCAACGCACTGCTGACTTTCGCCCGCCAGCGCGCAATCGACGATGCCAAGCGACAGGCGGATGCTTATGCAACAGCACTCACTATGGTAGTACGGCGCATAACGCGGATAGAGGAAGTATCATCAGGGGTGTCGACGACGCCCAATGGTGGTTCGGTCAACGAAGGCGATGTTGTTGCCAATGCCAATGTAAAGATCGACATTGTGTTCGGGCCGATGTTCAATTCGGCACCTGCACCCGGTACGCCCTGAAAGCAGCGGTCAGGCGTTCCTTGCCATCAAGCCGCCGTCTACAGGGATGACGGCGCCCGTGATGAAGCTGGCGGCGGGTAGAACAAGACTGAGCGTCATGTGCGCCACCTCTTCGGGCCACGCATAGCGGCGCAGTGCGGTGCGGCGTTTGGCGTAAAGCATCTTGTCGTCTTCGGGTACATTGTTGGTCATGCCGGTCCGGATCGGCCCGGGGCAGATGCAGTTGACGGTGATGCCCTCCTTGCCCAAATCGACAGCCATGCCGCGTGTCAGGCCGGTTACTCCGGTCTTGGCTGCGACATAGGGCGTATCGCCGGGGGTGGCGCCTAGCCCTTCAGTGGAAGCGATATTGACGATACGGGCGGCGTCGCTCTTGCGCAGCCAAGGAAGCGCAGCGCGCACCGTGCGTTGGTGAGCGGTCAGCAGAATGGCCAGTGCGCGGTCCCAGATAGCATCATATTCGTCCGCAGCATCGAGAGGGCAGAATGCAGAGATGCCGGCATTGTTGACGAGGATATCGATGCCCCCAAAATCATTGGCAATATTCGCGACCACCGACTTGATCGCATCGTGATTTGAAACATCCAGGGCATAGGCGTTCGCCATGCCACCATTGGCTTTGATCTCGGCTACAACCGCATCGCACGCCGCCTGATCCAGATCCGTGACCGCAACCTTGGCGCCTTCGCTGGCGAACAGGATGGCGGTCGCCCGCCCCATGCCGCTGGCTGCTCCGGTAATGATAGCCGTGCGGCCTGCAATCGAGCGCGACAATGGGGGGCATATTTCCATGATAATCCTCAGCGGAATGGGGGTTCGTTGAAAGCGCGCAGCTTGCGACTATGAAGGCTGTTTCCTGCTTCGCGCAGTAGCTCACACGTCTGGATACCGATCTGAAGGTGCGCAGCGATGGCTTCTTCGTAAAAGCGGTTGGCCTGACCCGGCAGCTTGATTTCGCCGTGCAGCGGCTTGTCCGAAACGCAGAGCAGAGTGCCGTAGGGCACACGGAAACGATAGCCTTGCGCGGCAATTGTCGCCGACTCCATATCGATGGCAACGGCACGCGATTGCGAGAAACGCAACGCGCTGTCGGTGTAACGCAATTCCCAGTTGCGATCATCAGTGGTGACGACAGTTCCCGTGCGCATCCGGCGTTTAAGGTTCGCGCCGCTGGTGCCCGATACCTGCACGGCGGCAGCTTCAAGCGCCTGCTGAACCTCGGCAATCGGGGGAATGGGAATTTCCGGCGGCAGTACTCGGTCCAGTATGTTGTCGTCGCGCAAATAAGCGTGGGCGAGCACATAGTCGCCTATGCGTTGTGTATCACGCAGGCCGCCGCAATGGCCAATCATCAGCCAGACTTCGGGGCGCAGGACGGCAAGGTGATCGCAGATATTTTTCGCGTTTGAAGGGCCAACGCCGATATTGACCAACGTTATGCCGCTCTCACCCTCAGCCATCAAGTGGTAAGCGGGCATCTGGTGCTTGCGCCATGTGCTGTCCGCAACCAATTGGGCGTGGTCTTCTGTTGCTTCATCAACATATAGGCCACCTGCGCCGGACAGTGCGGTGTAGCGGCCCTTGCCGACCTGCTGGCAGGCCCAGGCAACGAATTCGTCGACATAGCGGTTGTAGTTGGTGAACAGGATGTAGCGTTGGAAATGCTCGGCAGGCGTGCCGGTATAGTGCTTCAGGCGAGCGAGCGAGAAGTCAGTACGCAATCCGTCAAACAGCGACAGCGGCGAGCCATCTTCATTCGCAATCAGCAAGCCGTCGGCGGCCTCATCGCCAATGTCTGCCAGATCGGTAGCCGGGAACCATTTCGACAGCTCGGTCGGGGAAACGTCTCCCAGTTCCAGTCCATCGAGCACGTAAGGAAAGGGGATTTCCTGTTTGCCGGGGCGGACTTGCATTTCCAGTTCATATTGGTCGACCAGCAGATCGATCTGGCTGCGGAGATAGTCGCCAAAAATTTCGGGGCGGGTCAAAGTGATGCTGTAGGTGCCGGGCTTTTCCAGTCGTCCGAAGGCAAGGTTTGCAGCATGATCGCGCTCGGTACCGTGATAGCGGATGACCAGTTCGGGATAAGCAAATGCACCAATTGCGCGGTCTGCCATGTCGGGCAGGGTGCGGTCTTTGAGATAGGCGGCAAGCGCATCGCGAAGGCGGGCAACCGATGCGTCATAATGTTCGGTGATTTGTCGGATTATGTCTTGTGTCTGTTTATTGGCCATGGAGGCGGATTGTCCATTTCATGCAATTTGGCAAGCAAAAAGGGCGGGAATCACCCCGCCCATATTTTTGGCAGGATGGCTTCGGCCACACTACCAATAGCTTGTTTCAGCCTTATGTCAGAGCTGGCCAAGCATATAATCGGCTGAGCTGACTTTGAAATCGCCAGGCGCCTCGACGTTGATTTGTTCAACCACACCGTCGTTGACGACCATTGAGAAACGCTGGCCGCGCTTGCCCATGCCAAAGCCCGAACCGTCCATGGTCAAGCCGACAGCTTCCGCAAAATCGGCATTGCCGTCTGCCAGCATGGTGATCGCGTCAGAGCCACCCGATTTGTTCCAGGCGCCGAGAACGAACGCGTCATTGACTGCCGTGCAGGCGATTTCATCAATGCCCTTGGCTTTGAGCTCATCGGCCTTTTCGACGAAGCCGGGGAGGTGGCGCGCCGAGCAGGTCGGCGTAAATGCACCCGGTACCGAAAACAGGGCAACCTTGCGGCCTGCAAAATATTCCGAGCTCTGCACCGGCTGAGGGCCTTCTGCAGTCGCCTTAACCAGTTTCACATCGGGGAGTTTGTCACCTACTTTGATCGTCACGGCATTTCCTTCCATAGCCAAAATATCGAGTGTCTCCTGACGCATAGTGGGATGCGTATGCCAAGCAAATAGGGATTGTCTTTGTCGGTTCCAAGGTCCGCTTGTCGATACGACGTGACATTAGGGCAACAGGCCGCTTGGTTAATGATGCTTCATCATTCAAGTTGAAATTTCGGTAAACACGATCCCGCATTGTCGCCTCTCCATATAAGATGGAGGGGTGTTGAAATGAAGAAATATAGAGGGAGTATCGCTGCCGCTCTAATGGCGCTTTCTTTGGTGGCGACACCGGCGCAGGCTTGCTGGAACAACGCAGAACAGGATGCGGCGCGCATCGCCAATATGAATCAGATGCTGATGGTCTCGGCGCTTCGCTGCCGCTTTGGAAAGCAAAATTTCCTGAGCGATTATAATAGGTTCATCCGGTTCAATAATGACGTTCTAGCCAGTCAGCACCATCTGATAAAGGCGAGATATGCTAGAACCATGGGTGACAAGGCAGCATTCGCTGAATTGGATCGCTTCATCATTAGTTTGTCGAACTATTATGGCGGAGGCCATGGTGACCCTGACTGTACCGAACTGGAAAAGCTGTCGAAACAACTCGCTGTGGGACGCCACGACGTTAACACGCTTGCCCAAATGGCTGATCGCGTTGTCGGCGTTCCCAAACAGGCAGCTCAAGCCTGTGCGGTTTCAATCGCGGCGCGGCGATAGAGAATATCATATAAAGCAATCTTTATATTGATATTGCCTTGCTTTAAATTCTCGGCTAGGGGGCTGGCAATTCAAATCCCCTAGCCGGAGTTTATCCTGTGTCCGCAGATTATGTCGTCGCCGACCTTTCGCTTGCCGAATATGGCCGAGCAGAAATTGCCATAGCTGAAACCGAAATGCCGGGGCTGATGGCCCTTCGTTCCGAATATGGTGCAGCGCAGCCCTTGAAAGGCGCGCGGATCACGGGTTCGCTCCACATGACGATCCAGACCGCCGTGCTGATCGAAACACTCGTGGCTCTGGGCGCCGAAGTGCGTTGGGCGACCTGCAACATCTTCTCGACCCAGGATCATGCGGCGGCGGCAATTGCAGCTGCAGGCATTCCGGTGTTTGCTGTGAAGGGCGAAACCCTGGCCGACTATTGGGACTATGTTGGCAAGATTTTTGATTGGGATGATGGCACTGGCCGCACCGCCAACATGATCCTCGACGATGGCGGCGACGCTACCATGTTCGCGCTCTGGGGCGCGCGCATCGAAGCTGGTGATGAACTACCCGAACCTTCAAACGCTGAGGAAATCGAATTCCAGCGCGCGTTGAAGGCTTTCGTCAAGGAAAAGCCCGGCTACCTCACCATGTCGGTCGCGCACATCAAGGGCGTGTCGGAAGAAACCACTACGGGCGTCCACCGCCTGTATCAGATCGCCAAGGACGGCAAGCTGCCTTTCCCCGCGATCAACGTGAATGACAGCGTCACCAAGTCGAAGTTCGATAACCTCTATGGCTGCAAGGAATCGCTGGTCGACGCGATCCGCCGCGCTACCGACGTGATGCTGGCCGGCAAGGTTGCCTGCGTCGCCGGTTTCGGCGATGTCGGCAAGGGTTCCGCCGCTTCGCTGCGTCAGGGCGGCGCCCGCGTCATGGTGACCGAAATCGATCCGATCTGCGCGTTGCAGGCGGCGATGGAAGGCTATGAAGTCGTCACGATGGAAGAAGCTGTGCAGCGTTGCGATATCTTCGTTACCGCGACCGGTAACGAGGACGTCATCACGGCCGAGCATATGAAGGCGATGAAGCCGATGAGCATCGTCTGCAACATCGGTCACTTCGACAGCGAAATCCAGATTTCGGCACTCGACAATTACAAATGGACCGAAGTGAAACCCGGAACCGACCTGGTGGAATTTCCCGACGGTAAGCAGATCATCATCCTCGCCAAGGGTCGCCTGGTGAATCTCGGTTGCGCGACTGGTCACCCTAGCTTCGTGATGTCGTCAAGCTTTACCAACCAGACGCTGGCACAAATTGAACTCTTCACCAAGACTTCGGAATATAAAAACGAAGTCTATGTGTTGCCCAAGCATCTCGACGAGAAAGTAGCGGCGCTGCATCTGGAAAAGCTTGGCGTCAAACTGACAAAGCTTTCTCCGAAACAGGCAAATTACATTGGCGTTTCAACCGAAGGGCCATTCAAACCGGAACATTATCGTTATTGATCGGTTTATCCGTCGATAACGACAAAGGCCCGCCACGTGCGGGCCTTTTTTGTTGCGTCTCGGCCGCATTCGTTGCACCGCAGCGACACTATTTTTCTTTCGGACGGGAACCCCGATGCAGGGCGAAAGCCTGACTACAGCTTTGATTGGACTGCTGCTCGCAGCCTGGATAGTTGGTGCGTCTGTTGCCATCTGGAAAGGTCTGACGATGCAGCGCAGGGCACGTGCCTCGCTGCGCCAGACGGCACGTCTCAGCCGGCTTCTGGAGACAGCCCCGGCCTTCCCTGCAATTGTCCGCGCTGATGGAAAACTGGAGGCTTCCGACCGATTTTTCCGCCTACTCGGACTTGATCGGTCCATCCCGACAATATCCGAACTGGTGGGGGAGTTCGCTCAAGGTGACGCCCAGGAAGACTGGCACGGTCTGGCCGAGTTGATCCGCGAAGCGCAGCGTACGGGCAAAGCGCTTTCGCAAAAATTGCGCATTGCGGGTTCGGACAGGCGCTTCATGGCAAAGGTCGTACTGGCAGACTCGCAAATTTACCCCAATGGCGCTTCGCTGGTCTGGCTATTCGACCTTACCGAAACGGTTCGGGAACTGGAACGGCTTGAGGGCGATGCGATGATGGCGCGCAATGCGTTCCAGGCGCTGGCCGGGCTGATCGAAGCTTCACCCCTGCCGATGTGGCACAGGGGACCGGACTACCGCCTCAGTTTTGTAAATGCCGCTTATGTCGATGCGGTGGACGGTGAAAGCGGCGATGTCGTTGTCGCCGAAGAAATAGAGCTTGTTGAGCCTGTCGATGGCGTCAGCGCGATTAGTGCAGCGGCCAAGGCGCAGGATGTCGGCAAACCTGTCGAACGCCTGGTTTCTGCGACCATTGGGGGTGAGCGTCGCCAGATCAAAGTTTATGACATCCCGATGGGGGATGTGGGTGTCGGAGGCATTGCCATCGACATGCAGGAATTGATCAATGCTCGCGCAGATGCCCGTCGTCAGGCAGAGGCACAACGCAACATGCTCGACAAAATGTCGGCGGCGGTGGCCCAATTTGCCGCTGATCGTTCGCTTACTTTTTGGAACCTGCCATTCCAGCGACAGTTCGGCATGCGCGAGGAGTGGCTGGCGGAATCGCCTGAATTCGCTCGTGTGCTGGAACGTATGCGGGAAAGCGGCAAAATGCCCGACGTCCGCGATTTCCCGGAATGGCGGGCGGAACGGGAAAACTGGTTCCATGTTGCGGCACCGGTCGAAGAGAATTGGCTGCTCCCCGATGGCACCCATTTGCGTCTTGTGGGCCAACCAACCGCAGACAATGGGTTGCTGCTGATTTTTGAGGATCGAACGGAACAGGCGCAGCTGGCAAGCGCGCGCGATACATTGCTGCGGGTCCGTACGGCTACGTTCAACAATCTGTTCGAGGCTGTTTCGGTCTTTTCTGCTGATACACGCCTCAGCATCTGGAACAGCAGGTTTGAAGAAATTTGGGGCGTTGAAGAGGAGCTGCTTGCACAACACCCCCGTTTTGATGAACTTCTCCCGCGTTTAGGGCCCAGCCTGCAAAAGCCTTCGCATGTTTCGATACTGCGCGAACTGTTGCAGATGACGATCAGCACAAGGCAGCCGCGCAAGAGTCGGATCGCTTTTGCCGATAGCCGTATATTCCAGCTTTCGACCGTCCCGTTACCCGATGGCAACGCATTGCTTGCCATGCTGGATGTCACGGACAGCCTGCAGATTGAACAAGCGCTGCGCGAACGCAATGCGGCGCTTTCCGAAGCGGATGCGATCAAGGGCAAATTCCTGTCGAACATGAGCTATGAATTCCGCACACCCTTGACCTCGATCAGCGGCTATGCCGAATTGCTGCAGCAGGGCATAGGCGGCGAACTTCCTCCGCAAGCGAGAGACTATGTTGATGCAATTTCCAAATCGGCGGAGCGACTTGGACAGCAGATCAATGCTGTTCTGGATTTCACCCAAAGCGAGGCGGGCGCCTTGCCGGTCGCGCGCAAACCGGTCGATATCGCGCAGCTTGTAAATGCTGTTGAAGCCTCTGCGGGCGAGGCTGCTGCCAAGGCCAAGGCCGTGCTGGTGCTTGATGTCAAACCTAACGCAGGAACCATCCAAGGCGATGTGGTTCGGTTAAAGCAGGCGATGGATGCCATTGTTGACAACGCCTTGACGCATGGGGGCGAAGGCCTGCGTGTTTTGATCCACGCATCGGGGGATCGTAACGGCGTTACACTGGTCGTATCAGACAATGGGCCGGGGATGGACGCGCAGGCCCAAGCCATGGCGCTCGATCCGGTTTTACGCAGCCAGAAAGCAGCCGTAGGGCAGGAAATAAACGGCGGTCTTGGACTTCCCTTGGCACGCAAACTGATCGAACTTCATGGTGGTCAATTTGAACTGGAGTCGCAACCTGGGGCAGGGACCACGGTTGCTTTGCGCTTGCCCAGAACGGTTCCAGTTGAATGATTATTCGTGATGAAGAGGCCATGCGGCGTTTCGGCGGCGATCTGGCTCAACAGCTAAGGGCAGGCGACCTTGTAACATTAACGGGTCCACTCGGTGCCGGCAAAACCGTGCTGGCAAAGTCTATCATTGCCGGTCTGGGTTTTGACGGCGATGTTTCCAGCCCCACTTTTGCAATTATCCACGAATATGATGAACCCGGCATGCGCCTGCCCGTTGTTCATGCCGACCTCTATCGGTTAAATGATCCACAAGAACTGGAAGAGTTGGGGTTGTTTGACCATGACGATGGAGTTGTACTGGTCGAATGGCCCAGCAAAGGTGGTTCGGTATTGCGGAGTTCCGATTTGGCGATTGAAATTTTGCCAAATCCGGACGGTTCACGAACAATTGAAATAAAAGAAAAGAGGAAACGAAGTTGAGCGAAGTTCGGTTGCCCGAAGGGCTTGATGAGTTCCTGAATGCGGTCGGATGGTCGTCTGCCAAGGTTGAGCCGCTGGCAGGCGACGCGTCATTTCGTCGCTATTTTCGCGTCCGTAAAAGTGGCGGCCAGACAGCGATGCTGATGGATGCTCCACCTCCACATGAAGATCCCAAGCCTTTCCTGCATGTAGCCAAATATCTTCTCGACCATGGATTTCGGGCACCTGCCATTTATGGTGAGGATCTGACACGCGGAATGATACTGATCGAAGATTTCGGCGACGAGCGGATGCGCGAACATCTTGATGCCCGTCCTGAAGATGAGGCTGCTATTTACAGGCAGGCGATCGACACGTTGGTAGATCTGGAAAAGGCGCCTGTTGCTGACGTCGCGCCCTATGATGCCGCTGCCTATTTGCGCGAAACTGCATTGTTGGCTGATTGGTACATGCCCGCAATGGGACTTGCCGTCGACAAAACCGAGTTTGACGCTTTTTGGAGTAGGGCATTGGCCCCGTTATTTGCTGAAAAGTGGCAGCAGGTAACTGTGCTGCGCGACTATCATGCGGAAAACATCATGCTCCTGTCCGATCATACGCAAGGTTTAATCGATTTTCAGGACGCGCTGGCCGGCCATCCTGCCTATGATCTGGTGTCGTTGTTGCAAGACGCCCGGCGCGATGTGTCGCCCGAACTGGAGGCCGATATGTTGGCCTATTATCGTGACCACGCAAATCCGGATGCAGATTTCAATCTGCATTACGCCCTGCTGGGCGCACAGCGGAACACCAAGATAATCGGCATTTTTACGCGGCTGTGGAAACGTGACGGGAAAGAACGGTATCTCGGCTTCCTGCCGCGCATGTGGGCGTTGCTTGAACGCGATCTCGCTCATCCGGGACTGACCGAGCTTCGCAATTGGTTCGATCAGAACATCCCGCAAGAGATCCGCGCAAAGTCCCCTCTGGATCTGGCAGCTTGAACATGGTGAAAGTCGATACTGCGATGATTATGGCCGCTGGGCTAGGAACGCGCATGCGGCCGCTGACCGAAAACATGCCAAAGCCGCTTGTCGAGGTCGCGGGAAGAAGCTTGCTCGATCATGTGCTGGACAAGGCTCGGTTGGCGGCAATCGGGAACATCATTGTCAATGTGCACTATCTGCCTGAACAGATAGAAGCCCATCTGGCAGAGCATGCCCAGGACTTGAAGGTTGCCATTTCGGATGAGCGCGATTTGCTGATGGAAACCGGTGGCGGGTTGGTGAAGGCGGAACATCTGATTGATGCCGAACCTTTTTACTGTCTCAACAGCGATGCGATTTGGACCGATGAAGGCGAAAGCGATGCCCTATCCTGTCTAGCAGAAGCATGGGACGGAGACCGGATGGATGGTCTTTTGCTCATCGTCCCGCGCGAGCGGGCTTTCCAGCATAGCGGAAAGGGTGACTTTTTCCTTGATGACGAAGGTCGGCTGATCCGGCGCGGTTATCATGACAGTGCGCCGTTGATTTACACCGGCAATCAGTTGATTAGCCACCGCTTGCTGCGCGAAGCACCGGAAGGTCCGTTTTCAACCAACTATTTCTGGGATCGCGCGATTGCGGATGGTCGGCTATATGGTTTGGTACATCAAGGCGACTGGTTCGACATAGGATCCCCGCAAGCTATCGCACCCACCGAAGCTGCGCTGGCGGTTCATGACTGAAGCTGTTCGCGCCAAGGTGCGGACGGTTCCTGTTGGAACTGACCTTTCGGGCGCGCTTTCGGATTGGCTGGTCGAGCAGTATCGTGATGACCGGCTTGGGCTTGCCGATGCAACGCTGTTCTTGCCAAATAATCGTGCTGTTACGGCACTGACCGCCGCATTTGTCCGATCGGCCGAGAAAGGACTGGTGCTGCCGCATATGGTAGCCATCGGGGATCTGGCGCTTGACGAAAAACTGGGGCCATTGCTCGATCCGCTTTCGCATGATGGTGAGGCCCCGTTGCCTGCAGTCGCAGACATCCAACGGCTCATGCATCTGGTTGGCCTTATCCGGCTGCGCCGCAAAGAGGCTAGCGCTGCAGAGGCACTGCACCTTGCCAAACAACTTGTTCAGACGTTGAACGAATTGGAGGTCGAGGAAAAGTCGATCCGCGACATCGATCTGGATCATGACAGCGCAGATCTGGCTGGCCATTGGTCAAAGGCCTATGACAGCCTGAAGCTTCTGTGTCGCGACAGTGCAGAATGGCTCGACGAGCAGGCATTGATGGCACCAGCGGCGCGGCGGAATGCCTTGCTGTATCGATTGTCCGAGCGGGTGAAATTGCATTCACCGTCCACGCCGGTGATCGCAGCAGGCATCACGACCGCAGCTCCTGCAATCGCAAAACTTTTGTCTCGAATCGCAAAGCTTTCGCAAGGATTGGTCCTCCTTCCGCATGTCGATTTAACGATGCCCGATGCTGACTGGGATGCGCTTGGCAGTTTCGAACCGCATTCGGATAAGACTGACAGTTCCAAAACGCTCCGCCATCAGGAAACGCACCCGCAATATCATCTGAAATTGCTGCTGCACCGAATGGGGGTGCGGCGAGATGAAGTGAAGCTATTTGCGGGTAGTTCTGCATCCACCCCGCGCGGTGTGCATCTATCGCAAGCGGTGCAGGATATTTTCTGCATCGCTGACAAAACCGTCGAATGGCAGGAGCTATCAATCAAGCGGCGTACGCTGGATCATGTGCATTTGGTCGAAGCAGAAGATGGCGCGGAAGAGGCGCGTACCATTGCGATCATGATCCGGCAGGCAATCGAAACGCCCGGCAAGCGCATTGCCCTGGTGACCCCAGATCGCGAAATCGCTTCGCGTGTTGCTGCGCAACTGCGGCGCTGGAATATCGAGGCAGATGACAGCGCAGGCGAGCCGCTGGCGGAGCAACCGGCGGGTGTGCTGTTTCTGACGCTGTCACACATGCTTGCCAGCGAATTTGCGCCTGTGCCACTGCTTTCGGCTTTGAAGCATCCTTTGGTGCGCAGTGGAGAGGGACGACTGGAATGGCTGGAACATGTGCGTGCGCTCGACTTGGTTTTGCGCGGGCCGCAAATGCTCACAGGCACTGGTGCAATTGCACGGACAATTGAAGAAAAAATTGCCGAAAAACGCGTTGATCCGAATTTGCTCCTATGGTGGAACAGCTTGGAAAAGCAGCTATTGCCGCAAATCGCGACCAGTCGGCGCAATCTTTCGGGGCACCTTGCCGCCACAGTCGCTTTGGCAGACGAGCTGACCGGCGGCGCTGTCTGGAAAGGTGCTGCCGGGCGCAGTCTGTCCGAATTTGTCGAGCAGCTTTCGGCACAAAAGCTGGATGTGCTTTCCGATAGCGATGTCGGAGCTTATCCCGACATTTTGAAAGCATTATTGTCCGAATTCAGCATCCGTCCCGCATTTGGGAGACATCCTCGCGTTGCGATTTACGGCTTGCTAGAGGCGCGCTTGCAGTCTGCAGACTTGGTCATTTGTGCAGGTTTAAACGAAGGCAGCTGGCCGCAACTGCCGCAACCCGATCCCTGGCTCGCGCCACATCTTCGACGCAGGCTAGGTATGCCCGGGCTTGATCGCAATATCGGCCTTTCTGCACATGATCTCGCCAGCGCATTGGGAGCGCCGGAAGTGGTTCTGACACGCGCTCGCCGCGACCGGTCAGGTCCGACCATTGCGTCACGTTTCTTGCTTCGATTACAGGCTCTGATGGGGGAGCGGTTGCAGGTGGAAACCAATGCCCTGATGTTGGCAAGGCAACTGGATCAGGCGGATAGGCAGACCGTATGTTATCCGCGCCCCGCTCCGATGCCATCGCCCGTGCAGCGCAAGGTGGCGATCTCCATTACCCAGATGGACATGCTCAAGGCGGATCCCTACGCCTTTTATGCCCGCAACATATTGAAACTTGAAGCACTGAAGCCCGTCGACGCCGATCCCGATCCGGCGTGGAAGGGCACATTGGTCCATAAAATCATCGAAGATTGGACCAAGACCGGCAAACACGAACCCGATGGTTTGGTTCGCTATGCCGAGAATGTGCTGTCCGATAAATCGGTCACGCCCGCCCTGCGCCTGTTGTGGCAGCCTCGGATCATGGCCGGGTTGCGTTGGGTGGCTTCAGAAATCGAGGCACACGCAAAGAACGGGCGAGAAATTGCTGCGTTCGAAGTC
>JADHED010001268.1_pt1 | contig 22782 bp, 21 predicted proteins | sample 8952041 | NCBI WGS metagenome assembly JADHED01 (sample SAMN16124423, study PRJNA663239) | bioreactor sludge metagenome | isolation source: sludge (control) | place: India:Bengaluru | collected 2018-09-08
GAGATGCACAGGTACTCTTCAAAGTAAATTCGCAGGTTGGCGCCCATCTGCACTGCGCGAGCAGCTATGGATTTAGTAGCGGCGCCGGTGTGCAGGCTGAGCGTGTCGAAGGTCGCCTGCTCACGCACTGGGGCGCCCAGCTGCGTCAGGCCCTGGGCCAGGATGGCGGTGTAGGCCGCCACGCGCTGTGCAATGCGCTTGAGGCCTTCGGGGCCGTGGTACACGGCGTACATGCTGGCGATCACGGCGGGCAGTACCTGGGCCGTGCAGATGTTGGAGGTGGCCTTTTCGCGGCGGATGTGCTGTTCGCGGGTTTGCAACGCCAGCCGGTAGGCAGGTTTGCCATGCACGTCCACGCTCACGCCCACCAAGCGGCCCGGCATGCTGCGCTTGAATTCGTCGCGGCAAGCCATGTAGGCGGCGTGCGGGCCACCCGCGCCCATGGGCATGCCAAAGCGCTGGGTGGTGCCCACCACGATGTCTGCACCTTGTTCGCCGGGCGGTGTGATCAGCGTCAGGGCCAGCAGGTCGGCCGCCACGATGAAGGCGGCTTGCTTGGCGTGGGCCTTTTCCACGTCGGCGCGCAGGTCGTCAATGCGGCCGCTGGTGGCGGGGTACTGGGCCAGCACGGCAAAGTAGTCGCCGTCCAGCAGGGTGTTCCATTCTTCGGCCGAGTTGGCCAGGCGCACTTCCAGGCCCAGGGGCTTGGCGCGGGTCTGGATGACTTCGATGGTTTGCGGGTGCGCGTCGCCTGCCACCACAAACACGTTGCTCTTGCTCTTGACCGAGCGCTTCGCCAGCGTCATGGCTTCGGCGGCGGCGGTGGCTTCGTCCAGCATGGACGCATTGGCAATCGGCATGCCAGTGAGGTCGCACACCATGGTCTGGAAGTTGACCAGGGCCTCCATGCGGCCTTGCGAGATTTCGGCCTGGTAGGGCGTGTAGGCGGTGTACCAGGCGGGGTTCTCCAGAATGTTGCGCAGGATGACACCGGGTGTGTGCGTGCCGTAGTAGCCCTGGCCGATGAAGCTCTTGAGCAGCTGGTTCTTGCCCGCGATGGCCTTGAGTTCTGCCAGTGCGGCCGCTTCGGTGAGCGGCGCTGGCAGGTCCATGCCCTGGCTGCGCGCGATGGAGCGCGGCACGATGGATTCGATGAGCGCACGACGCGAGGCCTCGCCGATCACCGACAGCATGTGCGCTTCGTCCGCCGCGTCGATGCCGATGTGGCGGGGCAGGAATTCGGTGGCGTTTTCAAGCGCGCCAAGGGGGGTGGCGGATTGCATCAGCATGGGGCAGTCTCGTAGGTCGCAGCGGGTTGGGGGCGGCGCCGGGAAAAGAGCACGCACGCGACAAGGCGGCGGGCCGGGCATGGCCCGGCGCCATGCCCTCTGAGTCAGCGAGGATCAGGCGTTCTTGGCGAATTCGGTGTAGGTAGCTTCGTCCAGCAGGGCGTCGAGCTGGCTCACGTCGGCCAGCTTGACCTTGAAGAACCAGCCAGCGCCCAGCGGGTCGCTGTTGGCCAGCGACGGGTCGGCACGCAGGGCTTCGTTCACTTCGACCACTTCACCAGAGACGGGCATGTACACATCGGCGGCGGCCTTCACGGACTCGACCACACCTGCCACTTCGCCCTGGGCAAAGCTCTTGCCCACTTCGGGCAGGTCTACAAACACCACGTCGCCCAGAGCGTCCTGCGCGTGGACGGTGATGCCCACCACCGAAGCGTTGGCATCAGCGGCGTTGATCCACTCGTGGTCTTTGGAGAATTTGATCGTCATGGGAAGCTCCTCAAGCAAAGGAAAAAAAGTAAAGGAATCTGCAATGTAAGCGGCCGAAGCTTTTGCGCTTCGCTGATGAAATCAGCCGCGGTAGTAATTGGCCGGCACAAACGGCATGGCGCGCACTTCCATGGGCACCACCTTGCCGCGCACGATGGCGTTGACGCGGGTGCCGATGGCGACAAAAGCTGGCGTGACGTAGCCCATGGCCACGGGTTCATTCACCGTGGGGCCCAGCAGGCCACTGGTGACTTCGCCGATCTTCTGGCCGTCCGTGCTCTGCAGCTCGGTGTGCTCGCGCACCGGTACGCGCTCCAGCGCGACCAGGCCCACACGCTTGCGGGGCAGGCTGGCAGGGTTGTCGATCTGTGCAAGCACCTTGTCGGCACCTGGGAAGCCGCCTGCACGCGCGCCACCGGTGCGGCGCACCTTCTGGATCGCCCAGTTCAGCGCGGCTTCGGGGGTGGTGGTGGTGGTGTCGATGTCGTTGCCATACAGGCACAGGCCTGCTTCGAGGCGCAGCGAGTTGCGCGCGCCCAGGCCGATGGGCTTGACTTCAGGCTGGGCCAGCAGGGCGCGGGCCAGGGTGTCGGCCTGCGCGGCGGGTAGGGAGATTTCAAAGCCGTCTTCGCCGGTGTAGCCGCTGCGGGTCACAAAGCAGTCGCAGCCTGCAATGCTGAACGCGCCACCGGTCATGAACACCAGCTTTTCGACGCCGGGCGCGAGGCGGGCGAGGGCGGTGGCGGCCTGTGGGCCCTGCAGCGCGAGCAGGGCGTGGTCGGGCATGGGCACCACCTTGCAACGCTGGCCGATGCGGGCCTGGATATGGGCAATGTCGCCCACCTTGCAGGCCCCGTTGACGATGACAAACAGGGTGGGCTCACCATCCACGACGCCCTGGTTGAAGAACATCAGATCGTCAATGATCGTGCCTTCGTCGGTCAGCAGCAGACCGTAGCGCTGCTTGCCCACGGGCAGGTCGATCACATCCACGGGCATCAGGGTTTCAAACGCTGCGGCAGCATCGGCGCCGATGAGCTTGAGCTGGCCCATGTGCGACACGTCAAACAGGCCGGCGGCGGTGCGGGTGTGCACATGCTCGGCCATCAGGCCAGCGGGGTATTGCACGGGCATGGAATAGCCTGCAAAAGGCACCATGCGAGCGCCCAACTCGATGTGCAGAGCGTTCAGGGGCGTGGTGAGCAGGGGGGTAGACGTGGCAGGGGCTGACATGGCGGACTCCGGGGCAAATGGGGACCGCAGCCACACGGTGGCCACGGGATTTGCCCTGCTGTCCGCTTTACCTGAGAGATTCACCGCAGCGCCCTGGCTGGCCGTGCGGTTTGCTCCTTCGGTGGATGGCCTGCACACAGTGTCTTTTCAGTGGGGCCACCTCTCTCCAGCAAGGGAACGCCCGCATCGCTGCGGGCGGTTGACAGTCCTTTTGCCTGAGCGTTCGGCTGCTGCCTGCGCCTTCGGCGGTGCCGCGCGTCTTGGGAACAAGACGGAGCACTCTCTCCTGACCGGGCGATTCTAACTACTTTGCGTAGACCAGATCCCGAAGTGCCAACGAGATCGATGGCACGTAGGTGATGATCAACAGGCACACCAGAATCACGCCGACGAACGGCAGCAGGTGCTTGATGATCCGGTCGAGCGAGATTCTGGCCACCGTGCAGGCAGCAAACAGGTTCACTCCGAACGGGGGCGTGATCATGCCCAGCGCCAGGTTCACCACCATGATGAGGCCGAAGTGCACGGGGTCCACACCGAAGTGCATGGCCACAGGCGCGAGGATGGGTGCCAGCACGATGATCGCCGCACTGGTCTCGATGAACATGCCGATCACGAACAGTGCCGCGTTCACGCCCAGCAGGAAGAGGGCCGGGGACTGCAGCACCGCCTCCAGCCATCGGCCGATGGCATCGGGCACGCCCGCGCGTGTAATGAGGAATGCAAACAAGCCGGCGTTGGCAATGATGAACATGATCACCGCCGACGAGATGGCCGATTTGCGCAGGATGGCGAACAGGTCCTTGAGCTTGATCTCGCGGTAGATGACGATGCCCACCACCAACGCGTAGAACACGGCGACGGCCGATGCCTCGGTAGGGGTGAACACGCCGCCATAGATGCCGCCCAAAATGATCACCGGCATCAGCAAAGCCCAGCCCGCCTGCAGCGTGGCCTTGCCAAAGGGCATGCGCCCATCGCCGTCGTTTTTGCCCCAGCCCTTGTACTTGCAGTACAGCCAGACAAACAGCATCAGTGCGCCGCTGATCAGCAGCCCGGGGCCGAAGCCGGCGATGAACAGCTCACCAATCGACACCTCGGCGCTCACGCCGTAAAGGATCATCGGAATGGATGGAGGGATGATCACGCCCAGCTCGGCACTGGTAGCCTGCAGCGCGGCAGCGTAGCTGGTGGGGTAGCCATGCTTGATGAGTGCGGGAATCAGGATGGCGCCAATCGCAAACGTGGTGGCGACCGACGAACCCGATACGGCGGCAAAGATCATGCAGGTCAGCACACAGGTCATGGGCAGGCCACCCTGCACGCCGCCGACGATGCTCTTGGCAAACTCCACCAGACGGCGCGAGATGCCTCCGGTCTCCATCAGGTTGCCCGCAAGGATGAAGAAGGGGATGGCTGCGAGCGGAAACTTGTTGATGGCCCCGAACATCTCCTTGACGGAGATGAGCATGTTCGCGTTGGAGGCCTGGATGCCCAGGATGGACGCTAAACCGATGGACACGGCCACCGAGACGGTGAGTGCAAAGCACAGCACCATCGTTGAAATCATGACCAAGCTCATAGTTGGACCCCCACGCTCGGCATTGCATGTCCTCGCTGCCCCCCAAGGGGGCCGTTCACTGGCTTGAGGCGGCTCGGCGCGGCGTTCATTGAGCAGTCTCCAGTTCCATACGCAGGGGATCAATGAGGTTGCCAATGATGCCGACGATGCAAAAAAGCCCACCCACCGGCATGGCGAGGTAGGCCCAGAACATGGAGACAGACTCCAGCCCGGCCATGCTCTGCACCCCCCCACGTTGCGCGTAGTCCCAGCCGTACCAGATGATGATGCCGATGAGGGCCAGGGCCGCCAGTGCGACCACCCAGTCCAGCACCCGTTTGATGCGTGGCGGGCTCCAGCGGTACAGAACGTCCACGCTCACCATCGCGCCCTGGCGAAACGCGGCCGGGATGGCCAGGAACACCATCCAGATCAGGCTGAAGCGGATGAGCACTTCGGTCCATTCGGCGGGCTGCTCCAGCACAAAGCGCGTCACGATCTGGAACATGCCCAGGGTCGCGGCAATCGTCAGCATGGCGCAAGCGCCCAGCATGGCGATGAAGGTGGTCCATCGCTCAAAAGTAAGAAAGGCGTTTTTCATGGGGCGATGCCGACCATGGGCAGGTAGGAGGTGATCAGAACCAGCAATGGTTCAAGAAAAAAACGCCCGATAGCGCAATGGCCACGGGCGTTATTAGCTACAAAGGTAATAGCAAAGACCTAAATTACTTGACGTCTCGGATCTTGTCGATGGCAGCCTTGCCAAACTGCTTTTCAAACTCGGCGTTCACGGGAGCCAGGGCCGCCACAAACTTGGCCTTGTCCACGTTGTCGATCACGGTCATGCCCTTTGCGCGCAGGTCAGCCACGCCCTTGGCGTCGTCTTCGTCCACACGTGCACGGTTGGCCTTGGTGCCTTCCTTGGCAGCGTCAATGAAGGCCTGCTTGTCGGCCGCTGAGAGCTTATCGAAAGCTGCCTTGTTCATCACGAAGATGCAGGGCGAATACACGTGGCCAGTGAGCGTGAGGTGCTTTTGCACCTGGTCGAACTTGGCCGAGATGATGACGGACAGCGGGTTCTCCTGGCCGTCCACCGTGCCTTGTTGCAGCGCCGTGAACACTTCAGGGAAGGCCATGGGCGTGGTGATGATGCCAAAGCCCTTGTACGCGGCAATGTGCACGGGGTTCTCCATCGTGCGCATCTTCAGGCCCTTCAGGTCAGCGGGCTCCTTGACGTCGCGCTTGCTGTTGGTCATATGGCGGAAGCCGTTCTCGGCCCAGGCCAGTGCCTTGAAACCCTTGGCGTCGAATTTGGACAGCAAGTCCTGACCGATAGGACCGTCCAGCACCGCGCGTGCATGGGCCTTGTCGCGGAACAGGAAGGGGACATCCAGGATCTTGGTCTCAGGCACAAAGTTGGGCACGGGGCCTGTGGAGCTGAAGGCCAGCTCCTGGGTGCCCAGTTGCACGGCTTCAATCGATTCGCGCTCGCCGCCCAAGGCGCCGTTGTAGAACGTCTGGATCTTGTAGCGGCCGCCCGTGCGTTTTTCGACCTCTTTGGCAAACGTGTCGATGGCTACACCCTGGTGGGAGTTCTGGGCCGTCGAGATGCTGATGCGCATGGTGGTCTGCGCAGCAGCGGTGGCCACAAAGCCGAGCGCGAGGCTCAGTCCAACGACGAGTTTGGTCAATTGCATGGTGTCTCCTGTTGATGTTGGGGCAGGGGATGGGGCACTTGGGCTCCTGGCAGAGCCGCCCCTGGCCTCGCTCAAATTATGGCGGTGCAGCATGACCGCAGGCATCCGGGTTTGTGCTGGTAAGCGTGCTTATCAACTGGTTCACCCGGCGTTTGCAGTTGCATTGGCGACACCTCAGTGGAGCGAAGCGGTTGAGGCCTGTACGTAGTCCACACGCCACCGACGGATGCAAGCGGCTATTCACTATTCAGTGTGTGGAGGCATCTGGAATGCCAAGGGCCCCGTGCTGGCGGTAACCAGCCGGGGCCTTGTCAATTTGTGCACTCCGGTAAGAGCGCCTTGATGGAACAAGTATGCGCCGGGTGCTGCAGATGAATTTGCTGAATTTGGCGCATTCTGTTGGAAATGCAGAATAATTTTCTGTATCTGAATGATCTGCTGAATAATCAGGCCGATGGATCGACTGGATAGAAAAATTCTCGCTGTCTTGCAGGCCAACGCTCGCGCCAGCCTGCAAGAAATAGGGCAGGCCGTGGGCCTGAGCCCGTCACCCTGCTGGGGGCGCATCAAAAAAATGGAAGAGGCGGGTGTCATCCAGGGCTACACGGTGCGCATCAACCCTCAGTCCCTTGACCTGGCCGACACGGTGCTGGTGCAGGTCACGCTCGACAGCCATTCGGACAACACGCTCGAAAAGTTTGGCGAGACACTGGCCAGCATTCCCGAAGTGATCGAGGCGCACCTGGTGTCGGGCGACTACGACTACCTGCTGCGCATCGTCGTCAAGGACACGCGCGACTACGAGCGTTTGCTGCGCGAGAAGCTCTACAAGATCAAGGGCATCCGCCACAGCCGGTCGAGCTTTGTGCTGCGCACGCTCAAGAAGGCGGACCTGCCACTGTTTGCCACTTAGACGGTTTCTCAAGTGAAAAAGGCCTGCAACGCAGGCCCATCAAGCGCAAAGCGCTATGATTTTTATGGAATTTACATGCCCGCGTAGTTCGGCCCGCCACCGCCTTCGGGCGTCACCCACACAATGTTCTGCGTGGGGTCCTTGATGTCGCAGGTCTTGCAGTGCACGCAGTTTTGCGCGTTGATCTGCAGGCGCTGGGCATCGCCGCCCTTGGTGGTGTCGGGCACAAACTCGTACACACCCGCCGGGCAGTAGCGTGCCTCGGGGCCGGCGTACTTGGCCAGGTTGATGTTCACCGGCACGCTTGCGTCCTTGAGCGTGAGGTGGGCGGGCTGGTTCTCTTCGTGGTTGGTGTTGCTGATGAACACGCTGGAGAGTCGGTCAAACGTGAGCTTGCCATCGGGCTTGGGGTAGACGATGGGATTGCACTCGGCCGCAGGCTTCAGGTACGCGTGGTCGGGCTTGTCGCGGTGCAGCGTCCAGGGGATGTGGCCGCGCAGCACGAACTGCTCAAAGCCGTTCATCAACGTGGCGGTGGTCAGGCCGTACTTGAACCAGTTCTTGAAGTTGCGGTCCTTGTTCAGCTCGGTGTGCAGCCAGCTCTTTTCGAAGGCTTCGGGGTAGGCGGTCAGCTCGTCGTGCTGGCGGCCTGCCACCACGGCGTCATAAGCGGCTTCGGCGGCCAGCATGCCGGTCTTGATGGCGGCGTGGCTGCCCTTGATGCGGCCCACGTTCAGGTAGCCCGCGTTGCAGCCCACCAGTGCGCCGCCCGGGAACACCGTCTTGGGCAGGGCGTTGATGCCGCTGGCGTTGATGGCGCGCGCGCCGTACGACAGGCGCTTGGCGGTGATTTCACCCTTTTCGTTTTCGAAGTAGTAGCGGACGTTGGGGTGTGTCTTCCAGCGCTGGAATTCTTCGAACGGACTCAGGTAGGGGTTGGCATAACCCAGGCCGGTGACGAAGCCCAGGGCCACCTTGTTGCCCTCCAGGTGGTACAGGAAGGCACCGCCGTAGGTGTCGTTCTCCATGGGCCAGCCGGCGGTGTGCATCACAAAGCCGGGCTGGTGCTTCTTGGGGTCGATTTCCCACAGCTCCTTCACGCCGATGCCGAAGCTTTGCGGGTCGCGGTCCTTGTCGAGGTGGAACTTGGCGATCAGCTGCTTGCCCAGGTGGCCGCGCGCGCCTTCGGCAAACACGGTGTACTTGCCCAGCAGCTCCATGCCCAGCTGAAAGTTCTCGGTGGGCTCGCCATCTTTGCCGATGCCCATGTTGCCGGTGGCCACGCCCCGTACCGCAGGTACGCCTCCATTTTCGGAGCCGTCTGTGTAGAGCACTTCAGCGGCCGTGAAGCCGGGGAAGATTTCCACGCCCAGGGCTTCGGCCTGTTCGCCCAGCCACTTGGTCAGGTTGCCCAGGCTGATGATGTAGTTGCCATGGTTCTGCGCAAACGGCGGCAGGAACATGTTGGGCACACGGAAACCCGACTTTTCGCTCAGGAAGATGTAAGCGTCGTCGGTGACAGGCTGGTTCAGCGGGGCGCCGCGCTTTTTCCAGTCGGGAATCAGCTCGGTCAGGGCCTTGGGGTCCATGATGGCGCCCGACAGGATGTGCGCACCGGGTTCAGAGCCTTTTTCCAGCACCACCACCGAGACGTCCTGGCCTTTTTCGGCCGCCAGTTGCTTCAGGCGGATCGCAGTGGCAAGGCCGCCAGGGCCGCCGCCAACGACCACCACGTCGTATTCCATGGATTCGCGGGGGCCGTATTGGGCGAGGATTTCTTCGTTGGTCATGGGCTTCTCGTCGGGCGTTTGATAATGGTTTGATTTTCTACCGGCAATGGTGCGTCCACTGTCTGGCCGGGGACTGATTGTATGCAAGCGAACGCACACAATCGAACGATCGTTCTATTTTTCGGAATTTGGAGGAAATTCAAATGGCATACAGCATCGACCTGTCTGGCCGCGTGGCCTTCGTGACCGGCGCTTCCAGCGGCCTGGGCGCCCAATTCGCGCGCACCCTGGCCCGTGCGGGCGCGGGCGTGGTGCTGGCCAGCCGCCGCATCGAAAAGCTCAAGGAACTGCGCGCCCGCATTGAAGGCGAGGGCGGCGACGCCCATGTGGTGGAGCTGGATGTGACGGACCACGATTCCATCAAAGCCGCCGTGGCACATGCCGAGACGGAGATGGGCTCCATCGACATCCTGGTCAACAACTCGGGCGTGAGCACGACCCAGCGCATCCAGGACGTGACGCCTGAGGACTATGACTTCATCTTCAACACCAACGTCAAGGGCGCCTTCTTTGTGGCGCAAGAGGTGGGCAAGCGCATGCTGGCCCGCTCGCGCGGCGCGGCGCCCGGCAGCTTCACGGGTGGGCGCATCATCAACATTGCCTCGATGGCGGGCCTGAAGGTGCTGCCGCAGATCGGCGCCTATTGCATGAGCAAGGCCGCCGTGGTGCAGATGACCCGTGCGATGGCCCTGGAGTGGGGCCGGTTCGGCATCAACGTGAATGCGATCTGCCCCGGCTATATCGACACGGAAATAAACCACCACCACTGGCAGACCGAGCAGGGCAAAAAGCTCATGGACATGTTGCCGCGCAAGCGCGTGGGCCACCCGCAGGACCTAGACGCGCTGCTGGTGATGCTGGCCAGCGACCAGAGCCATTTTGTGAACGGCGCGGTGATCGCTGCCGACGACGGCTTCGCGGTCTGATCGCCGGGGTACGGGCGGCTATGAAAATCGAAATCCCTGAGGTCAAGAAGCTGGTCTTTGAGATGCGGTTCCCGGTGCGCTGGGGCGACATGGATGCCATGGGCCATGTCAACAACACCGTGTACTTCCGCTACCTGGAAACCGCACGCATCGAGTGGATGGTGTCGGTGGGCTGCAACCCCGATCCGCGCGGGCAAGGACCAGTCATCGTCAATGCGTTCTGCAACTTTTACAAGCAACTCGAATACCCGGCCGATGTGTTGCTCAAGCTCTACGTGAGCGACCCGGGCCGCACCACGTTCGAGACCTGGGGCACGATGGAACGCGTGGACCAGCCGGGCGTGATCTGTGCGGCGGGCGGCGCCACAACGATCTGGGTGGACTTTCCGCAGCAGAAGGCGGCACCGCTGCCGGACTGGATGCGGGCGCTGGTGACGGCTGGTTGATTAGCAGGGCGGGCCCCTGCCTCGATGAGGGCCTCGAGCACCCGTTTGGGGATCATTTTGGCCGGTAGCGCAGGTATCACATGCCTGAGGTGCTATCAAATACATAGTTTTCGCGCTGGCGTGGCTTGGTGTGCGGTCGATGTGCAACCCCCTCCATCTGGACCGTGCGCACGCTACGGCCCGGCGGCTTGCAGTGATGCTTGCCGGGTATCGTCGTTCAATTTGTTACCTGTTAGGATGGCTTGAGGGACGACCGAAGAAAACGAATAGAACCGGGGAAGGAGACTCCCCACCCTGCACCGACGTGCCGTTTTGTGCTTTCTGAATGAATCCATCCATCCAAGCAAGCGCAGCTGCCAGCAGCATCCACAAGGTGACCAACCTGGTCATCGCGTCGGTTCTTTTGATGGTGGGCCTGTACGCCTTTGACCAATGGGGTCAGGTCAAGCAGCGCGAAGAGCAGCACATGCGGTCCAACCTGATGCTGCTGACGCGAACGCTGGACACCTTTTTTCTCTCCAAACGCGCCGGCATGTTCAGCCTGGCAGAAACGATGGCCGTCTCCCCCGGTGGCATCGACAACCTGGCGCTGGCGCAGCAACTGCTGGCGGACTACCGCAAGCACCGCCCTGAAGTCCGCCAGATCTCCCTGACCGACATGAATGGCAGGGTACTGGCCTCGTCCCACGCGGCGGACAGGAACGTCCAGCTCGACGTGGCGGATCAATCCGGCTTTCAGGATTTTGCGCGGGACGCGAAGGACCTGCACGATATCTACCTGGGACGACCCCAGCGTGACGCGCAGGGCCAGGACTGGGTGTTCACCTTGCGTCATGTACTGCGGGATGCGCAAGGCCAGCCACTGGCGGTGCTGACGGATATGTTTCCGGTCGATTTTCTGGAGTCGCTATGGCAAGACGCGCCGCTGGTGCAGCAAATCACCGTGGGGGTGCTGCGCGATGACGGCTACCTGATGTCCCGCTATCCCGTGCCCGCCAGGGTCACCAAGGACGACGTATACGGCACACGCCGGGACGGGGCGCTGATACGGTATCTCACGCAGCACCAGTTCCCTGTGCAAGGGCGGGTCGAGGGGCCCAATGCGCTGTTGAACGGGCAGAACTTCATCAACCTGTTCCACCGGCTCGACAAGCTCCCTGCGACCGTCTTTGTGGGGCAGCCCGAGATCCGGCTATTTCAGGTCTGGGCCCGCAGCATCGACACGCCGCTGGCGTTGACGGCCCTGTTGCTGGTGTTCATCAAGCTTGTGTCACGGCGCCTCGCCCGCCGTGAGCAAGAAGCCGAGCAGCAGCGGCTGGCGGTGGAGCGGGTGCTGCGCGAGAGCGAGACCGAGCAGCGGTCCCTCATCGACAACCTGATGACCGGCTTGGTCATCCACGATGCGACGGGCGCCGTGGTGCGGTGCAACGCCGAGGCCAGCAACCTGCTGGGGCTGAGTTTCGAGCAGATGACCGGCAAGCAGCTGATCGACCCGGCCTGGTCCTTCGTGAACGAGCAAGGGGCTGTGATGCCGGTGTCCGACTACCCCGCCTCGCGGGTGCTTGCGACCCGTGAACCCGTCAACGGGATAGTGGGAGGCATCGTCCGTGCCAAGGATGCAGACATCTGCTGGGTGCTCAGCCGGGCCGACCCGTGGTTCACCGCCGATGGACAGCTCGACAAGATCGTGGTGACCTTTGTCGACATCACCATGCGGCGCAAGCTGACGTCGCAGCTGCAGGACCGCGAACTCAAGTTCCAGGCGCTGTTTGACAACAGCATGGACGCCGTGCTGCTCACCTCGCCCGATGGCTCCGTGCTGGCCGTGAACCAGGCGGCGTGCCGCCTGTTTGGCTTGAGCGAGGCGCAAATCATTGCCCGGGGGCGCGCGGGACTGGCCGACCCCTCCGACCCCCGGCTGCAGGAGCTGCTCGGGCGGCGTGAGCAAATAGGGCAGGCGGCGGGCCTGCTGACCATGGCCCGGGGCGATGGCAGCCACTTCACGGCCGAGATCAGCTCCAGCATCTACGGAGACAGCGAGGGCCGCCAATACAGCAGCATGATCGTTCGCGACATCACAGAGCGCCTGCGCAGCCAGGCCGAGCTGGAGGCCGCCAACGCGCAGATGCGCCGCATCAACGAGCAGCTGGCCCAGGTGGCGCACTTCGACATCCTGACGCATCTTCCCAACCGGGTGCTGCTGGCCGACCGGCTGCAGCAGGCCATGGCGCACTGCGTGCGGCGCCAAAAGTCGCTGGCGGTGGCCTTTCTGGACCTGGATGGCTTCAAGGACATCAACGACCGCTATGGCCACGCGGCGGGCGACGAGTTTCTTGTGGCGATTGCCAAGCGCCTGCGGTTGGCACTGCGCGATGGCGACACGCTGGCGCGCATTGGCGGGGACGAGTTTGTGGCCGTCATGTCCGACCTGTCGACCGAGCACGACTGCGAACCCCTGCTGCTGCGGCTAGTGCAGGTAGCCGCAGAGCCGTTGCAGGTGGGCGGCAACTCCTTGCAAGTCTCCGCCAGCATCGGCGTCACCATCTACCCGCGAGACGGCTCCAGCTCGGAGCAGCTCATCCGGCATGCGGACCAGGCCATGTACCTGGCCAAGCAGGCGGGCAAGAACCGGTTCCACCTGTTCGATGTGGCTATCGATGCCGCCATCCGCATCAAGCGCGAAAGCCTGGACCAGATTGCCGCTGCCATTGCGCAGCACCAGCTGGTGCTGTATTACCAGCCCCAGGTCAACATGCAGACAGGCGAGGTGGTGGGCATGGAGGCGCTGGTCCGCTGGTTGCATCCCGAACGGGGCCTGCTGGCGCCGGGCCAGTTCCTGCCGGTGATTGAAGACCACGACCTGGCCATCGCGATTGGCGAGCGGGTGCTGGACCTGGCCTTATCGCAGATGGCGCAGTGGCTGGCGGCGGGGCTGCACCTGCCGGTCAGCGTCAATGTGTTCTCCCGGCAGCTGCAGAGGGATGACTTTGTGCACAAGCTGCGCCAGGCACTGGCCGCTCACCCCACGGTGCCTTCGTCGGCGCTGGAGCTGGAGATCGTGGAGACCAGCGCGCTGCAGGACATGGCGCAGGTGTCAGGCCTGATGCACGCATGTGCCGAACTGGGCGTGCGTTTTGCGCTGGACGATTTCGGGACGGGCTACTCGTCGCTGACCTACTTGAAAAAGCTGCCCGCAGAGCTGCTCAAGATCGACCAGAGTTTTGTGCGCGACATGCTCGATGACCGGGATGACCTGGCCATCGTCCAGGGTGTGGTCGGCCTGTCCAAGGCCTTCAACCGCAAGGTGATTGCCGAGGGCGTAGAGACCGTGGCCCACGGCCGCAAGCTGCTGGCCATGGGCTGCGTGCCGGGCCAAGGGTATGGCATTGCGCGGCCCATGCCTGCGCAGCAGGTGCCGGGCTGGCTGGACCAGTGGCGGGCGCAGCAGCCCTGGGTGCCTCAGGAAGACGTGGGCTTGCCTGCCTGATGCCTGCGGCGGGGGTGGCGAGGGCAGGGGGGCGGCGCCATCTGCCGCGACCGAGAGGCAAGGAATACCGTCAACCGGGCGGCAGGGCTAAGCAGTGCGCCATGGGCATGCCCTGTGCCTCGGAGGCACCCAGCAAGAGCAGGCGCTGCAGCTCCGGCAGATAGCGGATGGCCGTCTGCGGGGCGCTGTAGCCGTTGCTGTTGTTCAGGCGCTCCTGCATGCGCAGCGCCAGGCGGCTGGGCAGGTGTTCGATGCTGAGCGTGCGCACGCCGGTGTAGAAGGTGGTGTCGATGGTGCCTTCGGTGCCGAAAAAGCCGCCACCCACGCGCGCGGCGCGGCGACGGCCCTCGAAGGCCGTGGTGATGCGCAACTTTCCGTCGCGGCTGGTGCAGCTCCCTTCAAAGGCCGCAGCGCATTCCATGGGCAGGGGGGCTTTGCTGCACCACGACGGCCTGCACGGTGGGTGTTCGCAGCAGCGCCGGGGGCACGGGCTCCAGGCGCGCGCAAGCCGCCGTGGGCACCACCTGCCACGCCATGGCGCCGGGCGAGTCAGGGATTTGCAGGCGCGAGCCGGCTACGCCGGCACCCAGGTAGTACGTGGGCGCCGCCCCAGCGCTGGACTCTTCGCGGAAGAGGGCGGAGGACCGCAGCGGCGACAGTGCGCCCGCAGGCACAGCCACCGGCAAGGGGTGAATGGGCAGCGTGCCCTCCGGCGGCCCAAACCCTGCAGCCTGCACTGCGGGGGCGGCCAGCACACAGAGCCAGATCGTTGCTGCGGTGCGCATGGTTGGGATCAGGCCGCAGGCTTGGCCTTGGGCACACGCCCCATCAGATAGAACTCGGGGTTGGGCTGCATGCCGGCAAAGCTGGCCATGCGGTTGGACAGGCCAAAGAACGCCGTGATGGCCGCGATGTCCCAGATGTCCTCGTCGTCGAAACCATGCGGGTGCAGGGCCTCGAAATCGGCGTCGTCGATCTCGTGGGCGTTCTGGCACACCTTCATGGCGAAGTCGAGCATGGCCCGCTCCCGGGGGCTGATGTCCGCCTTGCGGTAGTTCACGGCCACCTGGTCGGCGATGAGCGGCTTTTTCTCGTAGATGCGCAGGATCGCTCCATGCGCCACCACGCAGTACAGGCACTGATTGGCGGCGCTGGTGGCGGTGACGATCATCTCGCGCTCGCCCTTGGTCAGGCTGCCTTCTTCCTTGAGCATGAGCGCATCGTGGTAAGCAAAGAACGCGCGCCACTCGGCCGGGCGGCGCGCAAACGCCAGGAACACGTTGGGGATGAAGCCTGCCTTCTCCTGCACTTCGAGAATGCGGGCGCGGATGTCTTCGGGCAGGGTGTTCAGGTCGGGGAAGGGGTAGCGGCTCATGCAGGGCTCCTTGGTTGTCAATGTCGATGACGGTACCACGTCGCCGGGATCTGGCCCGCCGCGCTGGAGCTTGTTGATGGCGCGGGGTGCCGGTTTTTCGAGTTCACCGGGGGGAGAGAGTTATCAAAAACTATTAATGAAATTGCATGAATTGATTGTTTTTATATTGAACCGCTCTCTATCATTTCGCTTGCCATCATCCACACAAAGAGCGCTCCATGACCGAAGAATCCAAATGCCCATTCCATGCCGCTGGCGCCAGCAGCAGCCGCACCAGCCGTGACTGGTGGCCGAACCAGTTGCGCGTGGACCTGCTGAACCAGCATTCCGAGCGCTCCAACCCTCTGGGCGAAAAATTCAACTACGCCGAAGAGTTCAAAAAGCTCGACTACGCCGCGCTCAAGGGCGACCTCAAAGCCTTGCTGACGGATTCGCAGGACTGGTGGCCCGCCGACTGGGGCACCTACGCTGGCCTGTTCATTCGCATGGCCTGGCACGGCGCAGGCACCTACCGCACGGTGGATGGCCGTGGCGGTGCTGGCCGTGGCCAGCAGCGCTTTGCCCCGCTCAACAGCTGGCCCGACAACGTGAGCCTGGACAAGGCGCGTCGCCTGCTGTGGCCGGTCAAGCAAAAGTATGGGCAGAAGATCTCCTGGGCCGACCTGATGATTCTGGCGGGCAATGTGGCGCTCGAAAATTCCGGCTTTCGCACTTTTGGCTTTGGCGCCGGCCGCGAAGACGTGTGGGAACCTGATCAGGACGTGAACTGGGGGGACGAGAAGGCCTGGCTGGCCCACCGCAGCCCAGAGACCCTGGCGAAGAACCCCCTGGCCGCTACCGAGATGGGCCTGATCTACGTCAACCCAGAAGGCCCCAACGCCAGTGGCGATCCGCTGTCGGCCGCAGCCGCCATCCGCGCCACCTTTGGCAACATGGCCATGGACGATGAAGAAATCGTGGCGCTGATTGCCGGTGGCCACACGCTGGGCAAGACCCATGGTGCCAGCGCTGCCAGCCATGTGGGCGCTGCGCCCGAGGCCGCATCCATCGAGCAGATGGGCCTGGGCTGGAGCAGCAGCTACGGCAGCGGCAGCGGTGCCGACGCCATCACCTCTGGCCTGGACGTGGTCTGGACCCAGACGCCCACCCAGTGGAGCAACAACTTCTTCGAGAACCTCTTCAAGTTCGAATGGGTGCAGACGCGCAGCCCGGCCGGGGCCATCCAGTTTGAGGCCAAGGACGCGCCCGAGATCGTTCCCGACCCGTTCGATCCCGCCAAGAAGCGCAAGCCCACGATGCTGGTCACCGACCTGACGCTGCGCGTGGACCCCGCGTTCGAGAAAATCTCGCGCCGCTTTCTGAACGACCCGCAGGCATTCAACGAAGCCTTTGCGCGCGCCTGGTTCAAGCTGACCCACCGCGACATGGGCCCCAAGGCGCGTTACATCGGGCCCGAAGTTCCGAAGGAAGATCTGATCTGGCAAGACCCGCTGCCCGAGCCGCTGCACCAGCCCACGGCGGCCGACATTGCCGAGTTGAAGGCGCAGATTGCGGCTTCGGGCCTGTCGGTCAGCGAGCTGGTGTCGGTGGCCTGGGCCTCGGCCTCCACGTTCCGAGGCGGCGACAAGCGCGGTGGCGCCAACGGCGCTCGCCTGGCGCTGGCCCCGCAAAAGGACTGGGCGGTGAATGCGATTGCCGTGGGCGTGCTGCCCCGGTTGCAAGCCATCCAGCAGGCGTCTGGCAAGGCATCGCTGGCCGATGTGATGGTGCTGGCCGGTGTGGTGGGCGTGGAGCAGGCCGCCAAGGCAGCGGGGGTGCCTGTGGAGGTGCCGTTTGTCCCCGGCCGGGTCGATGCGCGCCAGGACCAGACCGATGTCGCATCCTTTGACCTGATGGAGCCCGTGGCCGATGGTTTTCGCAACTACCGCAGCGTTGCCGGCAGCGCTTCGACCGAAGAGCTGTTGATTGACAAGGCCCAGCAGCTCACCCTGACGGCGCCGCAGCTGACCGTCCTCATCGGTGGCCTGCGCGTGCTGGGCGCCAATCATGACGGCAGCCAGCATGGCGTGCTCACCGACAAGGTCGGCGTGCTGAGCAACGATTTCTTCGTGAACCTGCTGGACATGGGTACCGCTTGGAAGCCTGTGGACGCGACCCATGAAGTGTTTGCAGGGCGCGACCGCAAGACGGGCGCAGTGAAGTACACGGCCACCCGCAATGACCTGGTGTTCGGCTCCAATTCGGTGCTGCGTGCCTTGGCCGAGGTCTATGCCAGTGCCGATGCCCACGAAAAGTTTGTGGGCGACTTCGTGACAGCCTGGACCCAGGTGATGAACCTGGATCGCTTCGACCTGCCTCAAGCGTCTGCCAACGCCTGAGGGTTTGGATCACGCCACCTGCCTGGCCCGCTGTCGACTGGGCAGGTGGCGTTGTGCTTTTTGCATGGGCCAGGCGGCTAACATGACAGCCCCGATTCTTAATGCTGCAATGGAGAGCCCGCATGACCCAACCCCCATCCACCAAGGACTTCGACAAAGGCCTGGCCACGCGCAAGCAGGTCATGGGCGAGGACTTTGTGGCCAATGCCTTTGGCAATGCCACAGCGTTCACCCAGCCCATCCAGGAGTTCATCACCCGCAATGCCTGGGGCGATGTGTGGCAGCGGCCGGGGCTGGACATGAAGACGCGCAGCCTGATTACCGTGGCCTTTCTCACAGCGCTGGGCAAGCAGCATGAGCTCAAGGGCCATGTGCGCGGTGCGCTCAACAACGGCGCCACTGCGGCAGAAATCCAGGAAGTGCTGCTGCACGCCAGCATCTACTGCGGCCTGCCCACGGCAGTGGAGGCCTTTCGTACCGCAGCCGAGGTGATCGATGGGCCGCAAAAAGCCTAAGTTCTGCGGCTTTCAGCCTGCGAGCAGCTTGTGCACAAGGTCTGCGGCGGTGGATGCGTTGTATTTGCGCATGAGACGCGCTCGGTAGATCTCCACCGTGCGGTGGCTGATCTCCAGCGTGCGGCCGATTTCCTTGGAGGTTAGGCCTTCCAGCAGGCGCGCGGCCACCTCGCGCTCCCGGCCCGTCAGTTCGGCCTTCACCGCACGCTGCGAGCTGAGGTCTTCAAAGCTCCAGATGCCGGATTCATGCGGGGCATTGCGGTTGAGTGCGCGGCCCGAAACGTGGCACCAGAAGACCTCTCCGTTGGCACGCTTCATGATGCGGTTGTCCGCATAGTGGCCCTTGGCGTTCAGGATGGGCTCCATGTGTGCGCCCAGGCGCTCGTACTCGTCAGCGCTCGGATAAAGTATCTGGAACGACTGACCGATCAGCACCTCGCGTGAGGCACCGAACATCTCGCACACATGGCGGTTGCAGTCGACCATGGTGCGGTTGCGCGACAGCACCAGCCCCACGGGGGCCATGTCAAAAGCGAGCCGGTAATCCACTTCCATAGTGCTAATCTTTACGGAAAACTACTTATTTAAGTACGTAGTATCGTAGCGCATCCCATTCATAAGGAGATCGTGGTGAACAAGATATTCCCCTCCGCAGCCGAAGCCCTAAAGGGCGTGGTTGCAGACGGCCAACTCATGGCTGTAGGCGGTTTCGGGCTGTGTGGCATTCCTGAAGCCTTGATCGACGCGCTGCGTGATTCGGCCGTCAAGAACCTCACCGTGATCTCCAACAACGCGGGCGTGGACGGCTTTGGTCTGGGCAAGTTGCTCGAAACCCGCCAGATCAAGAAGATGATCTCGTCGTACGTGGGCGAGAACAAGGAGTTTGAGCGCCAGTATCTGGCGGGCGAGCTGGAGCTGGAATTCACCCCCCAGGGCACGCTGGCCGAAAAACTGCGCGCAGGCGGCGCGGGCATTCCGGCCTTCTTCACCAAGACCGGCGTGGGCACCATCGTGGCCGAGGGCAAGGAGTTGCGCGAATTTGACGGCGAAACCTATGTGATGGAGCGCTCCCTGGTGCCCGAGGTCTCGCTGGTCAAGGCCGACGTGGCCGACAAGTCGGGCAACCTGCGCTTCAACCTCACCGCGCGCAACTTCAACCCCGCCGCCGCCACTGCAGGCAAGGTCTGCATCGTCGAGGTGGAAAAGATCGTGGAAGTGGGCGAACTGGCCCCCGACGACATCCACCTGCCTGGCATCTACGTGCACCGCATCGTGCTCAATGCCAACCCCGAAAAGCGCATCGAAAAACGCACCATTACTGAAGCGCCGCGTGACCACGCGGCTCAGACCGAGAAAGCAGGAGCCTGACCATGCCGTGGACCCAAGACCAGATGGCCGCCCGTGCGGCGCAAGAACTCGAAGACGGCTTTTATGTGAACCTGGGCATCGGCATTCCCACGCTGGTGGCCAACTTCACCGGTGACAAGGAAGTGTGGCTGCAGTCCGAAAACGGCATGCTGGGCATCGGTCCCTTCCCGACCGAAGACCAGGTGAACCCGGACCTGATCAATGCCGGCAAACAGACGGTGACGACCATCAAAGGCTCGTCCATCTTCGGCAGCGATCAGTCGTTTGCCATGATCCGTGGCGGCAAGATCAACCTGTCCATCCTGGGCGCCATGCAGGTCAGCGAAAAGGGCGACCTGGCCAACTGGATGATCCCCGGCAAGATGGTCAAGGGCATGGGTGGCGCGATGGACCTGGTGGCGGGCGTCAAGCGCGTGATCGTGCTCATGGAGCATGTCGCCAAGAAGAAGGATGGCACCGAGGACCTGAAGATCCTGCCCCAGTGCACCTTGCCCCTCACGGGCGTGGGCGTGGTCGACCGCATCATCACCGACCTGGCCGTCCTGGACGTAACGCCTCAGGGCCTGAAGGTGGTGGAGCTGGCTCCGGGCGTGACCTTTGAGGCTCTGCAGGCCAAGACCGGCGTCACGCTGATTCCTTGAGCGTTGAGCCACTCCTGCAGTGGCGCCACAAAAAAGGCCGGGGCCCCTCACAGGGCCCCGGCCTTTTGCATTTGCACAGCTCATTCACAAAGCCCCATGCCGTGCGCACGGGGCCTGCGGCAATTACATCGCGTTGCCGATTTCGCCCGAAGAGATCCGGCCGGTGCGCAGGGCTTCAGCAGCCTGGACACGCACAGCAGCGCGGTCAGCGGTGGACTTGTAAGTCACCACACGCGAGCCAGCAGGCTCTTGGCTGCGGGTTTGGGCCACGGTAGCGGCTTCGGCAGCCACTTCAGCACGGGTGCGATTGGTTTCGAACTTGGTGGCGAACTGCGAAGCATCGGCTTCATCGGCGTGGGCACCAAAAGCGGCGAAAGCGGCAACAGCAGCAACGGACAGGAAACGGACAGACTTGTTCATGGTGAAACTCCAGAAAATTTGAAAAACAGGGACTTGGGTACTGAGAGATACGGCGCAACCAGGGCGGCAGATTCAGCCGCCCCTGGTCAATCAGCCGCGCTCACCCGAAGAAATCTGGCCAGTACGCACAGCTTCAGCAGCCTGGGCACGCACGGCAGCGCGGTCAGCCGTGGACTTGTAAGTCACCACACGCGAACCAGCGGGTTCGATGCTGCGTGTTTGAGCCACGGTAGCGGCTTCGGCTTGCACTTCAGCGCGGGTGCGGTTGGTTTCGAACTTGGTGGCGAATTGCGAAGCATCGGCTTCGTCAGCCTGGGCACCAAAAGAAGCGAAAGCAGCGACAGCGGCGATGGAGAGGAAACGTGCGGTGTTGTTCATGATGGAAATCCTTGAAGTTAAAGAAGCGGCTCAAAAAACCGGAACAAAGCGCCAAAAACAAAAAAAGCTGCCTGGGACCGGGTTCGGTGAGTCGCCTTGCGGGTTCGGCTCATCGATGGAATGAACTGTACGCCGGTGGGGTGCAGAGAAAAACCATCGGGTCGCGAACTAACTGTTCCAGTATTGGAAACAATCGATGCGGAAATTTTCAGGGTTTACCCAAGCCTGAGTGCCTGAGGGCGCCGAAAAATCGCCTTTCAGCGACATTGCCTCATGGAAACCCTGATTGCCATTTGGGACAATGACATTGGGGTGACAAGGGGCTTTTCTACCCCCGGAAAGCCTGGGTGGAACCAGGTCTTGCGCAGGGGAATAGGGGCGTGCAATGCGTTCCATGCGGCCAAAACAAGTACAGGCAGCAGGGCCTGTCACTTGATGTGCATCAAGATTGAGTGTCTGTTTCGCGCCATGCGAGTCAGTGCCTTGCAAGAGAACCTCATATAGTGCGAAGTAACGATTTGTGTTGCTTGCATGACCGATATTCTTCTTTCAGCGGATGCCGAGGACGCTGACAGTTCCCATTACTTGCGTGCGCTGACCGACATGGCCGACCGGCGTACGGTGGTCGCAGGTGCTGCCATCTACACCGACAACGGCATCAAGCTGGTGGAGAAGGGCGCGCGCATCGACAGCCGCCTGTACGACCGCCTGGTACAGCACAAGCTGCGCGAACCCATTGATCGCCATCTGTCCATCGAAAACCCGGTGGACGTTCCAGCCTTGCTGGCCCTGGGCCAGACGCTCATCGAGCAGGAAACCCTGCCCGCTATGTTGGCCGAGGCCCTGGGGTCCGGCGCCCGGTTGCTGGCACCCTTGCGTTCCCTGCCATTGCCCTCTGCCATGGCCTGCAAGCTCACGGTGATGCGGGACCAGCGGCCCACGCTGTTCCAGCACAGTCTGGTGATGACCACCGTGGCGGTGTTTCTGGCGCTCAAAAGCGGGCTGAGTGAGCGCGACTGCAGCACAGTGGCGGCCGCTGCGCTGCTGCATGACCTGGGGGTGCTGCACATGGACCCGGCCTGGAACGACCCGGACCACAAGGTGGTGGGGGTAGGGCGCAAGCACCTGGTGGCCCATCCCATCTCGGCCATGCTCATGATCCGCGACACGCAAGCCTACCCACGCACCGCCGAGGTCGCTGTGCTGGAGCACCACGAGCGCATGGACGGCAGCGGTTATCCGCGCGCCTTGCTGGGGGCCGACATCACGCCCATGGGCCGCATCCTGCTGTTGGCCGAGGTGGTGGCCGCCTTCTACGAAAAATACGACGACATGCCCGCACAGCGGCTGTCGCTGGTGCTGCGGCTCAACCACCGCAAGTTTCCTTCGGCCTTGGTGGCGTTCATCCTGCCGCTACTGCAAGAAGAAGTTGCCCGTGAATCGGCCCTGATGCCCCTGGGTAACGACGCCCCGCGCCAGATCGAATTGCTGGCCGAAGCCTTTGCCTACTGGGACCAGCTCAAGGCGGCGTTGCCCCCAGACGCAGCGGCCAAGTCTCCTGCGGGCAGCGCCTTTGCGTTTGCCGATTCCCGCCTCATGGCATTGCAAAAGGCCTTGATCGAAGCGGGCTCACACCCCCGGCACCAGAGGGAATTGCTGGCGCAGCTGCAAGGCGACGCCATTGGCATGGCCGAAGTCGCCCTGGTGGGGCGCGAAGCCTTGTGGCAGCTGCAAAGCATCCTGAACGCCAGCCACCGCCGCTGGCCCCAGCTCTCGGACCGCGCCACGCCTGCCGATGCGGCAGTGGCGGACTGGTGCGACTGGGCGATGCGTACGCTGTAAACCGACTCTTGGATCGACACCACCAACCTGGGGG
>JADHED010001269.1_pt1 | contig 22776 bp, 22 predicted proteins | sample 8952041 | NCBI WGS metagenome assembly JADHED01 (sample SAMN16124423, study PRJNA663239) | bioreactor sludge metagenome | isolation source: sludge (control) | place: India:Bengaluru | collected 2018-09-08
ACTCACCGTGAAAGGGTGATGTCCTAGGCCTCTAGACGATAGGGTCAAAACCTGGGATCTCTCCGTCGATACGTGGTGGTGGAGGTAAGCGGGATCGAACCGCTGACCTCTTGCATGCCATGCAAGCGCTCTCCCAGCTGAGCTATACCCCCGCACTCGCGTCATTGCCACCTTGAACCCAAACCAGCAATTTCGTTCGTATCGAAGCCTTGAATTATAGACTGTTTTTCAGGCCTTCTGCAAACAGGCGACAACTTTTTCGCGGCTCGAGAGCTCCAGCACGGCGTCCAGCGACGGCGTCTGCGCCGTGCCCAGCACGAGCACGCGCACCGGCATGGCCAGCTGCGGCATCTTCAGGCCGGTGGCCGCCAGCACCTCCTTGATGGCCGCGGCGATCGAGGCCTTGTCCCAGGGGCAGGCCGCCAGCTTCTGCGCCAGCAGGGCCAGCGCAGGCCTCACAGCTTCGGTGACATGCTTCGCGTGTTCGTCGGGATGAGGCGTGACATCCGCGTAAAACGCCGCCGCCCAGTTGGCCAGCACCACGGTGGTGTCGCAGCGGTCCTTGAACAGGCCACAGATGCCCGGCAGCCGCTCATCGGGTTCAATGCCGCGCCGGCGCAAGTGCGCCGCCACCAGTTCCGCCAGGGCGCCGTCCTCCATGGCCTTCAGGTGCTGGGCGTTGACCCAGCGCAGCTTGGCCTCGTCGAACTGGGCAGCGCTGCGGCCGAGATGATCCAGGCTGAACCACTGCAGGAACTGCGAGCGGCTGAAGATCTCGTCGTCCCCATGGCTCCAGCCCAGGCGCGCCAGGTAGTTGACCATCGCGTCGGGCAGATAGCCCTCGTCGCGGTACTCCGTCACCGGCTTGGCGCCGTTGCGCTTGCTCATCTTCTCGCCCTGCTCGTTCAACACCGTGGGCAGGTGGGCATAGACCGGCGGCTCTTTTCCGAGCGCGCGGAAGATGTTGATCTGGCGTGGCGTGTTGTTGACGTGGTCGTCGCCACGGATCACGTGCGTGATCGCCATGTCGATGTCGTCCACCACCACACAGAAGTTGTAGGTGGGTGTGCCGTCGGGCCGGGCGATCACGAGGTCGTCGAGTTCGTCGTTGCTGATCTCGATGCGGCCTTTGACCTTGTCATCCCAGGCCACCACGCCGCCCTGCGGATTGCGAAAGCGCAGCACGGGCTTCACGCCCTCGGGCACCGGCGGCAGCGTCTTGCCCGGCTCGGGGCGCCACGTGCCGTCGTAGCGTGGCTTTTCCTTGGCGGCCATCTGGCGTTCGCGCAAGGCGTCGAGCTCGGCCATGCTCATGTAGCAGGGGTACACCTGCCCGGCGGACACCAATTCCGCCAGCACAGCCTTGTAGCGGTCCATGCGCTGCATCTGGTAGTACGGCCCCTCGTCGGGGTCCAGCCCCAGCCAGGCCATGCCTTCGAGGATCACGTCCACCGCGGCCTGGCTGGAGCGCTCGAGGTCGGTGTCTTCAATGCGCAGAATGAAATCGCCGCCATTGGCCCGTGCGAAGGCCCATGGGTACAGCGCCGAGCGGATGTTGCCGAGGTGGATGAAGCCCGTCGGTGAGGGGGCGAACCGGGTTCGAATGCGGGGCTGGGTCATGGTGAGATCAAAGGGTGTCCAGGCCGCGCAACAGATCGGCCTTGATGTCGTCGAGGTGCTCCAGGCCCACCGCCACGCGGATCAGCCCCTGGCCAATGCCCGCCGCCTGGCGCTGCGCCTCGGTCAGCTTGCCGTGCGAGGTGCTGGCGGGGTGGCAGGCCAGGGTCTTGGTATCGCCCAGGTTCGTGGCCAGCGACAGCACCTGCAGGCTGTCGAGCACATGAAATGCGCGGACGCGCGCCTGGTCGGCTGCCGAAGCGCGCACGTCGAACGACAGCACGGCACCGCCCAGACCATTCATCTGGCGCATGGCCAGGTCGTGCTGCGGGTGGCTCTGCAACCCGGGGTAGTAAACCCGTTGCACAGCGGGTTGCAGCTCAAGCCAGCGCGCCAGGTCCAGCGCCTGCGCAGATTGCGCGCGCATCCGGATGTCCAGCGTCTCCAGGCCCTTGAGCACCACCCAGGCGTTGAAGGGCGACAGCACCATGCCGGCGTTCTTGATGACCGGCAGGAAACGTTCACGAACCATCGCCTCGGTGGCGCACAGCGCGCCGGCCATCACGCGACCCTGCCCGTCCAGGTACTTGGTGCCCGAGTGCATCACGATGTCGGCCCCCATCGCCAGCGGCCGTTGCAGCACCGGCGTGGCAAAGCAGTTGTCCACGGCCAGCCAGGCGCCGTGGGTACGGGCCATTTCGGCCAGTGCCGCGATGTCGCAGACGTCCGTCAGCGGGTTGGTCGGCGTTTCGGCAAACAACAAGCGCGTGTTCGGCCGGATCGCCGCCCGCCACGCGTCCAGATCGGTCTGCGGCACGATGGTGGATTCGACGCCGAAACGCGCGAATTCGGTGCCGATGAGCTTGATGGTGGAGCCGAACATCGACTGCGAAAACACCACGTGGTCGCCCGACTTGAGCAAGCTGAACAGCATGAGCATGACCGCCGCCATGCCCGAGGCCGTGGCCATGGCGGCCTCGCTGCCCTCCATCGCGGCCAGCCGCAGCTCCAGGCTGCTGACCGTGGGATTACCCGATCGGGTGTAGGTATACCCGTCTTCGTCACCGCCAAAGCGTGCGGCGGCGCTGGCCGCGTCGGGCTGGACATAGCCGCTGGTCAGGTACAGCGCTTCGGAGTTCTCACCAAAGGCGCTGCGCTCGACGGCGGCACGAACGGCCAGCGTGTTGATGTGGAGATGGGGAGGCAGGGGAGCTTGGCTCATACGTCGTTGTTGGGGTTGGGCAGCGCCAGACGCGAGCTGTCTTCCTCGCCCGCTTCGCAGCCATGACGACCGGCGTTGAGCCGGGCGATGTCATCGGCCGTGATGTCGCCGGTGACATAGACGCCGTCAAAGCAGGAGGCTTCGAAACCGGCCAGACGGGGGTTCAGCGCGCCGATCGCCTTTTTCATGCCGTCCACATCCTGGTAGATCAGGGCATCACAACCGATGATCCGGCGAATCTCCTCGACGCTGCGGCCGTGGGCCACAAGTTCGTCGGAGGTCGGCATGTCGATGCCATACACGTTGGGAAAGCGCACCGGTGGCGCCGCGCTGGCGAGGTAGACCTTGCGCGCGCCCGCGTCGCGCGCCATCTGCACAATTTCTTTCGACGTGGTGCCGCGCACGATCGAATCGTCCACCAGCAGCACGTTGCGCCCCTTGAATTCACTGGCGATCACGTTGAGCTTCTGGCGCACCGACTTCTTGCGCACTTCCTGTCCCGGCATGATGAACGTGCGCCCGACATAGCGGTTCTTCACGAAGCCTTCCCGGTACGGAATGCCGAGCAGGTGCGCGAGTTGTGTCGCACTGGGCCGGCTCGATTCGGGGATAGGGATCACCACATCGATCTCGTTCGGCGGCACGGTCGAGATCACGCGCTTGGCCAGGGTCTCTCCCAGGTTCAAACGGGCCTGGTAGACCGAGATGCCATCCAGCATCGAGTCGGGCCGTGCCAGGTAGACGAACTCGAAGATGCACGGCGACAAACTCGGCATCGCCGCACATTGGCGCGCGTGCACCTGGCCAGAGAGCTCCACAAACACGGCTTCGCCCGGCGCCAGATCGCGTTCGAAATGATGGCCGGTACCTTCCAGCGCCACGGACTCGCTCGCGAACAAGGTGGTGCCATCGGGGCCGTGGCCCAGGCACAGCGGACGGATTCCGTACGGATCCCGAAAGGCCAGCAGGCCGTGACCGGCAATCAGCGCGATCACCGCATACGAACCACGCACCCGCCGGTGCACCGCGCTGACCGCGCCGAACACGATGTCCGGGGTGAGCGGCTGGCCCTGTGTGGTTCGCTCCAGTTCATGCGCCAGCACGTTGAGCAGCACCTCGGAGTCGCTCTCGGTGTTGATGTGCCGATGGTCGGTGCTGAACAGCTCGGCCTTGAGCGCCTGCGCGTTGGTCAGGTTGCCGTTGTGCACCAGCACGATGCCGAAAGGTGCGTTGACGTAGAACGGCTGCGCCTCTTCTTCGCTGTAGGCATTGCCCGCCGTAGGGTAACGCACCTGACCGAGTCCGCACGTGCCCGGCAGCGAGCGCATGTTGCGCGTGCGAAAGACATCGCGCACCATGCCCTTGGCCTTGTGCATGAAGAACTTGCGATCCAGCTGCGTCACGATGCCCGCAGCGTCCTGACCCCGGTGCTGCAACAGCAGCAGGGCGTCATAGATCAGCTGATTGACTGGGGCGCTGCTGACAACGCCGACGATTCCGCACATAGAGTCCCATCCCACTGGTCGCGAAGCCACAACCGGCCCGCGTCATCAACCATTATGCCGGCAAATACTTGCCCAATTCCTGCGGCAGCACCGGTCGCAGCCCCTTCAAAGCACCGTTCAGCAGCCCGGCGCCACGGGAGTCCTGCCACCAGGGGCTGGTCTTCATCGGTGTCAGATCGACCACAACCGCCAGCGCCAGCAACAGGACCAGACCGCGCACCAAGCCAAACGCCGCGCCCAGCGCGCGATCCACCGGCCGCAAACCCATGGCTTCGACCAGCTTGCGAACCAGCGCCGCCACCAGCCCACCCGCAAAGGCCACGCCCACGAACAACAGCGCAAACGCCACCGCGAAACGAACCGGCTCCGTGACTTCGCCCATCGGCAGGTGTCGCGCGACCTCGGGCGCCCACCACTGGGCGATCACGAAAGCGGCCACCCAGCCCACCATGGACATCATCTCGAACACCAGCCCGCGCCACGCGCCCAGCAGCAATGACGCCACCAGCACCGCCAGCAGAATCCAGTCCGTGGCCGTCACGCATCCAACCGGTTCAAAGCGTCAGGATGGCCGCTGGCAGGTCCAGCCCGCGGATCTTCGCGGCGGCTTTTTCCGCATCGGCCCGGTTGCTGAACGGTCCGACCCGGACCCGGGTCCGCTTGCCTTCGGGGGTCTCCGCGACATGGATGTACGTGGTCAGACCGGCTTTTTCAAGCTTGAGACGCGTTTCTTTCGCCTTGGCCGCATCGGCAAACGCCCCGACCTGAACGATGAAGCGCCCGCTGTCGGACGCAGCCGGCTTGGGCGCCGCCGCCTCCTTGCCTTCCAGCAAGGCCTGTGCCCGGCTGCCGTCATCCACCGGCTTGGCAGCCAGTTTGGGCTCGGGTTTGGGTTCTGGTTTGGCTTCTGCCTTGGGCGTTGGCGGGCTGGTCTTTGCTTCCGATGGAATGGCAGCGCCGGGTTGTCTGGCGACGGGTTTGTCGGCCTTTTTGTCGGAACCGGACGCAACGATTTCTTCCTTGGCATCCAGGCTGGCGCGGGCCGGCACCTGCGCGGGCGCACTCGTGGCGGGCGAAGGTGCTGGCGCGGGCGTGGACGCCGTGCGGACCGGCACCGGAGCCGCCGGCGGCACCGCCACGGGCGCCGCATCCGCTGGCGCCGAGGCCACCGACAAGGGCTTGACCTTGTTGCGATCGGGGATCTGGATAGCGACGTCCACGGCCACCGGGCGCGGCTGGGTGTCGAACACGAGCGGAAAGCCGACCACCGCCGCCAGCACCAGCACCGCCGCGCCGATCAGGCGGTGGCGCGCGCGCCGGCGCAGACCTTCGATGCTCTCCACGGGCCCCGTCGAACTGGCCCTGGTTTCGGCCTTCGAGCCTGGAAGTCGGAACTTGAAAAAGGCCATGAAGTGAGGACTCAGGCGTTCAGATGTCTGGCGTGGAAACGGGGAATGCCTTCCTGCAACACGCCACCTACCGTATGGAAGGAGCCAAAGACAATGATTCTATCAGCGGGGTCCGCTGCGGCGACGGCAGCGCCCAGTGCCGCCAGGGGGGCCGGATGCACGCTCGTGGGCACTTCCCGGTGCCCCGGCAAAGCCTGCCATGCCGCCTGCAGGGCGCGCCCCGGTGCCGCCCGCGGCGTGGGCAGATCGGTGAAGTACCAGCGGTCCACCAGCGGGCCGATCCGGCCCAGCATCAGCGCCAGGTCCTTGTCGGCCATCGCGCCAAAAATCGCGTGGGTGGCGGGGTAGAAGCCCATCGCGTCGAGGTTGGCGGCCAGCGCGGCCACCGAGTGCGGGTTGTGCGACACATCCAGCACCAGCGTCGGCTGGCCGGGCACCACCTGAAAACGGCCCGGAAGCTCCACCATCGCCAGTCCGTTTCGCACCGCCTGTGCCGGCACCGGCAGGCGCTGGTGCAGCGCCTCCAGCGCAGCCAGCACGCCGGACGCGTTCACCAGCTGGTTGGCGCCGCGCAGCGCCGGGTAGGCCAGTCCGGCGTGGCGCCGGGTGCGCCCCGACCAGGCCCACTGTTGCCGGTCGCCTGAAAAGTGAAAGTCCTTGCCCAGGCGGGCCAGCAAGGCGCCGATCTCGGTGGCGCGGTCGATCACGCTGTTCGGCGGCATCGGGTCGCTCACGATGGCCGGTTTGCCGGTGCGCAGGATGCCGGCTTTCTCGAAGCCGATGCTCTCGCGGTTGTCACCCAGCCATTCGGCGTGGTCGATGTCGATGCTGGTGATAATGGCGCAGTCGGTGTCGATGATGTTGACCGCATCCAGACGGCCGCCCAACCCCACTTCAAGAACAACCACATCGAGGGCGCTGGCCTGCAGCAGGCTCAGGATGGCCAGGGTGGTGAACTCGAAGTAGGTCAGCGAGACATTCCCGCGGGCCTGCTCCACCCGCTCGAAGTGCGGCACCAGGTCCGAAGCGGCGGCGTTGTCGCCGCGGACCCGGCAGCGCTCCTCGAAGTGCACCAGGTGCGGTGAGGTGTAGACCCCAGTGCGATAGCCGGCCTGCATCAGGATGGCCTCGAGCAGGGCGCAAGTCGAGCCCTTGCCATTGGTGCCAGCGACGGTGATGACCGGGCAGTCAAAACGCAGATTCATGCGATCGGCCACCGCGCGAACGCGATCGAGTCCCAGTTCGATGCCCGCGGGATGGAGTCGCTCGCAATGCGCGAGCCATTCAGCCAAGGTGTTCATGGACTGCGGATTGTCGCGCAGCACACGGTCAGCCCGTGGACCAAGGACTTCCCACATACACCGGCCATGCCAGAATCGGCCCATGATCACGCTCTATGGCATCCCGAACTGCGACACCGTCAAGAAAGCCCGCGCCTGGCTGACCGGGCATGGCGTGGAACACCACTTTCACGACTTCAAGAAACTAGGCGTGCCCCAGCCCAAGATCGGCCATTGGTTGCAGGCGGTCGGCTGGGAAACGCTGATCAACCGCAAGGGCACCGCCTGGCGTGCCTTGGACGCCGCCGTCCAGGCGTCGGTGGTGGACGACGCCAGCGCCCGCACGGTGGCTGTCGCACACCCCAGCGTCATCAAGCGCCCGGTCGTGCAATGGGGCGACGGCGCCGTGACGGTCGGTTTTGCACCGGAACGCTTCGAAGAACGCCTGCCCTAAAATCAAGGGTTTTCCGCGCCGACCTGGATCGCCCCAGGGGCGCACCCGCCTTCACCGGCCCCGTTTCACCGACCCACCCCATGACCACCACCCAGATCGACGGCGTGTCCGTCACCACGAAAGCCAACGTCTATTTCGACGGCAAATGCGTCAGCCACGGCATCACCCTTGCGGACGGAACGAAAAAGTCGGTCGGCGTGATCCTGCCCGCCACGCTGACCTTCAACACCGGTGCGCCGGAAATCATGGAATGCGTGGCCGGCGCCTGCGAGTACAAGCTGGCCGGCAGCGACACCTGGGTGAAGTCCGGCGCGGGCGAATCCTTCAGCGTACCCGGCAACGCCAGCTTCGAGATCCGCGTGGCCGAGTCCTACCACTACATCTGCCACTTCGGCTGATCGCCCCTTTTCGAGACCCGAGCATGGCCACCATCCTCCAAAACCTTCCCGCGCAACAAAAAGTCGGCATCGCGTTCTCCGGTGGCCTGGACACCAGCGCCGCGCTGCTGTGGATGCGCCAGAAAGGCGCCATCCCCTATGCCTACACCGCCAACCTGGGCCAGCCCGACGAGGCCGACTACGACGAGATCCCGCGCAAGGCGATGGAATACGGCGCCGAGAAGGCCCGCCTGATCGACTGCCGCAGCCAGCTCGCGGCCGAGGGCATCGCCGCACTGCAGTGCGGCGCCTTCCACATCTCCACAGCTGGCGTTACCTACTTCAACACCACCCCGATCGGCCGCGCCGTCACCGGCACCATGCTGGTGGCCGCGATGAAGGAAGACGACGTCCACATCTGGGGCGACGGCAGCACCTTCAAGGGCAACGACATCGAGCGCTTTTACCGCTACGGCCTGCTGGCCAACCCGTCCCTGAAGATTTACAAACCCTGGCTCGACCAGGCCTTCATCGACGAACTGGGCGGGCGGGCGGAGATGTCCGCCTTCATGACGGCCAACGGCTTCGGCTACAAGATGTCGGCCGAGAAGGCCTACTCCACCGACTCCAACATGCTGGGAGCCACGCACGAGGCCAAGGACCTGGAACACCTCAACAGCGGCATCCGCATCGTCAACCCGATCATGGGCGTCCCGTTCTGGCGCGACGACTGCGCGGTCAAGCCCGAAGAGGTCACGGTGCGCTTCGAGGAAGGCCAGCCGGTCGCGCTGAACGGCCAGACCTTCGCCAGCGCGGTGGACCTGATCCTGGAGGCCAACCGCATCGGCGGGCGGCACGGACTGGGCATGAGCGACCAGATCGAAAACCGCATCATCGAAGCCAAGAGCCGCGGCATCTACGAAGCCCCCGGCCTGGCGCTGTTGTTTGCCGCGTACGAACGTCTGGTCACCGGCATCCACAACGAGGACACCATCGAACAGTACCGCGACAACGGCCGCAAGCTGGGTCGCCTGCTGTACCAGGGTCGCTGGTTCGACTCCCAGGCCATCATGTTGCGTGAAACCGCCCAACGCTGGGTGGCGCGGGCCATCACCGGCGAGGTCACCTTCGAGCTGCGACGCGGCAACGACTACTCGATCCTGAACACCGAGTCGCCAAACCTGACCTACCAGCCCGAACGCCTGAGCATGGAGAAGGTGGAGGACGCCCCCTTCACGCCGTTGGACCGCATCGGCCAGCTCACCATGCGCAACCTCGACATCGTGGACACCCGCCAGAAGCTCGGCATCTACGCCAAGACCGGCTTGCTCTCGCTGGGGTCCGGCGCCGACATGCTGCGCCTGGAGGGCGACCGCAAGGACAGCGTGGGCAGCTGAGCCGCGTTGACCGCGTCCGCGAGCCGCCGCGAGGCGGCTTTTTTCATGTCCCGCCAGATCGCCAGCCGGCGCGCCCTGGCATCAGCTGCCGAGGTTCACCGGCATGCAGGACGGCGTCAACCCTTCGCGTCCCACCATGACCGGGCTCTGCCCGGTGGAGCGCACCAGGCCGGTGTTCGTGTCGAAAATCACGTTGAAATAGTTCTGGAAATTGCCCGGTGCGCAATACAGCCAGGTCCACGCCAGCATGTCCGTGCGCGGAAAAGCCTGCGTCAACAACGAGTCCGATGGCCCGAGCATGCGCAACACCTGCTCTTTCGTCATGCCCGGTTGCACGAGCCTGAACTGGGTTTCGTTCAGCACGCCGGTGATGCGCTGGAACTTGCCGTCCGCGCCCACAAACACCATGAACGTCTGGGTGCCGGATGGCCCGAACGGATAGGCCAACTGTGCGCTGCCATCGGGGTTCTTCCAGACCATGGCGGGTGCACCCAGCGCCGCTTCAATCTCCGGCAGCGTCGACACCCCGGGCTGCAAGGACGACGCGCTGATGCCCGCACACCCTGCTGCCGCCAGAGCGCCCGCCACCACCGCGATGCGCAGCCATGAAAACGGTTGTCGGTTCATGTTCCCTCCTGTTGTCCGAGTCACCCCAGCCCGGCGCGACCGCTTTGCCGGCGCCGCTACACCACCACCGGCTCCGGCTCCAGCCGGATGCCGAAGCGCTCGTACACACTGGTCTGGATCGCACGGGCCAGCGTGACCACCTCGCCGCCGGTGGCGCCGCCACGGTTGACCAGCACCAGCGCCTGTTTCTCATAGACCGCTGCCTTGCCCACGCTCTTGCCCTTCCAGCCGCAGGCGTCGATCAGCCAGCCCGCGGCCAGCTTGACCGTGCCGTCAGGCATCGGGTAGTGAACCACCTTTGGGTCGCGGGCGATGATGTCGGCGCATTGCTCGGGCGTGACCGTCGGGTTCTTGAAGAAACTGCCCGCGTTGCCGATCACGGCCGGGTCGGGCAGCTTGGCGCGTCGGATGGCGCAGACCCAGTCGAACACCTGGCGCGCCGTGGGCGCCGTGATGCCGGTTTCGTCCATCTTGCGCTCCAGGTCCTGATAGCCGAGCACCGGTTTCCACGGCTTGGGCAGCGCGAAACGCACGCGCAGGATCAGCGCCCTGCCCGCGAGCCCCAGGCCGTTCGGACCGCTGCTGGCGTGCTTGAAGACCGAATCGCGGTAGCCGAAGGCGCACTGGGCGGCATTAAGGGTGAACGTGTTGCCGCTCGTCAGGTCCACCGCATCTAGCGCCTCGAACCGGTCCTGCAGTTCCACGCCGTACGCCCCGATGTTCTGCACCGGCGAGGCCCCAACGGTGCCCGGAATCATCGCCAGGTTCTCCAGTCCCGGCCAGCCCTGTTCCAACGTCCAGGTCGCGAAGTCGTGCCAGTTTTCGCCGGCGCCGGCCTCCACGATCCAGGCCTTTGGGGTCTCCGCCACCAGCCGACGCCCCGCAATTTCAACCTTCAGCACCGCCGCACGAACGTCGCCGGTCAGCACGATGTTGCTGCCGCCGCCCAGCACGAACTTGGGCGCCGGGCCCAGCTCGGCATCGTCGAGCACGGCCCGGACGTCGGCGTCGCTGCGCACGCGCACCAGGGTCTGGGCGCGTGCCACGATGCCGAAGCTGTTGCAGGCCTGCAGGGGTACATTTCGCTCGGCGATCATGGGAGAATTGTCGCATCGCCCTCACCTTTTCAAGAGCCCCGCCATGCCTTCTTTTGACGCCGTCTGCGAACCCAACCTGCCCGAAGTGAAAAACGCGGTGGACAACACCGCCAAGGAAATTGCCACCCGCTTCGACTTCAAGGGCACTCCTGCCGCGATCGAGCTCAAGGACAAGGAGATCACGCTGATCGGCAACGCCGATTTCCAGCTCACCCAGATCGAGGACATCCTGCGCAACAAACTCACCAAGCGCAACGTCGACGTGCGGTTCCTGGACCTGGGCGACGTGCAGAAGATCGGCGGCGACAAGGTCAAGCAGGTCATCAAGGTCAAGAACGGCATCGCCTCCGACGACGCCAAGAAGATCACCCGCCTGATCAAGGACAGCAAGATGAAGGTGCAGGCCTCGATCCAGGGCGACGCAGTGCGCATCAGCGGCGCCAAGCGCGACGACCTCCAGGCCGCCATGGCCCTGCTGCGCAAGGACGTGCCCGACATTCCGCTGAGCTTTGACAACTTCCGAGACTGAGCCGGCGTGGCCCATTCCCGGCGTGGTTTCGCGCTCCCCCAAAGCCTGCTGAAGCAAGTCCCCGCGCTGTGCCTGGCTGCAGGCATGGTGGGCGGCGCTTGGGCCCAGTCGGTCGCGCTGCAAGGCATGCTGGGGTCGCGCGCCCTGCTCATCATCGACGGCGGCACGCCGCGCAGCCTGGCGGTGGGCGAAAGCGCGTTGGGCGTGAAGCTGGTTTCCGTCGAGCCCGACGCGGCCGTGGTCGAGGTGGCGGGCAAGCGGCTTGCGTTGCGACTGGGTGAATCCCCGGCCAGCCTGGGCGAACGCGGCCAGGCCAGCAGTGGCCGGATTTCGCTGCCCGCCGACAGCGGCGGGCATTTCATGGCGTCCGGCAGCATCAACGGGCGCCCGGTGCAGTTCATGGTGGACACCGGCGCATCCAGTGTCGCGCTCGGCGTGAACGACGCCGAACGCATCGGCCTGCCCTGGCGCGCCGGCCAGACGGTGCGCATCGGCACCGCCAACGGCGTGGTGCAAGGCTGGCGGATCAAGCTGGCATCGGTGCGGATCGGTGACGTGGAGATCTACGAGGTGGACGCGGTGGTCACCCCCCAGGCCCTGCCCTTCGTGCTGCTGGGCAACAGCTACCTGAGCCGCTTCCAGATGCGACGCGACAACGACCTGATGGTGCTGGAGCGGCGCTACTGAGGCGTTTTTCAGGCACTTTTCGGGCCGCTCCCAGCGCCAGTCGGCCACGAGCCGCTATCAAATCAGGACTTCCCCGGCGCCACCGCCGCCGTCACCACGATCTCGATGCGCCAGGCCGGGTCGGCCAGCGCGGCCTGCACCGTGGCGCGGGGCGGCGCGGTTCCCGGCACCACCCAGGCATCCCAGACGGCATTCATCGCGCCGATGTCGGCGATGTCGGCCAGATAGATCTGCGCACGCAGGATGCGCGTGCGGTCGCTGCCGCATTCGGCCAGGCGGCGGTCCACCTGAGCCAGCACGTCGGCCGTTTGCGCGGCGATGTCGCTGGCTTCGCACTCGGGCACCATGCCAGCCAGGTAGACCACGCCGCTGAAGACGGCAGCCTCGCTGTAGCGGGCGGCGACATGCAGACGCCGCAGGTCGCTCACTTCTTGGACCCCAGCTTCGATTCCTTGCCGGCCAGCAGGCGGTTGATGTTCTCGCGGTGGCGCCAGTACAGGAACATGGCCATGACGAAGATGGCCAGCGTGATCGACTTGTCCGCGTACCAGGCCACGCGGTCGCCAAACAGGTAATACGCCGGCGCAAAGGCCGCGGCCACCAGCGAGGCCAGCGACGAGTAGCGGAAAAACCAGGCGATGATCAACCAGGTGAGCGCCGTGGCCAGCCCCAGCCAGCCACTGATGCCAAACAGCACGCCAAGCGCCGTGGCCACGCCCTTGCCGCCTTCGAACTTGAAGAACACCGGATACAGGTGGCCGAGAAAAGCCGCCAGACCCACCGCTGCTACCGTGCCGTCGCCCAGGCCCCAGGTCTGGCCGAACCACCGGACCAGCATCACCGGCAGCCAGCCCTTGGCCGCATCGAGCAGCAGCGTGATCACCGCGGCGGCCTTGCTGCCCGAGCGCAGCACGTTGGTGGCGCCGGGGTTCTTGCTGCCGAAAGTGCGCGGGTCGTCCAGTCTCATGACGCGGCTGACGATGACCGCAAAACTCAGCGAACCGACCAGGTAGGCGGCCACGGCCGCCAGAAGGGGATACAGGAAGTCCAAAACGTGCTCCTCGGCAAGCGCGCCATTGTGCCAGCGTCGCGCAGCGTGCCTACTCCACCAGCGCGCACTGCACGGCCCGCCCACCGAGCAGGCGCACGCACACCTGGGGGTCGATTTCGACCAGGTAGCCACGACGTCCGCCGTTGATCAGGATTTTCGGCAAGGCGAGGATGCTTTCTTCGATGTACACCGGCATCGCCCGGCGCGTGCCGAAGGGCGAGGTGCCACCCACGAGGTAACCACTGTGGCGGTTGGCCACCTCGGGCTTGCAGGGTTCCACCGACTTCGCGCCGATCTGGCGCGCCAGGTTCTTGGTGGACACCTTGCGGTTGCCGTGCATCAGCACCAGCAGCGGCTTGGCGTCCTGGTCCTGCATGACCAGGGTCTTGACGACGGCAAACGCGTCCCAGCCCAGCACCTCGGCGCTGTGCTGCGCGCCGCCGTGCTCCAGGTACTCGTACGGGTGCTCGGCAAACGCCACGCGGTTTGCCTTCAACAGCGCGGTGGCGGGGGTTTCGGAGACGTGATCTTTTCTGGCCATTGTCAAGCGCTCGGTACCTGGGGGGCGCCGCGCCCTCATAGCGCAGGGTCGCGAAGCTCCCAGCGGATCACGTCGATGGCCTTGAGCAGCTCGGGTGACAGCGTGGTGCCCCAGGCGTCGAGGTCTTCGTCCAGCTGGGCCAGCGAGGTCACGCCGATGATCGTGCTGGCCACCTGCCATTTGGTGTAGCAGAAGGCCAGGGCCAGCTGCGTGGGCGTCAGGCCGTGCTCGCGGGCCAGCACGTTGTAGCGACGTGCCGCCACCAGCGCCTCCGGCCGGCCCCAGCGCTGCTTTTTCATCGATTCGAACTTCGCCATGCGGCCCTGCGGGGCCTCGGGGGCCGAGATGCCGGTGGCGTCGTACTTGCCGCTCAGCAGGCCGAAGCCGAGCGGCGAATACGCCAGCAGCGACACGCCCAGGCGGTGGCAGGTTTCGTCCAGGCCGTTCTCGAACGTGCGGTTGATCAGGCAGTACGGGTTCTGGGTGCTTACCACCCGCGGCAGGCCGTGCTGCTCGGCCAGGCGCACGAACTCGTGCACGCCGTACGGGGTTTCGTTGGACAGGCCGATGTGACGCACCTTGCCGGCCTTGACCAGCCCTGCCAGCGCCTCCAGCTGCTCGCGGATCGGGGTTTCGGACTTTTCCTTGGTCGGGTCGTAGTAGACGATGCCGAAGGCCGGCACGTGGCGCTCGGGCCAGTGGATCTGGTACAGGTCGATCACATCGGTCTGCAGCCGGCGCAGGCTGGCGTCGCACGAGACCACGATGTCGGCCGCGGTCATGCCGCTGCCGGCCCGAATCCAGGGCATGCCGCGCGAGGGACCGGCCACCTTGGTGGCCAGCACCACCTTCTGGCGCACGCCCGGGTGCTTCGCAAACCAGTTGCCGAGGATGGTCTCGGTGGCGCCGCAGGTCTCCGCGCGGGCCGGCACCGCGTACATCTCGGCGGTGTCGATGAAGTTGACGCCACGCTCCAGCGCGCGGTTCAGGATGGCGTGGGCGCCGGCCTCGTCGACCTGTTCGCCGAAGGTCATGGTGCCCAGGCAGATCGGGGTGACATGCAGGTCGCTCTGACCCAGTTGGACGGTGTTCATCGTTGACATGGCAATGCTCGGTGCGGGTGGTGGATCAAGGGGCCGCAGTGTAAGGGCCCGGCCGGCGCCTGGTGTGTCACCGGCTTTTCAGCCTGCGGCCTCGCGAGCCCTGGCTTCTTCCTGCAGTCGCAGCACGCGGCGCTGCACCTTGCCGGTCGTGGTCATTGGCAGCGCGTCGATGAACTCGATTTCCTTGGGGTATTCGTAGGGCGCGAGCTGGCCGCGCACGTGGGCCTGCAGTTCGGCCACCAGTTCCTGGTCAAACTGAGCCCTTCCCAGCGTGTATTGGTCACGGCGCGCTATGGTTTCAGGAGACAGCACGACGTAGGCCTTGACCAGCGCGCCGCGTTCGCGGTCGGGCTTGGGCACCACGGCGGCGTTGGCCACCGCCGGGTGCTTGACCAGGCAGTTCTCGATCTCGCCGGGGCCGATGCGGTAACCGGCAGCCTTGAACACGTCGTCGGCCCGGCCCTGGTACCAGAGGTAGCCGTCGGCGTCGCGCACCGCCACGTCGCCGGTGCGGCACCAGTCGCCGGTGAACTTGCCCGCCGTGGCGGCCTCGTTCTTCCAGTAGCCCAGGAAAAAGATCGGATCCGGGTCGCCGTGCACGTCGAAGCGGTGCAGCGACACGTCGCCCGGCACCCCCACCGCACATTCGTTGCCCTCATCGTCGATCACCGCCACCCGATGGCCGGGGTAGCCCTTGCCCATGCTGCCGGCCCTTGCGGGCCACTGGACGACACAGTTGCCGACGATGTAATTGATCTCGGTCTGGCCGAACATCTCGTTGACCGTCACGCCAAGCTGCTCACGGCACCAGGTGAAGACGGCGTCGCCCACCGCTTCGCCGGCGCTCATCAGGCCGTGCAGGCGCACCGAAAAGTGCCGGGCCGGCTCGGGGAAGGCCTTCATCATCGCCTTGAGCGCGGTCGGGAACAGGAAGCTGTGCGTCACGCCGTGCTGCTGCATCAGCGAGAAAGCCAGTTCGGGGCTGAAGCGGCCGTTGTACGCCACGATGGTGCGGCCGAAGTACAGGCTGGGCAGCAGCGCGTCCATCAGGCCGCCGGTCCAGGCCCAGTCGGCGGGCGACCAGAAGATGGCCTGCGAGGCCGGTCGTGTGGCCAGATCGGCCGGCCCGACGGCGACCACATCGGCCAGGGTCGGCCAGGCCTGGGGGTCGAAGCCGAACCAGTTCTGGCTGCAGACGAAACCGGTGAGGTTGCCGATCATGGCCCGATGTGGGATCAGCGCCCCCTTGGGGTTGCCGGTGGTGCCGCTGGTGTAGATCAGCACCGCCGGGTCGTCGGCCAGGGTATCGACCAGGGCGAACTCCGGTGATGCCGCGGCCATGGCGACAACAGCGTCCACATCCGCACCGGCTGCGCCGCCCACGCCCAGCACCGCGCGCAGCGTCGGGCAGCGGCCGCGCACCGCCTGCAGGGCGTCCACCGACGCCGCGTCGCCGATCGCCAGCACCGCCTCGCTGTCCTGCAGGCGGAATTCCAGCGCCTCCGGGCCAAAAAGGGTGGACAGTGGCATCGCCACCGCGCCCATCTGCAGCACGGCGATGTAGGCCACCGCCGTCTCGAAGCGCTGCGGCAGCACGATGGCCACGCGGTCGCCCCGGCGCACGCCCTGGGCCGCCAGCACGTTGGACAGGCGGCTGGCGGCCTGCTGGAGCTCGAAATAGGAATGAAAAGTGTGTTTTCCCAGCGTCGAATGGCCAACGACAGCTATGGTTTCAGGAGTAATTCCGGCACCGGATGCCGCCTCGGCCCAGCGCCGGCAGCACACCTGCGCGATGTTGAAGCGCGCCGGCACCGGCCAGCGAAAGCCCGCGTGCATCGCCGCGTAGTGGTCATTGCCCGGTTTGTCCCTGTCTTGACTGACTGTCATGCCCTGTCTCCTGAATAATGCGCCCAATGTACCCAATCAAACCCGCGTCGCGCAGCGAGTTCATCCCCGTCCGCAACCTGAGCTACCACGTGCGCGTGTGGGGCGATGCCCGAGCGGGCGTGCCGCCGCTGGTGATGGTGCACGGCTGGATGGACGTGGCGGCGTCGTACCAGTTCGTGGTGGACGCCATGACCGACGCGTTCGCCCGCGGCCGCCAGATCATCGCACCCGACTGGCGCGGCTATGGTCTTACCGCCCTGCCCGGCACCGACAACTACTGGTTTCCCGACTACCTGGCCGACCTCGACACCCTGCTGGACCACTATGCGCCCGACCAGCCGGTGGATCTGGTCGGTCACAGCATGGGCGGCAACGTGGTGATGCTGTACGCCGGCGTGCGCCCCGAGCGCATCCGCCGGCTGATCAACCTCGAAGGCTTCGGCATGCCCGCCACCCGGCCCTCCCAGGCGCCAGGGCGACTGGCCAAGTGGATGGACGACCTCAAGTCTCTGCACCGCGGCGAGATGGATCTCAAGTCGTACGACGATGCCGCCGGCGTGGCGCGGCGCCTGATGAAAACCAACCCGCGCCTGGGCCGGGACAAAGCCGAGTGGCTGGCCCGTGAGTGGGCTGCCCCGCGCGTGCAGCCGGACGGATCGACGAAATGGCAGATCCTGGGCGACCCCGCCCACAAGATCATCAACGCCCAGCTGTACCGGGTCGACGAGGTGCTGGAAATCTACCGGCGCATCTCCGCGCCGACCCTGGCGGTGGAGGCCACCGACGACAGCCTGGGCCAGTGGTGGCAGGGCAAGTACACGCTGGCCGAGTACCACGAGCGCCTGAAGGCCGTACCCGACTGCCGCATCGCCGTGGTGCAGGACGCGGGTCACATGCTGCAACACGACCAGCCCGAGGCCCTGGCGCGCCTGATCGAGGATTTTCTGGCCGCCTGACGGCCGCGCCGTGGTTCGCGCTCCCGGGCGTCACCGGTGGCGGCATGAGAAAATGATGGGTTACAGACACATCGGGAGACCCCCTCATGGAAGCAGAACACATCAACCAGATTGGCGCCCAACTCGCGGACCTGAGCGCCAGGACCGAAGACCTCCGGAGGTATCTTTGACTTCGATGCCAAATCGGAGCGCCTGAGAACCGTCAACGCCTGGCTCGAAGACCCCACCGTCTGGAACGACCCCAAGCGCGCGCAGGAGCTCGGCAAGGAAAAAAAAGCGCTGGACAGCGTCGTCCTCACCCTGACCAAACTGGGCAGCGAGCTCGCCGACAACCTGGAGCTGTACGAAATGAGCAAGGCCGAGGGCGACGAGTCCGGCCTGCTCCACATCGAGGCCGAATCGGCCAAGCTCGCGCATGAGGTCGAGCAGCTCGAATTCCGGCGCATGTTCAACAACCCGGCCGACCCGCTGAACGCGTTCGTCGACATCCAGGCCGGTGCGGGCGGCACCGAGGCCTGCGACTGGGCCAGCATGCTGCTGCGCCAGTACCTCAAATACGCCGAACGCAAAGGCTTCAAGGCCACGGTGGAAGACGAGACACCCGGCGACACGGCCGGCATCAAGAGCGCCACCATCAAGGTCGAGGGCGAATACGCCTTCGGTCTGCTGCGCACCGAGACCGGTGTGCACCGCTTGGTGCGCAAGAGCCCGTTCGACAGCTCGGGCGGCCGCCACACCTCGTTCGCCTCGCTGTTCGTCTACCCGGAGATCGACGACTCGATCGAGATCGAGATCAACCCGGCAGACGTGCGCACCGACACCTTCCGCGCCAGCGGCGCCGGCGGCCAGCACATCAACAAGACCGACTCGGCCGTGCGCCTGACCCACATCCCCACCGGCATCGTGGTGCAGTGCCAGGACGGCCGCAGCCAGCACAGCAACCGCGACGTGGCCTGGCAGCGCCTGCGCTCGCGCCTGTACGACTTTGAAATGCGCAAGCGCATGGAAGAGCAGCAAAAGCTCGAAGACACCAAGACCGACGTCGGCTGGGGCCACCAGATCCGCAGCTACGTGCTGGACAACAGCCGTATCAAGGACCTGCGTACCAACGTCGAAGTCTCGGCGACGCAGAAGGTGCTGGACGGCGACCTGGACGTGTTCATCGAAGCGTCCCTGAAACAGGGCGTATGAGGGTCGGGGCCCATTTCGCCGCCGGGCCGCCCCAGGGCGAAATGCGTCCCCTCGGGGGGCAGCGACCCGCGCAGCGGTGGAGCGTGGGGGCACTTATTTTCGACATGGACGGCACCATGGTCGACTCCATGCCCTGGCATCGGCGGGCCTGGATCGAGTTTGCGCGACGGCGCGAACTGGCCGTCGATGTGCCGGACCTGATGCGGCGCACGACCGGGCGCACCGCTTTCGAGTGCGCTTGCGAGCTCATGGGCCGCACCGTGAGCAAGGACGAAGCAGCGCAGATCACCTTGGAAAAGGAAACCATCTACCGCGAGCTGTTCGGGCCGGAATTCCGCGAAGTGCGCGGCTTTCGGCGCTTCGCCCGCGATGCGGCCTCGCGCGGCCTCAAGATCGCGGTCGGCACGGCCGGGGATCGGCACAACATCGCGTTCGCGATGGACAAGCTGCGGATGGACCCGGCCCCGCTGGCGATCGTCGGCGGTGACGAAGGGCTGCCCGGCAAGCCGCAGCCTGACATTTTCCTGGAGGTCGCGCGCCGGATCGGCGCCGACCCCGCGCGGTGCATCGTGTTCGAGGACGCACCGTTCGGCATCGAAGCAGCCCGGCGCGGCGGCATGCACGCCGTGGCCGTCTGCAGCAGCCATGGCGCGGACGAACTCACCGGCCCGCATGTCCTGGCGGCGGTGCAGGACTTCGATGAACTGATTGATTCAAATTTTCTGGAGACACTCGATGTTGTTTGCTGATGCCCCGGGCGCCACCCAGGCAACCCGCCGCGAAGACTACCGTCCACCCGCGTACTGGATCGACACCGTCGATCTCACCTTCGACCTCGACCCCATCAAGACCCGCGTGCTCAACCGCATGCGCCTGCGCCGCAATACCGAGCTGCCGGCGCAGCCCCTTCGCCTGGACGGCGACGAGCTGAATCTGGCCCGCGTGATGTTCAACGGCGCGGGCTGCTCGTTCAAAATGGACGGCAGCCAGCTTGTGCTGGAGAACCTGCCCGAGGGCGCCGACCCGTTCGAGCTGGAGATCTTCACCACCTGCGCGCCGGCCAAGAACACCAAGCTGATGGGCCTGTACGTCAGCAACGACTCGTTCTTCACCCAGTGCGAGGCCGAGGGCTTCCGCCGCATCACCTATTTCCTGGACCGGCCGGACGTCATGGCCAGCTACACGGTGACCTTGCGCGCCGACAAGGCCCGCTACCCGGTGCTGCTCTCCAACGGCAACCTGGTCGAACAGGGTGACCTGGAAGATGGCCGTCATTTCGCCAAATGGGTGGATCCACACCGTAAGCCGGCCTACCTGTTCGCGCTGGTGGCAGGCGTGCTGGTGAGTCGCGAGCAGCGCATCGTGTCGCGCAACGGGCAGGAGCACCTGTTGCAGGTCTACGTGCGCCCGGGCGACCTGGACAAGACCGAACACGCGATGAACTCCCTGATGGCCAGCGTCGCCTGGGACGAAGCCCGCTTCGGCCTGCCGCTCGACCTTGAACGCTTCATGGTCGTCGCCACCAGCGACTTCAACATGGGCGCGATGGAGAACAAGGGCCTGAACATCTTCAACACCAAGTACGTGCTGGCCAACCCCGCCACTGCGACCGACACCGACTACGCCAACATCGAAAGCGTGGTGGGGCACGAGTACTTCCACAACTGGACCGGCAACCGCGTCACCTGCCGCGACTGGTTCCAGCTCAGCCTGAAGGAAGGTCTGACCGTTTTCCGTGACCAGGAGTTCAGCCAGGACATGGCGGGCGAGGCCAGTGCCCGCGCCGTCAAGCGCATCGAGGACGTGCGCGTGCTGCGCACCGCCCAGTTCCCCGAAGATGCCGGCCCGATGGCCCACCCGGTGCGGCCGGATCAGTACCTGGAGATCAGCAACTTCTACACCGTCACGATTTACGAAAAAGGCGCCGAGGTCGTGCGCATGATGCAGACCCTGACCTCGCGCGAAGGCTTCGCCGCGGGGATGAAGCTGTATTTCGACCGTTTCGATGGCAAGGCGGTGACCTGCGACGACTTCGCCCAGGCGATCGCCGACGCCAACCCGGACTCGCCGCTGGCCCGGTTGCTGCCGCAGTTCAAGCGCTGGTACAGCCAGGCCGGCACGCCGCACCTGCGCGCCGAGGGACGCTTCGACGCCGAGGCGCGCGTCTACACGCTGAGCTTGGTGCAGCGCTGCGCACCCTCGCCCGGCCAGTCGGAGAAGTTGCCATTCGTCATTCCGGTGGCCCTGGGGTTGCTCGACGGCTCCGGTCGCGAGTTGCCCGGTTCGGCGCGCACCCACGTGCTGACCGAAACCGAGGAATCCATCGTGTTCGAAGGGGTGGATGCGGAGCCCGTGCCGTCCATCCTGCGCGGATTCAGTGCCCCGGTCGTGCTTGACTTCGACTACAGCGATGCGCAGCTCCTGACCCTGCTGGCCTTTGATCCCGACCCGTTCAACCGCTGGGAGGCCGGCCAGCGGCTGGCGCTCAAACGTGCGGTTCACTTCATCCAGGGACCGTCCAGTCCGCTTGAAGTCCGTGTGCTCGACGGCGCCTTCATCGACGCCATGCGTGCCGTGCTACGCCATCCCGGCCTGGACGCGGCGTTCAAGGAACTGGTGCTGACGCTGCCGTCCGAGACCTACATCGCCGAGCAGCTGGACGTCGTGGATCCGCAGCGGGTGCACGCGGTGCGCGAGGCGATGCGCGAGCAACTCGCGTCGGCGCTGGTCCACGACTGGCAATGGGCCTGGGAGTCCCACAGGGACAACGGTGCCTACCACCCCGATACGCCTTCATCGGGCAGGCGCGCATTGGCGGGCCTTGCGTTGACCATGCTCTGCCTGGCGTCGCGCCACACGGGTGATGTGGTCTGGCCCGGCAAGGCCTACCAGCGCTTCAAGGATGCCGGCAACATGACCGACCGTTTCAACGCCTTGGGCGCGCTGGTGGCGGCCGACCATGCGCTGGCGTCCGACGCGCTGAAGCGCTTCCACACCCTTTTCCGTGATGAAGCCCTGGTACTCGACAAGTGGTTTGCCCTGCAGGCCGGCGCGCCCGACCGCGGCGGCGACGTGTTGCCCAAGGTTCGCCATCTCATGCAGCACCCTGATTTCAACCTGCGCAACCCCAACCGCGCCCGCAGCGTGGTCTTCAGCTACTGCAGCGCCAACCCGGGCGCCTTCCACCGCGTCGACGCGGGCGGCTATGTGTTCTGGAGCGAACGGGTGATCGAACTCGACGCCTTCAACCCGCAAGTCGCCGCGCGCCTGGCCCGCGCCTTGGACCGCTGGAAGAAGCTGGCCGAGCCTTACCGCACTGCGGCCCGCGAGGCGATTGCCCGCGTGGCCGCGCGCACCGATCTTAGCAACGATGTGCGTGAAGTCGTCACGCGCGCGCTGGCCGACTGAACGGCGGCCTCGCGCCATCCGTGAACACCCAAAGAAGGAGGAAGTCCATGCACCGAAAAATCTCGCTGACCCGCTACCTGGTTGAAAAACAGCACAACGACGGACGCATCCCGCCCGAGCTGCGCCTGCTGCTCGAGGTGGTGGCTCGTGCCTGCAAACGCATCAGCCTGGCCGTCACCAAAGGCGCGCTGGGCGAAGTCCTGGGGTCCGCCGGCAGTGAAAACGTCCAAGGCGAAGTGCAGAAGAAGCTCGACATCATCGCCAACGAGGTGCTGATCGAGGCCAACGAATGGGGCGGCCACCTCGCGGCCATGGCGTCCGAGGAAATGGACGACATCTACGCCGTGCCCCACCGTTTTCCGAAGGGCGAATACCTGCTGCTTTTCGACCCGCTGGACGGCTCCAGCAACATCGACGTCAACGTCAGCATCGGCACCA
>JADHED010001270.1_pt1 | contig 22770 bp, 34 predicted proteins | sample 8952041 | NCBI WGS metagenome assembly JADHED01 (sample SAMN16124423, study PRJNA663239) | bioreactor sludge metagenome | isolation source: sludge (control) | place: India:Bengaluru | collected 2018-09-08
CTGAACGAGATGGGTGTAGAAACTGAGAGAGCAAGACTGGTGAAATTCCAAGGGTGGACCTTTTCTCCTGTGACGTGGTGGTCTTTTCTTCTCTCTTTATAAGTACATACCCATCTCGTTCAGAATGTTTTCTCAACTCCTAAACTTTTCCTTTACGATATCTATATCTAGTATGCATACTCTACTTCTTCTCAAATCTTCTCTGATATTGGATAACTATGGCTAGAAAGAAGTTCTCAGATGACCAGATTGCTCAAATCTTAGTAGATGCGGCCTATCATGGCGACCAGGCCGCTGCGCAGTCTCATGATATTACGGAGAGAGTTCTGCGCAAGTGGCGCACTCGTCTGAATGTCGATGTCCAACTTGAAGAATTGTTCCACAAAAAAAGACACGTGATGGAACAGAACTGGGCTTCCGACCTTCCCGCCGCTATTACCGCCGCTATCACAGCGGCCAAGACTTCAGCGCTCTCTCTCGACCCTAGAGACCCTGATAGCGCTCATGCCATCGCTGGCATTCTCAAGATTCTGAGTGATATCGCCACTACTCAAGAGGTACTCAATGCTCGGCTCTCTGGACCAAGTAGACAGACTCCTGCGCAAGATTGACCGCTGGGCGCCCCACCTCGGCGGTCAACAAGTAGGCACTCTGAGTCTAAGTGAGTGGTTGCACGCCGTTTCTCCAGCGTATCACTGGGACTGGCCGTATCTTCTCCGTTTGCGCAGCGCTTTGGAAGATGTCTCTTCAGGCAAGATAAAACGCCTTGCAGTGATGATGCCACCAAGACATGGAAAGACAGCGTTGGTGACTATTCGTTGGCCAGTTTGGTGGATGGAAAAACAGCCTGGTCTTCGCGTGATTGTGTCCGCGTACAATCAAACGCTGGCCAACAAGTTTTCGAGGCTTAGTCGAAGAATCGCAGAGTCGAGAATGGGCCTCAGCGCTGAGCGAAAAGCGGTGGAAGAGTGGCAGACTCCATCGAAGTCCTGGTACCGCGCAGTTGGTGTTGGAGGTGGCGTTACTGGTATGGGCGGCGACTTACTCATCATTGACGACCCCGTGAAAAACAGAGAGGAAGCGCAGAGTCCTGTTTATAGAGAGCGAGTGTGGGAGTGGTACATAAATGACCTCTACACTCGACTCGAGCCAAATGGCGCTATTGTTCTTGTCATGACTCGCTGGCATGAGGATGACTTGATTGGGCGCATTCTTGGTTCCGCATCTGAAAAGTGGGATGTCCTTAGGTTTCCTGCCCTTGCGGAAGAGAATGACCCGCTTTTTAGACAAGTTGGTGAAGCACTGTGTCCTGACCGTTACTCACGTCAAGAACTTCTGAGTACTCAGACAGTTATGGGTACTTGGGCTTTTGAGTCTCTCTACCAACAAAGGCCAATGCCAGCGGAAGGTGGCCTTTTCAAAAAGAGTTGGTTCTCCAATTTCCTTGATGCGGTGCCAGTACAAGTTACCGGTAGAGTTCGTTACTGGGATAAGGCTGCGACTTCTGGCGGTGGAGATTACACAGTTGGTGCCAGACTTAGCCGAACTCTCGAAAACACCATAGTAGTCGAGGAGATTACTCGTGGTCAGTGGTCTTCTGGAGAAAGAGATAAAATCATCCGCCAATGCGCTGAGACTGACCCGCCCAACACCTCCATCTACATAGAACAAGAACCGGGTTCCAGCGGCGTTGACAGCGTTCAATCACTCATACGCCTTCTCACTGGATTCACAGTGCATGGAGACCGCGTCACTGGGAGCAAGTTGATTCGTGCAGAGCCCTTTGCTGCGCAGGCTGAGGCGGGAAATGTCGCTCTGGTACGCGCTCCCTGGAATTCGAACTTTCTTGAAGAACTCTCAGTCTTTCCGAACGGCTCGCATGATGACCAAGTAGATGCGGCAAGCGGCGCCTTTTCCAAACTAACCAGAATTAGTCAGTCTATAAAAGCAAGGAGTTACCAAGGATGAGTAACGTAGATGTTCAAAAGGCCTTCGAAGCCATTACTTCAAAAAGAGAAGTCTACACACGTGCCTTCTCCTACTATGATGGAGTTCAACCACTGGTCTACGCCAATGACCGGCTAAACTCCGTGTTCAAAGGACCTCAAGTTCGATTCACTGAGAACTGGTGCGCCGTCGTAGTTGACGCAGTGAAAGAGCGCATAGAACTTTCGTCCTTTACCGTGCCAGATAACTTGCGTAAAGAGATGGACAACTTGCAGAGCACCCTTCAACTTTCCCTCCTCTCTGACTCAGTCCACGAAAACGCAGTTATTGCTGGCGAGTCCTTCGTGATTGTTTGGAAGAACCCAGACACTGACGAAGTTGAAATCTACCCGAATGACCCACGACTTTGCCACGCTTTCTACCGAGTGGACAAACCCCGGGAGATGCGCTACGCTGCGAAACTCTGGGTGGACGATGAAACGGGTCAATACCGCATGATTCTTTATTACCCGGACCGCCTGGAGTACTACTTCACTGAGCGAAAAGCCACCTCTGTAACGAACGGTTCCTCGTTTATTCCAGACACTTCCGAATCGCATCCGGATGGCAGCGCTGCGAATCCCTACTCTCGCATTCCAGTCTTTCACTTCCGGCTGTCAGACCGCACAGTAAAGGGCGACCTCACCGATGTGATTCCTCTGCAAAATGGCATCAACAAACTTCTGACTGACATGATGGTGGCTGCGGAATTCGGCGCATTCAAACAGCGCTGGATTGTGAGCAACGCAGATATCTCGGCCCTCAAGAACTCACCAAACGAGATTTGGCACCTACCCGCTGGCGACTCTTCCGGGCAACCAACTCAAGTGGGTGAGTTTTCTCCGACAGACCTCTCGAACTACCTGGACGCCGTGGGACGACTGGCTGCGGACATCTCACGCATCACTCGAGTTCCTCTTCACTATTTCTACTCAACTGGCGGATTTCCTTCTGGAGAGGCTTTGGCGGCAATGGAGTCTCCTCTAAACTTCAAAGTAAAAGACCGTCTGGAAAGGTTTGAAGTTGTGTGGAAGGACGTTGTAGCCTTCGCGTTGCACTTACGCTCAAACTCTGAGGTATCCCCTTCGCAAATCGGAGTTCAGTGGGAGAATGTTCAGACGGTTCAACCCGAAACGGAAGCCAAAATTCTGGTTCTGCGAAATCAGGCCGGTATCCCATTAGTCACCTCTCTTCGGAAGATGGGCTGGACAGAGACCGAGTTGACTAACCTCACAAAAGACCGTGAGTCCAGCGGAAAAGGTCTGGCAGAAAACCTAATTGATGCCTTCAACCAGAACAAGTAGGAGAGGTAGGAATGCCAGGGAGAACCTCCACCCTCGATGACGTGATGACTTTCTGGAGACAGAGGTTGGCTGCGAAAGAAGATGTGGCATTGCGACCGCTGATTCACTCTTACGCCGCGTCATGGGAGCGTGTTCTTTCTGAGATTACTAAACTTCAGTCAGAAATCGACGCTTTGGGTATGACTCCTTCAGAAGCCGTGCTTCTCAAAATGAGCCGACTCAAAGAATTGCAATCTTTCATCGGTCGCGAACTTCTAGACCTTACCAACAATGGAAACTCAGCGGTAAGTTGGATGGTGCAAAACTCAGTAGACCAAGCGCTACTTCAAGCCCGCGAGATGTCAGAGTTGGTTGAGAGCGTGGTTACCGGAAAGAAAGCGCCGGTAAGTATACCTTGGAGAAAGGTACCCACTGCGTCAGTCGAGGAGTTAGTGGGCGCGCTCCAGAGAGCGACGCCAGTGAGAGGAATCCTAACTGGGTACGCCACCGCTAACGCGGATGAGATGGCCGAAACGCTCATACAGGGCATGATACTCGGGAAGAATCCTCTCGCCATGTCTCGCGAACTCCATCAAGTCTTCTCTTCATCACTCAGTCGAGTTATGACGTTGGCTCGCACAGAAACGATGAGAGCGCATCGAGAAGCCTCCAGAATGGCTTACTTGGCTAACAGTGACGTAGTTACTTCGTGGATTTGGCATGCGGAGTTGGGTCCAGGCACCTGTTTTGTCTGCCTGATGAACCACGGAAGACAGTTCCCACTGGAAGTTCCGTTGGGCACTCACCCGAACTGTCGCTGCGCTATGCTTCCTCTAACTGTTTCTTGGAGTGGATTGGGCTCTTACTTAGGCGTGGACTTTTCGATGGTGAAGGAAACCTCGCTCAAAGAGTTCGTGCACATCAATGACGGAGAGAAGTACTTTCGCTCGCTCTCTCCCGAGCAACAAATCAACCTCATTGGAGTGAAGAGATTCGAACTCCTTGAAAAGGGCTATTGTTCTCCGATTGAACTACTCACTCAGAAGTTTGACCCAGTTTGGGGCGAGAGAGAAGTTCTCATTCCACTTGGTCCGCTGATTGCTTCCCTGGAAAGGAAAGGCCGAATTCCACCTGTTACCGCTTCTTCCGCGCCGGTAACCCTCAAAGGTGTCCCAGCCACTTCCGCCCCTGTGGCTCAACTTTCAACACCACCAGCACCCCAAGTCCAATCGCAGCCATACAATCTGGTTTACAAAGGTTTGAAAGACCCGGATGCCAATAGAGTTCACCACGAGAACTACCAATTTTACGTTCAGAGAGAAAGTCAACAAGGCTTTCCTCTTAGTGAGCAAGATGCGTTGGCCGCTGCAAAAAGAACGCTGAACGACCCGCAGAATCATTATGCCATTCGAGTCAACGAAGGTCCTCTCAACAACATTCTTCAAGAGGGCCGTTTCAAATCACAATTTGAAATCCAACATTCCAATGGTATGTATGACCCTAAAATTCGAGCAATCGCAGAAAGAAGAGGTTTAGACCTTCCGATGCAACTCGACCCTTCACAAAGGCCCATCTACGGATATCTTACCCGAGGCCACTACGACGATGACTTCCCTGATGTGACGGGGTATGGTGAAGTACGCGTTTTGCTCAAATATGAGAATATAAAAGACCGCACGACCTTTATGACGGAGGATTCTTTAGGGCCCATGCACGGGGCTCATGCGTTCCCTTCACCCATCACTGACCCGACTTTTGCGTCGATGAAGGGCTTCAACGAATTCAAAGCGTTAGTAGATGAAACTTTCGATGAACTAAGAAAGACTACTCCGTATGTTGAATTGCAATTTCAGGGCCAAGTAACCGTTCAAGATATCAAGGCAGTGGAGTTTTTGTACTCTCCAAAAACGGCAACTGTGAAGGCGCTTGACGCTCTCCAGATACCTTGGTCGGTAGTTTCTAGACAGCCTTAGGAGGCGAGATGTTACTAAGTTTGATAGCCAAAACTGAAGAGGGTGTCGAAGTTTTCGCGAGTCACTTCGCAAAGTACGGCGAACTTTCTCCCGCGATTCTTCGAAAAGGCGATTCACCACCCAAACCAGGTCTCTTAGGTAGTTTTTTGAAGTTTTTACCCTACGCCACTCTGGTAGACCGAGAACTTATGGAAATCGAAGTACCAGAAGAACTAGAAAAACTTCTCCATCTTTCCCCGGAGGACTTTCAGGAGGCGCTACAAAAACTCAGAGCGAAAAACACGTCCAAAAACCATTAGATTCCTGAGGGTCCATGGATATAATGTAGTTGATTCAACTACGTGTAGGTTTTCTTTCAGAAATTCGAGAGCCGGTCTCTCGATTTTGAGTACTACTAAACCAACGGAGAGAAAGTATGTCTGACGTAAACAACCCGGCCCAGGAGGCCAAAGAAGATTCAACCCAGATGGTTGATACCAGCGCTGCCCAAAAGACAGCGGAGCCCAAGGACGGCTACTTTGATGCGGAGTACGTTCAGGCTCTCCGCGCCGAAGCCGCCGGCTATCGCAAACGCCTTCGAGCCTTGGAAGAAAAACAACAAAAGGATGAGGAGGCCAAACTTTCCGAGAGCGAAAAACTCCAGAAGAGGCTTTCAGAACTCGAGAAAGAACGTGATGCCTGGGTCTCAGAACGGCAAGAGCGTCAACTTCGACACGAAGTCGAATTGAACGCGACCAAACTCGGTATTGTGGACCTTGAGGCCGCACTCAAACTTCTCGACACCTCTGATGTCCAGTTTGATGAGAACGGTAGGCCCCTCGGAATCCCCGCCAAACTCAAAGAACTTGTTCAAAAGCGTCCTTACCTTCTCGCCAAACCTCCCGCTCGTGAAAGCGGTGGAGGGAATGGTAACAGTCAGTCTCTTCCCGAACAGGGGATGAACGACTGGATTCGCAAACGCATCAACTAAGTTTCGCTCTAAAGGAGGAGTGAAGAAATGCCCACTTATAACAGTTTGATTGACCGGACCGACGCTGCCGCGCTGATTCCGGAAGACGTTTCGAAGCAAATCATCCAGAACGCCGCGCAGTACTCGACTGCCATGCGGTTGTTCCGCAAGGTGACCATGCCTCGCTACCAACAGCGCCTGCCCGTTCTTTCGGCGCTTGCCACTGCGTACTTCGTCAGTGGTGATACCGGGTTGAAACAGACCTCGGAAATCAACTGGGAGAACAAGTACCTCACCGCCGAAGAACTGGCGGTCATCATTCCGGTTCCGCAGTCAGTTGTTGAAGATGCCGGTTTCGACATCTGGGCAGAAGTCCAGCCTCGCATCGAAGAAGCCTTCGGTCGCGCTTTCGACGCCGCGGTCTTCTTCGGAACCAACAAGCCTTCTTCCTGGCCCGCGGCCATCTTGACCGCAGCCGTTGCCGCTTCCAATGTTGTGACTCTCGGCACCGGCGAGGATATTGTTGATGACATCGGCGGCGAAGATGGCATCATGGGCAAAGTTGAGGCCGATGGCTTCGATGTCAACTTCTTCGTTGGCGCTCTCTCGATGAAATCGAAACTCCGTGGTCTTCGCACTGCGGAAGGTGCACTCATCTTCCAGCCTTCGATGGCTTCCGGGACTCCGAATTCCCTTTACGGGCAGCCTTTGGAATTCCCCGTCAACGGGGCTTGGGCTCCGAGTTCGTCCCTGCTCATTTGCGGAGACCGCAACGCTGCCATCGTGGGCGTTCGCCAGGATATCGCCGTGAAGATTTTGGACCAGGCAGTTATCCAGGACGGAAGCGGTAACATCGTCTACAACCTGGCTCAACAGGACATGGTAGCACTTCGCGCTACCATGCGCGTGGCCTTCCAGGTTCCGAACCCGGTGAACAATCTCGGAACCGGCTATCCCTTTGCTGCGCTGATTCCCGCCTAGGAGGTGAATCGATGACTTTCTACCCCTACAACCCCGCCCTGGGTCAAAAGATTCAGGGTGAACCCGGTACCATCCCGGTTGACCGGGCTTTCTTGGCGCACTACCAGGAAGCACCGGCTGCGGTGGATGCCGATGGCATTCTCGCCGCGACCGACTTGGATACGGAGGACCCCCTGGAAGTTGTGGAGGGTCTTACCAACCCGGATGTTCCCCGTGTTCTTTCCGTCAAAGGAAGCGCGGCTGGCGTAACTGGCGATGTTGTGATTGAGGGCACCGACGCTTCCGGCGCGGTCATCTCTGACACCATCGCCCTCAACGGCACTTCTACGGTCGACGGAGCGAAAGCCTTCAAGACTGTGACCAAAATCACCCTTCCCGTTGGAGAAACTGGGGAGAACGTGGTGGTTGGCACTACCAAGAAGTTAGGCCTGATTCACAAGGTCTACAACGCTGGCTGCCTGTTGGTCAAGTTGTTCGATGGCTCGGCAGATACCGGAACTTTGACGGTTAGTTCCACTGTTCTGAGTCAGAACTACTTTGCTCTCAACGGCGCAGCCAACGGGTCGAAGGTAGTGGACCTCTACTACATCGTCTGATTTGAAAGGATGAGTATGGCCAGCGCAGTCGAACTTTCCACTCTCAGAAGGATGACTAATACCACCTCCCAAGATTACGGGGATTCCGAACTAGAAGCGCTCTTGGAATCCTATCCAATTCCGGACTCTTCTGGTCGACTTCCTTCCGAGTCTTCCTGGTCTGCACGCTACGATTTGAACGCAGCGGCCGCGGACATCTGGGAGTGGAAAGCGGCTGCGCTGGCCCCTCAAATTGATTTCTCAGATTCAGGGTCGTTTCAAACAAGTCAGTTGTACGACCACGCGCTTCAACAGGCACGCTACTACCGCTCGAAGAGAGCGGCCTCAACCGTTCGACTTCGCTCGTGGCCGCTGGCCGCAGAAACGGAAGAAAGCGAGATTTCCAATGTTGAATAGCGCTACTCTGGCTCTCCTCCGAGAAATTCAAGAACTCACTATGCCAGAGAGCGCTACCATCAAACGACCCAGTCTTTCTCAAGATTCCACCGGTGGTCTTACTGGTACTCCGAGCACCATCGGCACTGTTTCTTGCCGAGTAACTCCAGTCTCTTCTTCTCGAGAGGAGGTCAAAAGTGGCGAGGTCTCCGCCCTTGGCGAAGTAGAATTGACCTTTCCTTACGGCACGAATCTTCTTCAAACTGACCAAGTTGAAATCGGCTCCTACCTTTATGAGGTCGTTGCCATTCTCAACCACTCTTACTCAACCGCGCTTAGAGTACGCGCTATCCGGAGGTAATTATGGAAGTTTTGCCCATTGTACTTCTACTGGCTTTCTTGATTGAGTCGCTGGTGGAAGTGGTTTTCTCCACCCTCAAGAAAACGTTTCCCTTCCTTGCGAGGGTCAGCGGTTTGGAATTCTACGCGGCCATGGTCGCGGGAATCATCGGAGCGCTGGTCTACCGTTTCGACTTTCTGGTCATTTTGGCCACCTGGTTGAACATACCCCTTTCTTCCTCTCTTTTCGGCACGCTCATTTCTGGGCTGGCTATCGGACGAGGGTCTAATTACCTTCACGACCTGGTCGCCAAATTCCTGACCCAGCGAGTGTAAAATATGACCACCGCACCGGTCTCCAATTCCTCTCTTCAAACTCAAATCGTCGAAATCTCAATGAGGTTATGTCAAGTGAGCACAGACATCGCAGAAATCAAAGCACTCCTCACAGGAATTGACCTTCGAGTACGCGCCTTGGAAAAGTCGGAGGCCGGTGCGCATCCAGTTATTGCAAATAGACTTGAAGCGGCGGAGAAGAAGTTGGATGAACATGACCGCATCATCACCAGACTAACAACTCTGGCCACAGAGACCAAACAAACTCTCAAAGCCATTTCTTGGATTGGCGGAATCGTTGGTTCCTCGGTGATGGGTTGGTTAGTTTTTCAAATTTTGACGCAGATTGGAAAGTAGAGGTCAAGAATGATTACGGGTTTGTATCTGAGTAAGTGGTCAACTATTGACCCGACCAAGTTCAAGACTGAGAATAACGGTCTTCCTCTCGATTTCGCGATTCTTCGCGCGGCAGGTGGTGGTTACGCAGACGCGAAGTTTGAATCGCATCGGGCCTTCTTTGAGAAGACTCCTGGAAAGGATGGCCGGAAGATTCTACTCGGCACGGATGTGTACTTAGGCTACGCGCCAGGTTCTCCTCCTGGCAAAAAACAAGCGGAGGATTTCTGGAACATCATCAACAAAACGGGTTTCATCGGAGACATCCTACCAGAAATCGACGTCGAACACCAACCAAAAGAAATCACGCCTGAAGGACGCGTTGCCTCCTACTGGCCAGTTCCCTCAAACTTCATGACGGTCTGGTTGGAACCGATGGTGAAGTTCCTCCAGGACAAACTGGGCTACTCTCCGATGGTCTACTGTTCTTTGAACATCATCAGTGAGTTCTTCAAAAACAACCCTCCGGGTTGGCTACTGAGTTGCCCGCTCCACATTGCACACTACGGCGTTTCGTCTCCTGGTTTTAAGTTTTGGCCAGAGTGGGTTTTCTGGCAGAGCACGAACACCACCACCTGGCCTGGCATCTCTTCAGTTTGCATCGAAAAGTTCAACGGTTCTCGGGCTGAGTTAGAGCACTGGTGCAAAAACCCAGTAGTAGTGGTAGAGCCCCCTCCACCCGTCGTCATTCCCTCAACTGGGGAACTCTCTGAAATCCTGGCCGCGCTAGAGCGCACCGAAAAACTTTGCAAAGAGATTCGCGCTCACTTCAACTAAAATGGCTAAAAACACTCGAATCCACATCAGGGTAAACCGTTTTCCTGAGATAGCGCGTCGTTTCTCAGAGGCCACTGAACTGATTGTAAGGAAGGCGGCTTACGATGTGGAGGGATACGCCAAAGCGGTGGTGCCGGTCAAAATCGGAAAGTTGAAGAACTCCATCTCCACTGAGTTTCCTTCAAGAACTAAGGCGATTATTGCTCCTCACACTAACTACGCAGAGCATGTTGAATTTGGAACCCGCTTCATGAGGGAAAGACCCTACATGAGACCCGCCGCTGAAAAGGTACGGCCTTCGTTTCTGGAGGCTTTCTCTCAACTCGAAAGGTTGCTCTGATGACTTTTCTCAACGCGGACAAGTGGCTCTACTCTCAACTCAAGAATGACGCCACTTTGAAGGCTGTGGTTAGTTCGAGAGTTTACGCGGATGCGGCGCCCCAGAAGACTTCATATCCCTTCATCACTTTCTCGCAGGTCTCAACTCGCTCAGTCACCAACTTTTCCAAAGACAGGGTGATGGACGAGGAACTCTGGCAAGTGGTCATCTGGACTAATTTGCCAAGTTACTCCAGTTTAGAGACACTCGCAGACCGCGTTAGAGAACTCTTACACAAGAGTTCTGGCTCGGGAGTTCTTAGCGCAGTTTTTGAAAGAATGCAACGACTAGAGGAAAGAGAGGGCGACCAAATCTACAAGGCGCTTCTTTTAGAATTTCGAATCTTCACTCAGTGAAAGGAGTTTTGAATGACCGAAAAGTCAAGTGTTTTTCAGACCGTTCAAATCGGGGTAGAAACTACTCCCGGTGTTGCGGTAGCCGCGGACAAGAAGTTGGTCGCAGTTTCACTTCTACCCGCAGTCAAATCTGAGGCGGATTCCTTCAAGCCCTTAGGCATGAAGTATCCCTCGTTTGTCACGCTCAATAAAGAGTGGTCAGAGGCAAAAGTAGAAGGGAAGTTGACCTACAACGAAATCCTCTACTTGCTCGCCTCTCTTCTCTCTGAGCCAACTCCCGCGCAACAGGGCGTTACCGCTGCGTACCTCTGGACTTTTGTAAGTAACTCCTCCGGAAGTGACGAAGGAATTTCACTCACCGTCGAACAAGGCGACGCCTCTACCGCCTGGAAGGCCGCTGGGGTTCGTATCAACGGGCTGGAGTTGAAGTTCTCCAGAGAGGAAGTTTCACTCGGTGGTTCGGCCATCGGTGGTCCTCTTACCACTGGAATCGCTCTTACGGAAGACCCCGATTCCCTTACGCCCAAACCTGTTCTTCCGGCGCAGGTAAAACTCTACATGGCCAGCACTCAGGCGGGTTTGGCAGCGGCCTCGGCCGTAGACCGGGGTTTTTCAATCGAGTGGAATCTGACTGACAAGTTCCAGTTGGCTTGGCCCATTGGTCAAGACCCCATCATCGTAGAAACCTCTCCGAAGTTGGAATCCAAACTCCAACTGGCCACTGACTCCGTGGGCCTAGGCCTCATTGATTCCATGCGCTCTGGGACTACCCTTTGGTTCCGCATCAAAGCCATCGGCGAAACTATCGCAAGCACTTACAAACACACTTTCCAACTTGACTTCCCCGCTCAGGTCAAAGAAGTGGGTGAGTTTAGCGACGAAGACGGCCTTTACATGGCGGAGTTCACTCTGGAGGGGATTCACGATAGTGATTGGGGCAAGGCTTTCCAAATCGACGTAACCACGGACGTTTCAACTCTGTAAGGAGACAAGATGAAACTCGCAGAACTCGCGAAGAAGACAAAAGAACTTACCGTAGATATCGACGGCCAGCCCCTTTCCGTGACGTACTATACCAACGCGTATACCCCGGAAATGGAAGCGCTCCTTCTGGAGGCAGAAAAACAACCCGCAGCCTCCCTTGCGCGGGTGGTACTCAACTTGGTGGTTAGTTGGGATTTGGAAGAATCAGACGGTTCGATGTACCCGCTCTCTTGGGAAAAGGTCTCGAAGTTGCCAGTGCAGTTCCTGGTCTGGGTTTTCCAGGGTATCGCAGCGGATATCCGCCCAAACGAAATGACCGCCGGAACCTCAAAAGGTGGCTCGTCTCCGGCGGCCTAACAGGGGAGTGCCCGGAGTGGTACCCCCTTTTGAGAGCCTCCAGATACCTGGGAGTTCCCCCTTGGGAACTACTAACTCAACCTCTCTTTTGGAGAGACCTCGCGTTAGACGCGGAGTCCGCAGAAATAGAGGCAGAAAACGAGAGGAATAAACATGGCAATAAAGGCGGCGGAACTCTCAGTTGAAATCGGCGCCGATATTGATGGTGCACGTAAAGACCTCGACAATGCCATGGGAGAGATTGTTGGGCACCTGGGAAAGTTTGGACAAGTACTCACCGCAGCGTTAGCCGGAGCGGTCGCACTGGGCTTCGGCGCTTTGACAGCCGGAATCGGCTACTCCATCGCCGCAGCGCAGGAAAGCGAGGTAGTGCAAGCCAAACTAAACGCGGTTTTGAAATCAACAGGCGGAATCGCCGGTTGGACCGCCTCTCAGGCAAATGAACTGGCAACCTCCCTAATGAATCTCACGGGAGTGGATGACGAACTTATTGTCTCTACTCAGTCGATGTTTCTCACTTTCACTAAAATCGGCGCAGAGGTGATTCCTCAGGCAACCGAAGCCGCGCTTGATATGTCGCAGGCTTTCGGTATGGACGCAACGCAAGCGGCCATTATGTTAGGAAAGGCGCTGAATGACCCGATTCAGGGGGTAGGCGCTCTCCGAAGAATTGGCGTTATGCTCTCCGATGAACAAGAGAAACAAATCCAGAACTTCATCAAAGTCGGCGATGTTGCCAGCGCTCAAAAGGTTATTCTCAATGAATTGGCGGTAGAAGTCGGTGGTACCGCTCGCGCGTACGGACAGACTTTCGCTGGGCAGTTGGCTATTCTTCGAGGGCAATTCGGAAACATCGCGGAAGACGTGGGCGCAGAACTCCTTCCAGTTCTTTCCGAACTTCTCACAGAGTACATCGTTCCGTTAGTTCCGAAGATTGCCGAATTGGCGAAAACTTTCGCGGAAGATTTGGCTAACGGAATTCGAGAGGGAGTGGAATGGCTCAAGACCGCTTCAACTTGGCTCGGCGAGCATAAAGGTGTTATCATCGCAGTTTTGGCCGCGGTTGGAACTGCCATCGCGGCCTTCGTGTACACTACCGTTATTCCCGCGGCTGTGGCGATGATTACTGCGATGGCGCCCATCCTCGCAGTGATGGCCGCTGTAGCGGGGGTAGCCTACCTCATCTACGAGGCCTGGAACGGCAATTGGCTGGGAATCCGTGACACCCTAACAGCGCTTTGGGAAGGCACGCTAAAGCCCATCTTCACGGTAATGTGGACCTGGCTCAAGGAGAACATACCCATGGCCATCGCCGCAGTAAAGGAGTGGTGGGTCAACCAATTTCTTCCCGCTCTTCAAGTTGCGTGGGGTTGGATTCAAGAGAACGTTTTTCCAATCGCGGAGCAACTTTACAACATCCTAAGTGTTGTAATCACAACGGCCATCATGGCACTCTCAGACTTATGGGTGAACGTGTTACTCCCCGCTTTTAGCGCAGTATGGACTTTCCTTTCGGGAACGTTGTTCCCCATCTTCGAAAAGATAGGGAACTTTCTCGGAGTAGTTTTCATGGCCGTAATCAACACGCTGGCTGCGGTTTGGAAGGATGTTCTTCTTCCCGCTATCTCCGCAGTTTGGAACTTCGTTCAAACTTACCTCTACCCGCTTTTCCAGGCCATCGGTAACTTCATAAGCGCAGTTTTTAGCGTTGCACTCACAGCACTCGCGGGTATTTGGGAGAATGTACTAAAACCAGCGCTGGAGAAAGTTTGGTCCATTCTTTACGAAAGACTGAATCCAGTTTTTGAAGCGGTGAGCAAGTTTATCAACACTACTCTAATTCCCACCATCCAGGCAGTGGCTGGCTGGTTCTCTGAAAAACTAAAACCCGCTATTGATGGAGTTTGCAATATCGTAAGTAGATTGATTGATTGGATAAACACTCTAGCGGACAAACTTCGCAACATCAAACTTCCTAAGTGGATGACCCCTGGAAGTCCCACTCCTTGGGAAATCGGTCTTCGAGGAGTCTCTTCTGCGATGAAAGACCTCACCAGAGCGAGTCTTCCGGAGTTGGAAACTAGTCTGCGAGTTCGAACTCCCTCTATCGCGCAGCCGGAGTTTGCAAGTCAGTCCACCTCAAATGAACCCCGCTCAATCCAAATCATCAACAACTTCGGAGATACAACACTTGATGAGTCCCAACTCCTTAGAATTCTACACAAGGCGGAGGCTATGGGTTTACTATGAGGTGGAAATGGCTAACTTCCGAGAATGAACTCCTGGAATTGCAGGGAAACTTCTTCATGTTGCTCGACGGCGTGCAGGGGCATCTTATGCCCCCGTTCAAACAAAAGGAGCGATGGACCGGTCGCATTGGCTCAGTAAGCGGAGTTAGGGTTGACACTCGAGAAATCTTTTTACCATTGCTCATTCGGGGTGAAAACCTAACAGACTCCCTCCGACTTTGCGCGAAGTACTTCAACCCGATTTCTGGAGATGGACGACTCCTTGTTACCGATGACGAAAACAACACCCGGTATCTTCAGTGTAGATACTCCAGTGGTTTGGAGGGCGCTAGTAACCAAAGTGGTCCGGGCTGGTATAAAGTTGGTCTCACTTTACGCGCATTGCAACCTCACTGGAAGTCCCTAGAGGAAAAACACTACCTTTTCACTTTAGGCGAGGCCATAGTGTTCTTCAATTCTCCATTCTTTCCACTGAGTCTTTCGAAGGGCACAATTAGCGGGACCATCCTCACTGATAACTTAGGCGATGTTGAAGCGTACCCCATCATCACCGCAACTGGTCCTCTCTCGAGTCTGGAAGTTTCTAACCACACCACGGGGAAAAGTTTGGAGTTTCCCTCTCTCTCTCTCGAGGAAGGACAAACTCTCACCATTGACGCCAGACCAGATGTTCTCTCAGTGACACTTGGGGGTTCAAACGCGTTTCCTCTGATGTCCGCAGATTCGAGTTTATGGAGTCTTCCGCCGGGCTCCAATGACCTTCGAATTCTCACAGCGGGAACCAGCGAAAGTAGTAGCGTTCGTCTCTCTTTTATCGAGGAGTTCCTAACAGTATGAGCGAAACACTCTCTTACGAAGTTTTCCTAGAGCAAGGAACAGATAGGGTGGCTCAGTTACCCTACACTTTCATCGACGCCACTCTTCTCTTCAATCAGCCCAGTCGAGTCATCTTGCAAGTGATACCCGAACTTCTCGAAAGTTTTGATTTGTTCGGCGCGCAGTACCGAGTAGTTCTTCGCAGAAACGGACAGAGTCTCTTTAGCGGTTTTCTTTCCTCTGTAGAGCACTCTTGGGGCCCTTCGGATGAATCGCTCACGCTGTCTCTCCTCGATGACCTCTCGATTCTCAGTAAAAGAATTGTAGTGCCAGTTCCGGCTGGTCCGCCGTACTCCACCAGTGACTACGATGTTCGCACAGGTGCAATAGAGACCGTAATCTACAACTATGTAAAATTCCACGCTGGCTCCTCAGCAAAAACGTCTCGACAAGTTGAGGGTCTCTCATGTTCCGCAGATTTAGGACGCGGACGAACCATTACGGCTCGGGCCCGCTTTACTCCACTACTTCCGTTGATTCAGTATCTCGCGGAGCTCGGCAATTTTGGCCTTAGAATGTTGGATAGAGTTTTCGAAGTTTACCAGCCCGCAGATTCCGGACTTTCCTTTTCCAGGGAGATGGGAAATCTCACTTCGTTCAAAAGAATCAGGTCTCTACCACCTCACAACTACGTTTATGTTGGTGGCGCTGGAGAGGGCTCCAGTCGTGTGATTGTTGAAGTGGAAGATGAGGACAGCCGGGACTTCTGCGGAAGACGAGAAGAGTGGAAAGACACTCGGAGCACTAGTGATTCTAATGAAATGACCGACCAGGGTAACGCAATGCTCGCGTCTTCCGCTCGGGAAAGCCTGCGAATTTCCTGGGAGGCCATCGCAACGCTTGACGAAATACATCTCGGCGACTTAGTTACTTTGGCCTTCAAAGGAGAAACTTATTTGGACCTAATTCGTAGCGTTCGAGTTAGAACGGACGGTGTGAGCGAGGAAGTCACAATTTCGTCCGGTGCCGACCAACTCAATCTCTCTGCCAAACTAGATAGGATGGAGGGAAATCTCAGAATGTTGGAAGTGAGGTAATATGACTAAAGTTTACTACCCTTTCGATGACGGCGCGGGTTCTGCGGTGATGGAAGCGGAGTGGTCGAAGATGGGCTCCGCCTGGCTCCGCTCTGGAGTCATCTACGACATCGCCAACAAACTGGAGGTGTTTGGCGATAGTACCGGTATGCAAGTAAAGGCGAAGTCAGGCGCAGTTTGGCTAAAAGGCCACTACTTCGAGAGCACTGCGGAAGAAACCATTGCCCTCTCGGTTTCTGATGGCTCGAATCCGCGTATTGACTTGATTGTTGTAAGATTGGACTGGTCGCTCAATACCATCGACTTCGCCGTAGTTACGGGAACACCCGCGGCTTCGCCATCGGTACCCTCTCCAGTTCAAACCACTACGCAGTGGGATTTGCCTTTGGCGAAAGTACTTGTAGACGCGAGTACTTCGACCATTGCCGCGGGAAAGGTTACGGACCTTCGAGAGTGGGCAGCGAGCAACGAAGGCTCCTTTGCCATTGCCACCCTTTTAGGAGACGGCGTTTCGGTTCTTTCCACGGGTGTGAAGGGCTACTTGGAAGTTCCTTGCGACTGTTACATCACCGGGTGGGGCTTAGTGGCAGACGCTTCCGGGTCTTGTGTTTTGAACGTTTGGAAAGACACTTACGCAAATTTCCCGCCGACCTCGGGGGATGCCATACTGGATTCCGCCAAGCCAACTCTTTCCACTGCGCAGAAAAACGCGAATTCGACCCTTTGGATTCCTATGAGCAAGGGCGATTGGTTGGCTTTCAACGTAGAAAGTGCTTCCACAGTAAAACAGGTCACGCTTTCTTTGCGCTGCGTGAAAGTTCGTTAGGAGAAACCCATGCCGCCTTTAGTCGCCACTTTGAATCCGAGTATTGATTCACGTATCAACACTTCATATAAAGATACGAACTACGGAGACGAAACGTATCTTCGTGTAGGGAATCGTTTGGATGTGATGAATCGAACTTTTATGAAGTTTGACCTTTCAAGCGTTCCTGTAAACGCGGTGGTTCAAACGGCCACTCTCAGACTGTACTTTTCTGCGGACCACGCCGCGAATGCGCCGACTTTTTATGTTCGCAGAGTGAAGAGAGCCTGGGAAGAAATGCAAGTGACCTGGAACTCTTGGAAAACCAGTAACTTATGGCAAACAGCGGGAGCGGGGGGCGCCGATGACGTTGAGAGCACAAACCTTGGCTCAAAAACGTTTACTGCGACTGAAACGCTCAATCAATACAAGGAAATCTCTCTCGACCTCTCGATGATTGACGAACTCATCAAAGGCACCTTTACAAACAACGGTTTCATCATTCGCGCTACCGTCGAGACTGCCGGAACTACCAACGGGTATGACTTTCATTCCAGAGAGGGCACTTACAAACCAGAATTAGTTATCGAGTACTATCCGGGAGTTGCGCCGTTCAGACCGCAGATTCTGGGCCTATAACAAAACTTTGCTCACATCGAGGAAAAGATGACCAGAAAGTTAGTGGTAGTGATTAGTGATACCCACTGTGGTTCACGTCTTGCATTGCTTTCGCCCCATACAGAGTTATTCGACGAGGGGCCTAATGGAGAACTAGTTCCCTACACTCCAGAACTTACCGCTTCGCAGTGGTATCTTTGGAATCTCTACTTAGAGACCATCCAAAAAGTCTCCGAACTCGCTGGGGGAGATGAAGTGCATCTTCTCCACCTTGGTGATGAGGTAGACGGCTCGCGTTTCTCTGAGGCCAAAGTTACAAGTCGACTTTCTGACCAAGTGGTTATTGTGAGAGACGTCATTCGAGAGTGGCACAGAAAGTATCCACTCAAAAGTTTTAGTTTGGTGATTGGCACTCCCTCCCATAACTTCGGTGAAAGTGCGTCGGCTCAACTTCTCACCGGTCTCTTGGAGGAACCGAAAACTACCCCGGTTTATCATGGACTCATCTCCGTGGATGGGCTCACGTTGGATTGTAGTCACAAAGGACCCTCAATCGGCGCTAGAATTTGGCTAAAAGGAAATACGCCCAGATTCTATCTTCGAAATATCATGTTGGAAAGTTTGGCGTCTGGAGAGAAACCCCCAGACGTAGTTTTGAGGGGACACTACCACGAGCCGGCTTCCGAGTATCTCGAACATGGGAAGTACGCTTCCAGAATCTACTGTTTGCCATCCTGGTCCATGTTGAGTGACTACTCACGGGATGCCACTCGAAGTTTGTCCAAGATTACGCACGGTGCGTTAGTTTTGGAAGTGGTGGACGGTCAACTTCGTCAGGCGCATCGATTCTACAAAACTTTAGACCTGCGGAGGAAGATGGAGTTATGAAGGAACTCGAACACACACAAGAAGAGATACTTGGTGAGATTGCGCAATTCTACCAACTTTCAGAAAAGAGACCTGGCGACGTATCAACTCGAGAAATCGCGGAAAAACTCGGCGTGAGTACTGAAACTGCGAGACGGTTGATGTCTCGACTAGTCAGGGCTGGCTTTTTTGAGATGGTCAAAACAAGTCATGGAAACCGGGTACTTCCTGTCTACAGAAGGGTGAGTAAAAGGCCGTAAAAGCGGCGTAGAAAGCCTAATTTGGGCCGTTTCTGAATCCTCTGTGTAGTTTCCGCTGTGCAAGAGTACGTGTCCAGGATTTGAACCTGGTTTCTCGACTTGTGCTCGCTCTGAGCAAGGTCCACGAGTTAGTAGTTTTCGGGCTCCCAACTTGACGTAGAGGATGTAGATGGTTGCCCTAGCGTGTTCCCACCGCGCCGCCACGCGAACTCTCTTTCTCCGATTTACCTCCAGTGTAAGTCTGAGTCTGGGTCGAGTTCTTCGACCATTTCCTGATTCTGCGCGTCAAACACGGCCTGGATTTCACGGGGGGATGCTTCGCGGAAGGCTACCGTAGGTTGAGTGGCCTTGCCCCATTTCAACACGTACACTCCGACGAAATTGACGGGCTCCGTGGAGGGTAACTCCACTAAAACGTACAAGCGTGGTTTATTCGGGGTCATCTTTCTCCTCCTTAGAGTAGTTCAAACTCGTGTTTCCCCAGGGAAGTCGACGAGCGCCAACAGCGAGACCAAAAGGACCGATTTCTCTGGAGAGCGCGAATAAGTTCTTCGTTGCAAGACCAGTGGTCGGTGTGGAAAGTCCAAGTCTCGAACCGGCCAGGCGTGTTTGGGTGAGAGGTGAGAGAAGTTTGTACTAGTTTCTCCTCTCCGTACCAGAGACTCTCCACTTTTTGGAGTAGCGCGTGGTCGGTGTCTGACCAGTTTTGAAGAGTGTTCAGAGTGAGGGTCGAGTGGGCGTGCTCCAGGGTGAAGAGTTCCATGAAGTCAGCCAAGCCCTTTTTGGTGAGGGCTAACGTGTTTTTCACTTGTTGAAGTAGATGAGGATATCCCCGGTCTGGTAGTTTTTCTACCTGGAAGGCCAGATTCTCCACTTGTGCAAGACATGAAGAGAGCAAGTCAAAGTAGTCGTGGTTCATCGGGAATCTCCATTTCTTTGAGAAAGTCTTGTCCCTTCTGGGTAAGAAGGGCTTCGCGGTGACCGTGGATGCTCACTTGACGCACTGAGAGAAACCCTTTAGAGATTAGGGCATTCACGGTATCTTTACGAACGCGATGAAAACTGTTTTGGGTGGAAAGATGCCAGTAACTCTTCGAGTAATTTCCGAAGGAGGGTGTGTAGGAAAGCGCTGAGCCCAACAGGGCCATCGACGAAAGTAGAAGAAGTTGTCGTTCAGAGAGTTTCATTTTACTCCTCCTCTAGTTGCGCCCCACATCGAAGACAGACCTCACCAGAGGCTTCTGGGGGGTTTTCGGAGTCTCCAGAAAGGAGAACGGCTCCCACTGAGGAAGAGGGATGGTTGCAAAAGAGCATCCGAGCGATTTGACCCAGAAGAAAAGTGGGCTCAGAGCCGGTCCTTCCGGTGTCCCAGTGGTCGGCTAAAAAGGCAACAAACCAGGAAAACTTAATCTTGTTCATTTTTGCTCCTAGGTGGTTTCTAGTATAGTGCAAAAATCAAGTTAGTCAACAGGGCTACTTCTCTTTTCTTGAGTCGGTCCAGGCGTTGGCGATGGCTTCTGTAATTCGTGTGCCGTCCCCGCTACAAACAACATTTCCTCCGATGTCATCGCAGCAAAAAACAGAGAAGACTCCTCTGAGTTCGCGTATTTCTACGGAGAAGTACCGGGTAGCCAAATCGCGTAGAAGGGGGCCAGTAAGCGCCCAGTTTCTACTGGCGTTTGGTTCTTTCGGAGCGGGACTATTCGGGGGATTTTGTTTCATCGTGTTCCTCGCGCGTACTCCGGTGAAGGGAGACCTGGCAACCAACACAGAGGATTCTGAATCGTAACATATCCAACTCCGGTGAGAGAGAGAGGCACGCACCACCCGAACGCCTCTTGATTTTGCTCTGGTCCAAGATAGTTTCCCCAGAAAGCGCTGAGCCAGCGTCCAGTGGTTCCCTGGTTTATTCCAGGGAGTTCACCCTCTACAAAAAGGAGAATCCACGTGCCATCTCGTGGAGCCAGGTCCATGGGTTGTGAAAGTTCATTGGCAATGAGCGACCAGAATTCTTCCTGGTCAACGAAGGAGGTCGTGTTCACTACTATGGAGAGATTGGTAGGAACCAGTTCAAGTTCAATGGTCATGTTTTACTCCTCCAGGGAAAAGCCTTCACTAAAAGAGCCAGGACAAGTTCCTCTCAAAGTTGGTCGGAGAGAAATGGGTCCTTCAGGGAGAATGGCCAGGGTACGGTAGTGAAGTTTTGGGAATGAGCCGGCGCAGGAGCCAACTTTCGGTAGAACAGCGGAAAACTGTCTTCCGCAAACTCGACAGAAGATGCGGGGCTTTTTGAAGTGGGTCATGCGCCCCCCCTGAGGGTTTTCTTTTCGTGTCAAGACTTTCAACAGGTCTGTTTCAATCTCGGCACCGAAATCGTGCTGCCACTTGGTGAGGTTTACCATGTAGAGGTAACCGGTCATATCGCCAATCTCGCTCAACGTGGCTACCCAAGGAATTCGGTGGTGTTCTTCGTCAATCGAAGCAAGGCTGGATAAAATGCCGTCGCTATCTCCACTAAGTGCCGCACACGCTAGTAAAATAAGAGAGATATCGCTCATGCGCCCTCCGGCTTCCCTGGCATGGGCAGCCAGCAGAGGGGGGAAATCGTTATTGTGTATCCCTCCTCGTCAAATGTGCCGTCAATGCACCACGTTAGGTAGCATGGAGCGTTTTTACCTTCGCCATAGGCGTTGCCCCAAAACACTTTTTGCCATTCGTGTCCATCCCGCGCCAACACCCTCGTCCCGTCACGAGGCGCGGTGTCCATCGGCTGTTCCAGTTGGCCAACCAAGTCCATGAGGGCAGAAATGGTCAACAACGTTTTGCAAGTTCGGTCGTGTTCTGACTCGCAGGTCACTGCAATCTCTACGAGTTCTCCGTACTTTGTGAAGGTAGCGGACATCTTCTACTCCTTACTCTCTTTTCTTCGGATGACTACGCTGGGCTCGCCTATGTTTCGAAATTGCAAGATTTCCGGGTGCGCTACGGCGTAGCCGTTCAGGCCTTTGGAATCCCAGGAAATTCGACCTGAAACTGGCATGGCCATAAAGTGTGCGCTATCAACCCGTTTTTGGAGAATGGTTACACCAACTTTGATTTCGTTGATGACCCCGTTACGTTCCGCTTCTAAGGCGGACAGTTTGGGGGCAAAGGTCTCTTCGAGAGCGGTCAGTGCGGCTTTGACTTCGGCGGGAAGAGCCAGGTTGATGAGGTAGTCCTTTTCGTTTTGAAGGTCTTGTTCGGCCCGGTCGATTTGATGGAGGCGTTCCAAAAAGGACTCTATCGCTCCGCTGTTGAGGTTTTCAATGGACATGTTGTTCTCCTTAAGTTGAGGTAGAGAGTAAGTAATATAGTGCAAAAACACGAATAGAAGCCCTTTGGGGCTTCTATTGGCCAGGTAGTTTAGAGAGAGAGGGTTTTGTTCAGAACTTCGAGGTAGAGAAGGTAGGCTTCTGGATGAAGATTCTTTCGATTCTTGACGAGGTTACGACGAAATTCGATGAGACCTTCAGAACCTTTGGTTGCGAGAAGAACTCGGACTTCCTCGAAGAAGGAAATCTTCTGATTGAGGGCGATGATGGACTTCTGAAGTGGTTGAGTGGAGGAGCCATCCGAGAGGATGGGGGCGATTTCTTTGAGGAGTTTTTCGAGTGTGTTGCGTTCCTGGATGAGTGAGGAAACGTGGTTGGCTAACTTGGTTTGTTTTGAGTGGAGGAAGTTGGTGGACATGGGTGGTTCCTTTTGGATGGTGGTGGAAGTTGGTTAGAGACCGATGGTTTCGAAAACTTCGGTCCAGCGGGCTCGTGAGGTCGGTTCGAGAGTGAGTGCGTGTTTCTTGATTTGAAGGGCTCTCTTGATTCCGTTGTACTGGAGAACTGCGAGGATGGTGGCGTAGATTTGGCGTTTGATGAGGTTTTCCTCGTTGATGGATTCGAGAGAGTCGATTTCGACGATTGCGGTTTTGGCCTTGTTGATGTGGTCGAGGGTGATG
>JADHED010001273.1_pt1 | contig 22673 bp, 16 predicted proteins | sample 8952041 | NCBI WGS metagenome assembly JADHED01 (sample SAMN16124423, study PRJNA663239) | bioreactor sludge metagenome | isolation source: sludge (control) | place: India:Bengaluru | collected 2018-09-08
GGACGCAGGAAGACATGGTTGATATCAAGCCAGAACACATGCCGGTTGTCGGCCAGGGTTTTTGTCATTTCGCCTGCTTTATAAACGGCTGCCATACATACCGCAGACCGGTTGTACTTGCGGGGATAGTCAGTATGGTCGTCAGGACCGCCGCATACAAAAATGCGCAGAATGAGTATTTTCGTTTTGGGATGCCGCTCCCGGATCAGGTCTACAATGGCTTTTGTGCCCCTGAACACTTCTTCCGCCGTATGCACTTTCGGATAATGCTGATCGTCGAGGTTATTGGTGCCGATCAGCAACACCGCCACCTTTGGCGATTTTTTCTGGTCGAGTTCCCCGTGCTGCAGGTTCCACAGGATGTTTTCGGTGCGGTAGCCCGAATACCCCAGGTTGATGGCATTCAGCGGGGCCAGATACTTGTTCCACACGGCCTTCAGCGGCTCCCACTCCCCATCCTCATCGCTCAGGGTCTGGGTGATTGAATTACCGATCATGAATACGTCATAAGTCCCGTTCCGGATTTCCTCCACCTTTTTGTCGTGCCGCGGATTGATCAAAGGGGTAGGATAGTCGGCATCCCCGGGCTGACTTTGGGAAACCGCAGAAGACCGGGAAGCGGCGCAGCCGCCCATCAGCCAAAAGGCCGAAAGGAAAAGCAGGGGGAAGCGTAGATTTTTCATAAAATGAAGCTAGGAAATTTATTCATACCGCAACGCCTCCACCGGATTCATGTTTGACGTACGCCAGCTTTGCCAGCTTACGGTGATCATGGTGATGACAAGAGCCGTCAGTCCGGCCAGTCCGTATACCCACCAACTGATATCGGTTTTATAGGCAAAATTCTGCAGCCAGGCATGCATGGCATACCAGGCAACCGGACAAGCAATCACAAACGCAATGCCTACCAGGATCACAAAATCTCTGTTCAGCATGCCGAGGATCTCTACCGACCGTGCCCCGTTCACCTTGCGGATTCCGATTTCCTTGGTGCGGATCAGGCTGGAAACAATAATCTGACTCAGCATACCCATGCAGGTCAATGCGATGGCTACAATGGTGAAGAAAATTACCGACCGGGCAAGCTTTTCATCTTTCAGATACATCGACTGAAATTGCTGGTCATAAAAGGTGATGTTCAGCATTTCGTCGGGCATTATTTTTTTCCACACCTCCTTCAACTGTTCCAGATCGGCTGCAATGTTTCCCGGCCTGATCCGTACAGACAACATCCACGAAGACTCTTCAGGACTGTAAATAAGCGCCACCGGTTCAATCGCATTATGAAATGAACCGGTATGAAAATCCTTCACCACACCGATTACATCCAATTCCTTTACCCCCCCTACTTTGTATTTCTTTCCTTCAATCTGGTCAAAGCCGAATTTCTTCACAGCGGCTTCATTCAGATAGCAGACTTTATTGGCATCCCCGGGATTGACGGCCCTTCCCTCCTTCATTTCAATTCCCAGGGTTTTCATGAAGTTTTCATCCATAATGATGCAACCGACGTCAAACGGATTGTCCTCCACATTGGAACCATACTGAAGCATAACAAGCCCCGGACATCCCGTACTATATGCTGTTCGCACGACAAAGGGGAGTTTTTCAATTTCCTGCTTCAGGGTATTTTTAATGGCTTTGTTCCCCGGCACATTGATCCGCAGCAACTGCTCCTCATGAAATCCGAGATCTGCATTTTTCACATAGAATAACTGCTTTGAAATTCCCACCACAGCGGCGATCAACGCGATCGAAACCGCCAGTTGCAGGGTCAGCAGTACGTGCTTTCCAGCCTGTTTTCCACGGTTCTTTTTGCCGGCCATGAAATCCGAAATCCGGAACCGGGTCTGGAAATAAAGCGTGAAGAGGGTAATAAACAGCAGGAACAACAGGATGGTTCCCAGCATGATCGGTGCAACCTGCAGGATGATGTCCGTGCTGAGATACAGCCGTTTCCCAAACAATTCTTCGGAAAAGGGAAGGATCAGGATAAATAGCAATACCGATAATATGGAAGCAATTGATATTCCCAGCAATGCTTCTGAAAAGGTAAAGGAAGCCAGTTGTTTCCAACTGGCGCCATTTGTTTTACTGATACCTATGGACCGGAATTTCATGTATTGCTGTGTGATCATGTAATTCACATAATTGATGGCGGACAGGATCAGCACAATCCAGGCGATGGCCACGAAAATCATCAACAGTTTGGGATTGCTTTTTGTATGCTGGTCCTTCACCGGCAGGGCAGACAGGTAGATATCATCCAGACGCTGAAATCCGAGCGTACCGATGTGATATGCCTCAAGGTTCCGGATCCGGTTGAGTTTGCCGACGAGTTCCTCAGCATTGGCCCCGGGTTTCAGCTGGACAAACATATTTGACCGGTTCCAGCAATTCCCGTTTTCACAGGCGACCGAAAACTGAAAATCCTTGTTTTGGTCGTTAAGCAACACATCCGCCCTGAAGGTGGCGTTTTGCGGCAGGTCCTCAAATACCGAGGTGATCTTCCCCTTGAATTTTATCATCGTATTTCCAAACTCAAGGGTATTGCCCAATACATCACCCGATGGAAATAATTTTTCAGCCATTGACCGGCTGACCGACATGGCTTCTGTGCCTTCAAAAAGATGGCCGGCCAGGCTTTGTACAAGGTTTACGGAAAATACCGTCGCAAAACTATTTGTTGTGCTGAGGATATCATGAACCTTCACACTGCTGCTATTGCTTTCATCTTTTGCGGTCAAATCCAGCCCCTTGTTATAGTTCATGGGACATACACCGGATATTTCAGCGTAATTTGACTGAAGCACGGTTGCGAAGTCGTAATGCAGGTCAAATGTATTTTCCTTGCTGTCATAGAGGCGGATGATATCCACATGGTGCTCAAACCCCTTATTGACCTGCTTTTCCGTAAAGTAAAAAAACATGATCAGCATGAATACGGCAAAGCCTATTGAAAATCCCCCGATGATCAGGGTTGCGTAGATCTTATTCTTGATCAGATAGCGAAATGCGATTTTTAGGTTGTAAAAAGACATGTTGCCCGGTTTTTAATTCAAATACTCCTTATCCACTCCATCCTTGCTCCGGTCATCCGGCAATCACCCCGTCTTCAATCCGGATGATCCGGCTGGCATATTTAGCAAATTCTTCATTATGGGTGACCTGGATGATTGTCATCCCTTCGAGATTCAATGTTTTCAACAGCTCCATGATGTTTTTTCCCTGATTGGTATGCAGGTTTCCGGTGGGTTCATCGGCAAGCAATAAGCGGGGTTTTCCGGCAATGGCACGGGCAATGCCCACCAGTTGCTGCTGTCCACCAGACAATTGCTGCGGAAACAAGTCGCTTTTGGCCACCATGTTAAACCGGTCCAGCATTTCGGCTACGATGGCCTGCCGTTCCCTGGCCTTGACTCCCCTGTACATCAGTGGGGTTTCAATGTTCTCATACACCGTCATCTCCTCAATCAGGTGATAGGCCTGGAAGATGAATCCGATATAACTCCGGTGATACTGGTTCTTTTCCTTTTCTTTCAACTGATGCACCGGCTTGTCAAAAAAGTGATATTCCCCCTCCGAAGGCTCATCGAGCAGCCCAATGATGTTCAGCAAGGTGGATTTTCCCGCTCCGCTGGGACCCATGATGGAAATGAAGGATCCTTCTTCCACTTCAAGGTCAATGTCTTTCAGGATGAAATTCCGTTGAAACCTGGAATCGTAGTACTTGTAGATGTGCTGTAGCTTTATCATGGTGGGACTCTGATTTAATGATTTAATGATAACTATGATTATTTCGATAGTAGCATTTTTTGGTTCATGACACGCTTAAATTCCAAGCTTTTGGCTCCGAAATTAATTAACAGTCCAACTTTCAGATTATATGCCTCAAGGTAGTTGATTGCTTGGGCCAGATGAACATCCTCCAGTTTTATAACTGCTTTAATTTCAACACTGATTTTATTATCAATTAGAAAATCGGCTCTTCGTGTCCCTATTCTTTCACCTTTATAATAAATTTCCATTTCCTTTTCGCGTATATGTAAAATACCATGTAATTGCAACTCAATGGAAAGTGCTCTCTGATAAATAACCTCCTGAAAGCCATTACCTAGTATTTTGTGAACTTCCAATGCACAAGCAATGATTTGGGATGTCTCTTCAGAGTACAAGTAATTTTCATTTACATAGCTCATAACTTGATATTTTAAAGTTTCATAGTCTTCAAATAATCAGATAAATCATAGTTCAAGACTACTCATACTTCAGCGCCTCCACCGGATTCCGGTTTGCGGTTTTCCAGCTCTGCCAGCTTACAGTAAATACCGCCACTGATGCCGCAGCCACCCCTGCAATGACAAAGATCCACCAGCTCAGGGCTGTCTTGTAGGCAAAGTGCTGCAACCATTTGTGCATGGCAAACCCAGCCACCGGACATGATACCAGAAAAGCCAGGACCACCCACCGGATAAAATCACGGTTGATCATCGAAATGATCTGGGCCACATTCGCGCCATTGACTTTCCGGATGCCGATCTCTTTTACCCGGAACCGAAGCAGGAGCTGCACCAATCCGAACAATCCCACCAGGGAGAGGAGCATCGCCAGTGCGAAAAATACGTTGGACAGTTTGAAAAGTGTATGCTCCTTTTGATATTGTTCCGCAATGAGATCATCTACAAAGCGGGGGACGAAGGGTTGTACAGGTTCAAATTTTTCCCACACCTTTTCGATTTGTGAAATCACTTGTGCCTGGTTTGCCTTTTCCAACCGTATAATCAGGTTCCAGTTTTTTTTCTGAATGGTAAACTGAACGGGCTTGATGCGATCACGCAGGGAGCCGATGTGAAAATCCTTCACAATTCCGGTGATCTCCTTCCGGGTATCCCCAAGGGTAAAGCTTTTGCCTTCAACGGCATCGCCGATGCCAAACCGCTTCACCGCTTCCTCATTTAGAATGACTAGATCCACGGCTTCCGAGGTATCTTCCCTGAGTTCATTCAGGCTACTTTTCAGGGGAATTCCCATCACATCAAAAAAATCCGGGGCCACTGCGGTATGGAAAATATCGATCTTTTCAGCACCTTCCGGCTGAACCGGGTAGAAATTGCCCAGGTCACCGGGTATTTGAAAACCGCATGAGGTGGTTGAAATCACGCCCGGAATTTTTCGGATTTCTTCCTGCACCGATTCGGCGTGGTCGAGCACTGCCCTGGTTGACGGAATACTGATCAGAGACGTATGGTTGTAACCCAGGTCTCCCCGTATGCTTAACAACAGCTGCTTTTTGATTGTCAGTGTGGCAATCAGCATCGTGATGGCGATAAAAAACTGGAACGTGATCAGGATATTGCTGAAAAGCGACCGCGACCGGGGTTGGCTGCTCCGTGTAGACATCAGGGTTTTGCTGATCGAGCGTGCCGGATACCATCCGGAAAGCAATCCTGTCAAAAGACCGAACAGAATCAGGATCAGCCAGAAAGCGGGTTTGTCATAGGGGATGTCTATTCCGCTTATGCCGTGCTTATGGATGACAGGAATAACATACATCAGGATGATTACGGAGATCACAATACACAGGAAGGTCAGCATGACCGAATACGACATGTATTGTTTGAAAAGATAAGACCGTCCGGCTCCAATAACCTTCTTTATGGCCACTGACCTCTTCCTGGATTCGAAGCCTGCAGTGGACAGGTTAATATAGTTGATGCATGAAATAATCAGGATCAGCATTCCGGCTGAGCAGAAAATGTAAATCAGGTTCACAGGGACATCCGTGTCAAAACTTCCCATCACTGCGCCGCTGTGCAGGTGGATTTCCTTGTAGGGCTGCAGGTAGTAGGTGCTGGCCTCGGCATACCAGTCTCCCACATACTTTCGTTGCAAGGGTTTCATGTTTTCACTGAAAGAGGCCACTGCCGAAGGGTTGTCAACAACTACAAAGGTCCTGAGCCACCACCAGGTCCAGTGGTGCTTCATCTCATCCCCGAAATCCTCCAGGTCATCATTGATCGAGGTGAGGAAGTCACATTTCAGGGATGAATTCGAAGGAATATCCTCAAAAACTGCAGTCACCGTGCAGGGCTTTTCATAATTCAGCGTGACGGTTTTTCCGATGGGTGAGGCATCCCCGAATATCTTTGTTGCCAGTGACTTGGAAATCGCCACACTGTGGGGTTTTTCAAGGAAATTGTCCGCTTCTTTTTCCACGATGGGAAATGAAAAAATATCGAACAATTCCACATCCCCGGCAGCGCCAATGGCCGTGTAGCCGTGCTTGTCGAATTCCACCTGCTGTTCGAATGCCCATGCGAAGCGGGCCGCATTTTTGATTCCCGGAATTTCACGTTGGAGTACCTCTGCCCACTGGTGATTTGTTGTGGCCGAATGGGTTTTCTTCTCGTTTGAAATGTAATTCAAACGGTAAATCCGGTCTACATCTTTGTGAAACCGGTCGAACGTGAGCTGCCGGTATACGTACAGGCCGATGATCATACAGGCAGACAGGGCCACCGAATAGCCGAAGATGTTTATGAAAGCAATAGTCCGGTTTTGCTTTAGTTCTTTGTAGAAGTTTTTGAAATTCATGGGGTTTGAATTGAGATGGTTATTCGTAGCGAAGTGCTTCCACCGGATTCCTCCGTGCAGCATGCCAGCTTTGCCAACTGACGGTCAGCAGGGCAATCAGAAGCGAGGTCAGCCCGGCTGCTGCAAAAACCCACCAGCTTAAGGCGGTTCGATAAGCAAAGCTTTGCAGCCAGGTATGCATGGCAAACCAGGCCAGGGGACAGGCAATGATCAAGGCCAGGCCGACCCAGCGGAAGAAATCGCGGTTTAGCAGCACCAGCACTTCGCCGGTGCGGGCACCGTTCACTTTGCGGATCCCAATTTCCTTGGTACGGCGCTCGATCAGGAACACCGATACACCGACAAGGCCCAGCACGGCGATGACCATGGCCAGCACAAGGCAGTAAACCATGATGCTTCTGATGTTTTCCTCGGTTTTGTATAGATTTCTGTACTTATCCGTTAAAAACTCATACTGGAAGATAGTTCCGACATTGTTGTACTGCTGCCAGCGTTCTTCAATGAATCCGATGGTACGGCCGGGATCACCGGCAGCCAACCGGATGGCCACCCGATTGAAATCAGAAGGATCATAATACATGATCACAGGGGAGATCGGATTGTGCAGTGATTCATAATGAAAATCTCCCACCACTCCAATGATCGATGCCTTCATTCCCCCGTACTCAATAACCTGTCCAACAGCCTCCTCGTTGGATTTCCATCCCATGTTTCTTACAAGGTCCTCATTTACAAGGTAACCGGTATCTGAGGCAATATTGCTGTAAAAATTCCGCCCGGTAAGCAATTTGATCTTGTACATATCCAGAAAATGCTGGTCAATCCTCAGGTTCGCTATCCGGAAACCGATTGGTGTGGCTTGTGTTCCGGAGATAAGGCGTGCCCCGTTGCTGTCCCACAGTCCTTCAGAGGGTACCCGCTTGGATGCAGATACCTCCACGATTTGAGGATTCTCTGTAAGCTGCTGCCTGAAGACATCGAATTTTGCGATGAGCAGGGGAGTGGCTGGTATCACGAGTACATTTTCCTTGTCGAGTCCCAGTTCCTTATTGCGGAGAAAGGCAAGCTGCTTTGAAATGAAAAAGAAGGAGATCAGCAGGGTGACCGAAACTACAAACTGAAATACAATCAAACCATTCCGGAAAACAGCCCTTCCATTTCCCTGCCGCACGGCCCCCGACCGGGAAAGCCTGGTGGCAGCGATCATCCAGGCAGGAGAAAGAATGGCGACAATCCCGGTGCCAGTGGCCATGAGCATGAAAGCAAGGATTTTGAAACCATTGCTGAAATCACTTTCGATGGGATTGGTCAGGATCTTGTTAAAGAGAGGCAGGCTCAGGTAAGCCAGGTAGAGCGCGACGATCAATGCGAGGAGACAAAAGATCACCGATTCGGCCGCAAGCTGGATCAACAGGATTCGTTTCGGAGCGCCAATAATTTGCCGTATTTGGATGAATTTGACATGTTTAATGAACGAGGCTGCATTCAGGTTCATGAAATTAATGGTGGCCAGCAACAGGATCAACACGGCAATGGAAATCAGAATATATACAAACGACCGGCTGCTGTACCAGTTAAAATGAATGTCGGATAGCTTTTCCAACCTGATTTTGGTATAGCTGGTGCCATGATCGAGGTACTTGTCAATAAAGGCATCGAGCCGCTGGTCCAGTTTGTCGGGCAGCGCGGACATCAGTGCATAGGTTTCATAATTGTTGCTGCTCCAGTCCGTCATTTCATCAGGCGGCACGGATGCTTCATAAGTACTGAAGGATACCACCACATCAGGGCGGAAATGGCTGTTCCGTGGCCATGTGTTAAACACACCGGTAATCTCAATCACATGCCTGACACCCTTTTCATCGGATAGTTCAAGGGTTTTTCCGATGGCCTGGTTGGTATTGAAAAATTTCTCAGCGGTTTCAGCGGAAATGATTGCTGTGAGGGGTTTCACCAGAAGGCTGGTGTCGTTTGGCAACCCTTCAAAGGTGAAGATGTGCAGGAGATCGGGCTCGGAAAAGCTGACATTCGCGACCGGCATGGCTTGCTGATCCACCATAAAGGCGATACCGGTGATCCATGATCGTGAAATATATTGTATTTCATGAAATTCCTGCTTCAGCAGGGGGGCTATCACCGGTGCCACATAGGGAAGATGGAGGTTCTCAGCACCATTCTGGTCATAAAAATAGCGATGCACCCTGTAAATTGACTGCACATTCTTGTGAACATGATCATACCCCTGTTCCGTATTGATCCAGAAGGTAATCACCACAATGCAGGCAAATCCGAGGGTCAGACCGGCAAAGCTGATCGCTGAAAACAGCGCCTGCTGCCGTATGCGTCTGATCATTGATTTTAAAATCGTTTTCATTGCCTTATGCTATAAAAAATGAAGATCTGATCATTCATACCGGAGTGCTTCCACCGGGTCCATCCGTGAGGCCCTCCAGGTTTGCCAACTAATGGTGGCCGTTGAAATGAACAGGGCGGCCAGCCCTGCAACAATAAATACCCACCAGCTCACGTCCGTCTTGTAAGCAAAGTTCTCCAGCCATTTATTGACAAGCAGGATGGATACCGGAATGGCAAGGAGGAAGGCCACGATCACCAGCTTCAGAAAGCGGGTGCTAAGCATCCGCAACATTTCCTGAATACTGGCGCCGTTTACACGACGGATACCGATTTCTTTTGTCCTTCTTTCACATTCCAGTGCACTGAGTGCCATCATTCCCAATAAGGACAATGCCAGGGCCAGTACCGAAAAAACCCCGATGATATGACTCAGTCGCGTTTCATCCCCATACGCTGCCAGGAATTTGTCTTCCACACTTTCAAATTCAAAAGGAATATCCGGAAAAAGCCTGTTCCATTGTGATTGCATGAAATTAACAGCAGGCCTGTAATCTCCCTGCATCCTGAAGGTGACGTAACGGGGAAACATATGATGGTGCCCGAACTGGTAAATCATCGGCATGACCGGGTTCTTCAACGAACTGACATTGATGTCGTTGATCACTCCGATAACTTCCTTCTGGTTATCCTTTGAAAACAGTCCCACCCGCTTCCCTTCCAGGGATTTCCATCCCAGTTTCCGGTAGGCGGCTTCATTGATTATCAGTGCATCCACATCGGCAGGACGGTCCGCAGAAAAATACCTGCCTTCCACCATATGGAGCCCGAATACCTCCGCCATGTTTTCATCCACATCACAGGAAAGCAGTTCCATTCCATCACCCTGGCCGTCTTCCGGATATATTTTAAAAAGGTTTCTGAAGCCGAAACCGGGTACAAATTCTGTCACAGACGCTGTACCAAATCCATACTGATCCCGGTATGGTTCTATAGCCTGAAGGAATCGTCTGGACATTTTCTCCCGCTCCAGGGTGTTTTCATCCAGGGTCATGACCGGTATGGAAATGAGATTTTTCCGGTCAAAGCCGGTTTGGTGGTGCTTTAAAAAGACAACCTGTTTGTGGGTGAAAAGAAGGAAAATAACCAGGACGATTGTAAGGGCAAACTGCACCACAACAAAACTCCGCTGAAACCTGAAAAGGGCACTGTAAGAATTTCTTCGCTGACGTAACACATGCAACGGAGAAGTGCGCGAAAAGGCAAAAGCCGGGTAAAACCCCGCTCCCATGACTGTTACAAAACCAATCACCGCCAATCCCACCCAATAGAACGGATCCGCAAGGTCTAAGGTCAGATTTTTGTCCAACAGGTTGTTGAAGGAAGGAATAAGCAATTGAACCCCCAGGGTGGAGATGGCCAGACTCAATCCCACCATCAGCATGATTTCAAGGAAAATCTCACGCACAAGAAATCCGGGTGAAGCTCCGGTCATTTTTTTAATACCGGTGTTCACACTCCTCTTTCCCGCATTGGCCATGGAAATATTCATAAAATTCAGACAGGCAATCAGGAGAATTCCCATCGCAATCAGAAACAGGATCCATAAGTAAGCGGGTGCAACAACGGGTACCAGGTCGTTTTCAAGGGTCCGGTTGAGATGGCTTCCCAGAAAAGGAATCACCTGGTAGGTAAACCGGTTTTTCATAAAATCTGGATAGTACCTGTTTTCGAGGCCGGCCAGTCTCGATTCAAAATCCCGTGGCGGGATATGGTTATGGAAGGTCACAAAGGTCACCAGACCGAATACATACCACCGCTGGTCAAGATCTGTGTAATATTGATACCGGTACCCGTCGGCAAGAAAAAATTCAATTGATGCGAAGAGGGAATTGGCCGGAATGTTGTCAACAACCCCCGTAACCGTAAAGGTATGCTTGTCGAGTTCAAATGTTTTTCCAAGGGGATTCTGGTCTCCGAACATCCGACTGGCCAGCTTTTTGGTAACCACCGCTTCATCAGGATGCTGAAAGATTTTGGAAGGATTTCCTGAAAGAAGTGGCAACCGGAACAAGGTGAAAAATTCTTTTTCCACTACAGCTCCGTCTACCTCCTTGAATCGCTCGTCGTCTACGTGTATGTCATCTGAAATCCGCATCAGCGTTACCATGCCGTCTATCTCGGGGAAATCCTTTTTCAGCACGGTCGACAGCGCCACCGGGGTATTGGCCGAATGGGTGCCGTCCTGCGTATTTTTTGAAACAATCCGGTATACACGGGAAGCGTCCGGATTGAACCGGTCAAACGAGGTTTCAAACCGGATATACACCAGAATGAGCATGCAGAGGGTGATGCCAACCGACAGTCCGATGAGATTTATAAAATTGAAATTCTTATAAACCAGAAGGTTGCGCATGAAGATTCGCAAAAAGAATTTAAGACTTTTCATCTTGTGGGGGCATTAATTGTCAGTTCGCTGCCTTGCGGTTCCTCTTCAGATTATTCTTCCGTCGAAGAGTTTCACAATCCGGTGGGCAAAGCCGGAATCCCTCTCGGAATGGGTCACCATGACGATGGTGGTTCCGCTCTTGTTCAATTCCGAGAGGAGGTTCATCACTTCAATCCCGTTTTTTGAGTCGAGGTTTCCCGTGGGTTCGTCAGCCAGGATTAGTTTCGGCTCCGGAACCACCGCACGGGCAATGGCCGTGCGTTGCTGCTGTCCCCCCGAGAGCTGCTGGGGGAAATGGTGGCGACGGTGTCCAATCTTCATCCGTTCAAGCAGGTGTTCCACCTTTTTTTTCCGGACAGATTCCCTGACCCCCATGTATACCAGGGGTAACTCCACATTTTCAAATACCGTCAGTTCATCAATCAGGTTAAAACTCTGAAATACGAATCCGATATTGCCACGGCGGACTTCCGTAAGTTTTCCTTCCCGGTAGTGCGACACGTCCTGCCCGTCGAACAGATATTGTCCCGAGGTCAGGTTCTCCACCAGCCCCAGGATATTCATCAGGGTGGATTTTCCACATCCCGACGGTCCCATAACGGCGACAAATTCCCCTTTCTGAACTTCGAAATCCACCTGGTCCAGGGCACGGGTTTCCACTTCATCGGTCCGGAAAATCTTTGTTAAGCCAGTAGTCTTTATCATGATTTCAACCTGTTTTTTGGTGGTAGCCGGAATTCAAATCCGGTGCCAAAAACGTATCGTACTGATATATTGAATACTGTGTAAAACTGGGAAGCATATTTGTAAAATATTTGGCATATTATGTAACATAATTGGACACTTTTCAGCATTGGCATCCTGATTTCCATACATTTGATCTATAAGTAAACCATATGCAAAGCGGAAAGATCCTTGTAGTGGATGACAACAAGAACGCCCTGAGTGCATTGAAAATGCTGCTGCAGCTGGATTTCAACAGTGTTGTCACCCTTTCGAATCCCAATCTGATTTTGTCTGCCCTGACAAAGGAGGACATTGATATCGTATTGCTCGACATGAATTTCTCGGCCGGTGTGAACACGGGGAACGAAGGGCTGTTCTGGCTGAAAGAGATCCGGAAGCATGCACCTACCACCGAAGTGGTGATGATTACGGCCTATGGGGATGTCGAACTTGCCGTAAAGGCGCTTAAGAACGGGGCGGCTGATTTTATCCTCAAGCCCTGGGAAAATGAGAAGCTTCTGGCAACCCTGCATGCCACCCTGAAATTCAGGCGTTCCAACCTGGAAGTACAGGCCCTCAGACAACAGGAACAAGTGTTGAAAAAGGGCCTGAACCAGGAATACCAGCAAATTCTGGGCACTTCTCCCTGTATGCTGCACATGCTGCAAACCATTTCAAAGGTGGCGAAAACCGATGCGAATGTCCTGATCACCGGAGAAAACGGTACCGGCAAGGAACTGGTGGCGCAGGAAATTCACCGGCGTTCCGAACGGAGCGGTGAATTATTGATCAGCGTGGATATGGGCACGGTGCATGAAAACCTGTTCGAGAGCGAGCTTTTTGGTCACAAAAAAGGTGCCTTCACGGATGCCATCGAAGACCGGGTGGGCAAATTCCAGTTGGCCCACCGGGGAACCCTGTTTCTCGATGAAATCGGAAACCTGCCTCATCCGCTGCAGTCGAAGCTGCTTACCACCCTGCAGCACCACACCGTCATTCCGGTGGGCAGCAACCAGCCGGTCGAAATCGACATCCGCCTCATTTGCGCCACCAACTGCAACCTCGATGACCTGGTAGAGAAACAGAAGTTCCGCGAGGACCTGCTGTACCGCATCAACACCATCAGCATTGAGGTTCCACCCCTGCGTGAAAGGGGCGATGATGTGGAACTGCTTGCCCGCTATTTTCTGACGTATTTTGAAAGGAAATACCGGAGGAGCGGAATTGCCCTCGGGCAAAAGGCCATCCAGAAGCTGAAGTCCTATTCATGGCCCGGCAATGTGCGGGAGCTGCGGCATACCATTGAAAAGGCAGTCATCCTCAACGATTCAGGTACCCTGAAACCGGATGATTTTATGTTCCGTTCCACCGCCAGAATGCCGGGTGTCGGCATGTCACTCGAAGAAATGGAAAAACAGTTGATTGAAGCCACACTTGAGAAATTCAAGGGTAAACACGCCCCGGTGGCCCATCAGTTGGGCATTTCACGGCAAACGTTATACAATAAAATCAAACGGTATGATCTCTAAATCGTTCAACCTTTCGGTAGCCCTGCGGTTGCTCCTGTTTGTCGCTGTGACAGCCGGATGTTCCCTGCTTGTCGTGCAACACAACTGGCTTCCCGCGGGGGGACTGTTTTTTCTGCTGATCATCCTGTTTTTCGAAGTCATTCATTTTCTCAATGGGATGAACCGGAAGGTGGCTTTCTTTTTTGATGCCGTTACCAATGATGACACCACCCTGCACTTTACGGAGCGCAACCGCACCCGGTCTTTTCAACAGCTCCATCAGAGTTTTAACCGGCTAAATGAACATATCGCCGAACTGAAGATTGAAAATGCATACCGTGAAAGGTTTTTTCATGAAATGCTGAAAAGTTCGGCAACAGGATTGATTGCCATCGATCAGATGGGTTATGTGCAACAGATTAATGATTCGGCATTGGAGTTTTTAAACCTTCCCCATATCGCCCATATTGACCTGCTGAAACAGAAAAATCCCGATTTCTACCAGAAAATGCAGGCCATCAGACCGGGACAAAGTGTAACGATAAAAGTGCTGCAAGGGGCTGAATTACGTCTGTTTTCCCTGAAGGTGGCCTTATTGAACTTCGATTCTAATAAATACCGGTTATATTCCATTTCCGATATCAAAGCTGAAATTGAAGAAAATGAGCTGGATTCCTGGCAGAAACTCATCCGCGTGATGACGCATGAAATTATGAATTCAGTCGCCCCGATCACGTCTCTCAGCAACACGCTGTCGCGGATCTTTCTCAGGAGCGGCAATCCACTTCCGGTATCAGAAGTTACAGAAAACCACGTTCGGAATATTATTGACGGGTTGGAGGTCATCGAAAACACGGGCAGGGGACTTATGCGGTTTGTTGAAGATTACCGGCAATTGACCCGGATTCCTTCACCGGTCTTCAGACCCATTCAGATCGGGCATTGGCTGGAGTCGATCCGGATGCTGGTTCAACCTGCCCTGCAGGAAAAGAATATCCGGTTTCAACTGTCGGTTCATGATGCCCCTGAATTGATCGGTGACGAGAAAATGCTGAACCAGGTGCTTATCAACCTGCTGAACAATGCAATGGATGCCCTGGCCAACACGGAAGATAAGCGTATTGAACTCCAGGCGGCCGGAAATTCCACCGGCAGAATAACGATTACCGTTTCTGATAATGGAAAAGGAATTCCGCCCGATGAACTTGAAAAGATCTTCATCCCCTTTTATACCACCAAGGAAAACGGATCCGGGATTGGCCTCAGCCTGTCGCGCAAAATCATGCGGCTGCACCGGGGAAGCCTGTCTGTCATTTCCGAGCCCAATGTGCAGACCCGGTTTATCATGGGTTTCTAATCAGGATGTTCAGGGAAAGAAGGATTGCCATTAAACAAAATCCGGGTTCAAGCGTAGTATTACCATGAAAGTATTTCTCCCCATTGCCGCCATCCTGCTCATTGCCCTGATCGTTTTCATTGTCATGCACCTGCCCCGGTTCGGAAAACTTCCGTCGGGAGAAAGGTTAGCGCGCATTAAAAAATCCCCGAACTATCAAGAGGGCGCCTTTCGCAACCAACACGAAACCCCGGTGTTCACCGCATCCGGCATGAAGGATTTCTTTTCCCAGAAAAGAATCCGGACCACCCCGGAAGGTGCCATCCCATCCATAAAAACCGACCTCCTGCAGTTGGACAGGGACCGCGATGTGCTTGTATGGTTCGGACATTCCTCCTATTTCATTCAGGTGGATGGACAGCGGTTTCTCGTCGATCCGGTGCTGAGTGGCCATGCATCGCCTTTCCCTTTTGCCATCAAGGCTTTTGAAGGAGCAGACATTTATAAGCCGGAAGACATTCCGGAAATCGATTACCTCATCATCACCCATGATCACTGGGACCACCTCGATTTCAAAACGCTGACAGCCCTCCGGCCAAGAATTGGGAAGGTGATCACCGGATTGGGAACCGGGGCACATCTGGAACGGTGGGGCTATGATCCCGGCCAGATCACGGAACTGGATTGGTACGACAAAGCCGGACTCGACAGCGGATTTAGGGTACAGGCATTTCCGGCACGGCATTTTACGGGAAGAAAATTCAAAAGAAACCAGACCCTGTGGATATCCTTGTTGCTGCAAACGCCATCACTGAAAGTTTTCATCGGCGGTGACGGAGGCTATGATACGCATTTTGCTGAGGTAGGTGAAGCTTACGGACCGTTGGACCTGGCCATATTGGAAAACGGACAGTACAACAAAAACTGGATGTACATTCACATGATGCCCGATAAGATCGCGTCGGCATACAGGGACCTGAAAGCGAAACGATTGTTCACCGTGCACAATTCGAAGTTTTCCCTGGCTTACCATCCGTGGGATGAACCCCTTGTTTCCATAAAGCAACTCAGTGAGGAGGCCGGTATTCCCTTGATTACCCCGATGATCGGAGAACCGGTACACCTGAAGGACACCTCCCAGCAGTTTTCCGAATGGTGGAAGCAGGTAAAAAAGGACTGATCCAGTTACCTATTGCGGCCTGCGAAGCAATTTGGCCTCTTCAAATAACCTCCGGTCTTCCTCAGATACCGGTTCAATGGTAATGTTATGCGGTGCAGGCTTTGTGTTTTCATCCACATGAATGAAGGTGACAAATCCGTCAACCAGGTGACAGGTGTCGCCATTCTTCTCCACATGAACATAAGCCGTAAGACTGGACTTGCCGGTATAGGCAATCTTTGAAGAGAATTTCAGCACATCGCCCGCCTTGGCCGGCTTGGTGAAAAACATCCCGTGTATGTTCAGGCATACCACCCGTTTCGGGTCGAGTATGGTGGCGGCTGCAATAAATCCCGATTCCACAAACCACTCTGCGGTGCGCCCTGCAAAGAGGGTGCCGTGGTGGTTGAGGTCTTCACTTTTTACGAGGCGTTTGGTGGTGTGTACTTCGCTTCGGATAACTGTTGTTTCCATGACTGCTTTTTTCAAATGTATGGAAATCAACAGCGATAAAAAGTGACAAGTATCAGCCGGAAAGCTTATTTATCTCATCTCCAGCCTGTCGTCGGGATAGCGGGCAAATCTGCCGGTATTCCGGTCATGCACCGGATCATTCCGGTCCCACGGCCAGCCACCGAACTGCGTGCGCTGGTAGTCGGCAAAGGCCTGCCGGATTTCATTTTCGGTGTTCATCACGAATGGACCGTATTGGGCGACCGGTTCCGGGATGGGTTCACCTACGAGGACGGCCAGAAAACTTTCAGAAGTGCCATTCTGAACCAAAATGTTTTCACTTCCGCTCAATTTGATGCGGTGTCCGGGTGCCACATGCACATCCTCGATCTGAATCATCTCCTTGCCCTGATAGAAATATAGGTTCCTGTTCAGGCTGCCCGAGACCGCAGGAAGGGTGAATTCCGCACCCGGTTCCATACGAATCAGGAAAATGCCGACGTGGTTGCGCTTTTCAGCCGCCCAGGAAGCGGGACAGGGCGCCAGGCTTTCCCGGCCGGCAAAGGTGCCCGCGATCAGCCGCACCTGTGAAATCCGGCCCGCCTGATCAGCGATATCAAGCACGGGAATGTCTTCCGCCCAGAGCATTTTATAATCGGGTTCCGCGAATTTGTCCTTTGCAGGCAGGTTGAGCCAGATCTGGAAAAGCTCCAACGGGTTTTCCTTATCCTCATGCACCAGCGGGAACATCTCCACATGCTGGCACCCGCTTCCGGCTGTCATCCATTGCACATCTCCATGACCATACCTTCCCTCCGCACCTTTGGAATCGAAATGATCTATAAGCCCTTTCAGCACAATGGTGATGGTTTCGAAACCGCGGTGCGGATGTACCGGAAATCCCGGTACCCGGTCTCCATGATACATACTGAAACCGTCTTTCCCGGAGAAATCACTGCCTATATTGCGTCCGGCAAGTGAAACGGCAGGTCCCATTTCCTTGTTTCCTTTCGGGTAGGCGTCCTGGTGGTGGGCACAGAACAGAAACGGATTTTCCATGGTCCACTGGAAACCCAGTTTCTGAATGCCTAGAACTTTTTTTGGAGTCATTGCATGGGTAGGTTGAAATACAATAACAATTCAGAGGCATCAATGTTGGATAGCGATTGAAACCATCCCCTGTTGTAAAAAATCGCTAACATTCAAGGCTTTTATATCCGACAGAATATCACGTGTTTCACCCTTGTAAACAATTAGTTTGGAAGTGGCAATTTGGTCTAGTTTGGATAGTGATTTGTGATATTGGGGTCTATAAGTTGAAGTTGCTTTAATTTCAATCATATGAACCTGTCTACCTGCCTCAACCACAAGATCTACTTCATCACCATGGCTGGTACGATAAAAATAGACCGAGGCATTGCTCCCTGTGTGAAACAGATTTTTACGGACTTCCGAAATGATCATATTTTCGAAAAGAGGACCCGACAGCACTCCGGATTCCAATTGTTCTGCTGTTTGTGTGCCCGTAAGAAAGGATAATAGGCCATTGTCGTAAAAATACACTTTTGGACTTTTAACAAGCCGTTTCCCAAGATTGCCGTGATAAGGATCAAGAAGGAAAATGATATAGGAGGCTTCAAGAACAGAAATCCATTTTGATAAGGTGGAAACGGTAACCCCTATTTCCTTTGAAATACTTGACATGTTCAGGGTCTGCGTTACCCTGGCTGCTAAAAGCTTTATCAATTGAGTGAATGCATGCAGGTCAGAAATGTTGATCATAGTCCGCAAGTCCTTTTGCAGATATGTATTGAGGTATGAATCAAAATAAAACCTGGGATGTATTAAACTTCCCGTGGCGATTTCAGGGTAGCCTCCCCAGAGGATAAAACTATTGCGATAGGGTTCGGGTGCCTCATTGTATTGCATGGGGAGAAGGGACAACACACCAATTCTGCCCGCAAGGCTTTCGGAAATATTCCTGGATAATAAAAATTGCCCTGAACCAGTCAGTACAAACCTTCCTTTGTCTTCGGGGTTCTCGTCTGCGACGATTTTCAATATCGGAAAAAGTTCAGGCACCCGTTGTACTTCATCAAAAATAATGTGCCGGTTGAATTTTTGGATAAAACGCACCGGGTCATTTTGAAATAACTCCCGGGATTCAAGACTATCAAAGGTAATATAGGTATAGGAATCTTTCAGCAGATGCTTAACCATGGTTGATTTTCCCGATTGTCGGGGTCCCATGATGCCCACAATACGAAAGGTCTTGAGATATTCCTTTGCAAGTACCTCTGCAATACGCGTATAATACATAATTGTGCAAATTTATAGTCAAAGTATAAAATTACACATTTTTATTGAATGGGCAATGTATATCAATCCTTCCTTGTCAGGCAATACCGAGCACCGAACACTCAACACCGAACACCGAACGCCGAACACTGAATACTGAATACTGAATACTGATTACCGCCCCCCCGCTAGGCGTAGTTTTCAACTACGCCCCCCGCTAGGCGTAGTTTTCAACTACGCCTTTGGTATTTCTATAATCTTCCCGTATCCCTCCACATCTCCAACTCCTCCCTATACCTGTCCCTCATCACCTCACACTGCACATCAATCCGCATGGTCGGCCTGTCGTTCAGGTTATAGGCTGGCCAAACCGGGCCCTCCTTCATTGCCGGGGTTCCGGTTCGGGCAAACGAGGTCCACAATTCGGCAAAATGGTGTGAGGCCTTGAACCGCTCGGGCTTTGCGCCTCCAAAATAGCTGTGGCCTGCACTGCCGTCTTTTTCGGGCACCTCATTGTTGAATTTGAAAGAGATATCCATGGCATGGGGCGTACCCAGCGGATAATCTGTGCCCGGCACCAATACCTCAGACTTGTACCCGAAGTTGTAGAGGTGCACCGGAGCGCCACCCTGCCGTGTTTTCTTTTCTGCAATGTCGATGGAACCCAGTCCCATCATATGGATCGATTGCGCTGCCATGAAAATGTCTGTGGCACCGGCAGCAGGACGGGTTTTCCGGTAGGTATCAATGATCTGTTGGGTATCTTCTCCAAACTGGGGCTCCATGGCTGCAGGCAGCGTGTCAAAGGTCAGGCTGAAGATGCTTTTGTCCTGCGACATCATCCCGAAAAACGTGTATTCATCTTCATTCCACCCAACAATCAGGGGCTTGTTTTTGGAAATCTCCGGTGCCATTGGATCAAAGGGATGGGCCGGTAGCGCTTTGCCGTCGACCACCGGGGCAAAGCCGCCGGGTCCTGGTTCCATAATGCCTCTTTTTTTGTTGGTGGCAGGTTGTGCCGGTGCCAGGGAAGGCAGTTTGTATTGCAGGTCAAGCAGGTCGCCTGCCGGAATATCAAGGAGTTTTTTCCAGTTGGATGTACTGATATTCAACTCCTTTAATACCATGGCGGTGGTTTCCGCCGCAACCTCACGCGAGGCCATACGCACGCCGGGACCGCTTTCGATGGAGGCCCTGGAAAAGTAAGGCGCGGCCGAAGGCATGGCATACAGGCACGATGTCTTGGCTCCGCCGCCTGATTCACCGAAAATCATCACATTGGCGGGATCGCCTCCAAATGCAGCGATGTTCCGGTTCACCCAGGCCAATCCGTCTACGATATCCAGCATGCCGTTCATGCCCGAGCCTGCATAATCCGGGCCGGCTAGGTCATCAAGAAACAGGTATCCCATCATGCCCAGGCGGTGGTTTGTCTGCACCACCACCACATCGAAAAAACGGGCCAGGTTGGCGCCGTCCTGTGCCACCGATCCGCCGGAACCGGTCGAAAATCCTCCGCCGTGGTTGTAAAACATCACCGGCCGCTTCCGGTTGTCGCAAGCCGGGGTCCATATGTTCAGGAACAGGCAGTCCTCTGCCGGATCCGGTTCGTTTTTGCCGTAGTATTGTCCCAGCGGCTGAATAGCAGGTGATCCCAGGCGCAGGGCATCGCGCACTCCGGTCCACGGTTCTAACGGCGCGGGACGACGAAACCGGCGGTCACCCGAGACACGCCCGGCATAGGGGATGCCCCTGAAAATGTTCACGCCTTCCACACGGGCTCCGCGTATCTTGCCGGATGCGGTCTCAGTAATGACCTCATCGGAACTGCGGGCGGCGCTGCATGAAAATAGCGACTGCGGAAGGGTCGCAAGGGCTGCCGCGCTGAGGGCGGAACGACTTATGAAAGTTCTTCTGCTGAGCATGAGATTGAATTTGGAATAAAGATAGCAGAAAACCCTTTTTCGTGTAACTTTAAGAGCAGCATTCCTAACCCTCCGCATATGAAAAAACTCGCCTTTAAAATGCAGCTGAAGCCCGGTTGCAGGGAAGAATACAAGAAACGCCACAATGAAATCTGGCCTGAACTGAAAACCCTGCTGAAAAATTCAGGGATTAGCGATTATCACATCTTTCTGGATGCTGAAACCGGCGCCCTCTTTGCGGTTCAGGAACAGGCAGGGGACCAGTCCTCCCAGGATCTCGGTTCGAATCCCATTGTGCAGCGCTGGTGGAAATACATGGCTGACCTCATGGAAACCCATCCGGATTTTTCACCGGTGTCTGTACCGCTGGAAGAAGTGTTTTACATGGAATAATGAAGGAACGGAAATGAAAAAACTTGTATTTGTTTGTATGGCCCTGTTCACGCTTCAGGGCATCGGAGCCCAGCAACTGTATGTGTTGCCGGAAGGATTCGAAAGCAGTGCCATGAGTTCGTTTGAAAACCTGAACGGGGTGAAGGGCGCCGGGGGGAAAACAAACCATACGGCAAAAGGGAATGCCTATGAAAGCCTGAAGGCCGGGGAATCCAAGACCCTGCTGGATGTTTCCGGAACGGGAATCATACAGCGGATCTGGGTGACGGTACGCGATCGCTCACCCGAAATGCTTCGGTCGTTGCGGTTGCGGATGTATTGGGATGGTGCAACGAAGCCCGCAGTGGATGCCCCTTTTGGCGACTTCTTCGGCTTCGGCCTGTCACGCGTGGTGGCCTTTCAGTCGGAACTCTTTTCCTCACCCCAGGGACGTTCCTTCAACTGTATGATCCCCATGCCATTCAGAAAAGGAGCCCGGGTGGTGCTCACCAATGAAAGCTACCGCATTGTGGAGGAGGTCTTTTTCGATGTCGACTATATCCGGATGGATGCCCTCCCTGAAGATGCGCTGTATTTCCATGCTTACTGGTCCCGGCAACGTCCCGAACTGGGAAAGGACTTTGAATTTCTGCCTTCAATCAGCGGTAAGGGACGGTTTCTGGGGGTGAACATGGGCGTGCTTGCCGATACTGTATACAGAGACACGTGGTGGGGCGAAGGCGAGGTGAAAATGTACATCGACAATGATACATCCTATCCCAGTATCAACGGAACCGGCACGGAAGATTATATTGGCACGGGCTGGGGCATGGAAACCTTCATGAACCGCTACCAGGGCTGCACGGTGTCAGACGGGCCACACAGCCAGTATGCCTTCTACCGTTTCCATGTGCCAGATTTAGTTGGATTTCAAAAGAATTTCCGGGCTTCAATACAGCAGATTGGAGGGGGGCCCAGGGACACGGTGAGAAAGCTGATCAGAAATGGAGTAACACTGACCCCGGTTACCCTGGCCATGACAGGCGGATTTTTACGGCTGCTTGATCAACCACAGGATATTTTTGCAGCAGATTTTCCGGACGGCTGGGTGAACTTCTACCGTGTCGATGATTATTCCGCTACAGCATACTTTTATCTTGATAAACCTGTAACCGGACTGAAGGAACTGCCTGATGTGAAAACACGCTGTTACTGAATCCCCGCCACTGATAAATACATCCCGTACTATAGGCACCGCATGTATTTCGTGATAAACCGGTTTTTTTCGCTTTTGAGCAAAAGGACTTCCGGGGTATCATAAAATACTGCAAATTTGCAATTTACCGTCTAAATATGCTCGACAAAAACACGCCTTTAAAACGTCTGGCACTGATCAGCCTGCTGGGGGCCGTGTTTATCATCTATATCAACATCATTTATTTCCCCTGGGAATATCCCCACCTTCCTGAGGAGCATAAGACGGTGTATCTCCTTTTTTTTG
>JADHED010001275.1_pt1 | contig 22621 bp, 21 predicted proteins | sample 8952041 | NCBI WGS metagenome assembly JADHED01 (sample SAMN16124423, study PRJNA663239) | bioreactor sludge metagenome | isolation source: sludge (control) | place: India:Bengaluru | collected 2018-09-08
CATCGGCCTTGACGATGCCCCAGTGGTCGACGATCAGCGCGTTGGTGATCACCGTGTCGACGGCGCCGGCAGCGCGGGATGCCTGGCTCTGGCCCATGCCGTCGCGAATGACTTTGCCGCCGCCGAACTTGACCTCCTCGCCGTAGATCGTCCGATCCTCCTCGACTTCGAGGATCAGCTCGGTGTCGGCGAGTCGCACCCGGTCGCCGACGGTGGGTCCGAACATCTGCGCATAGGCGTCGCGGCGGATACGGAAAGCCATCGGCGTCAGTCCTTAAAGTGGTCCCTGGCCTTACAGCGGTCCCTGCACGGCGGCATTGAAGCCGAACACCCGGCGGCTGCCGGCGAAAGCGACCAGCTGCACGGTGCGCGTCTGGCCGGGCTCGAAGCGGACGGCCGTGCCGGCCGGGATGTCGAGCCGAAAGCCGCGCGCGGCGGCGCGGTCGAAGGCAAGCGCCGCGTTCGTCTCGAAGAAATGGTAGTGCGAGCCGACCTGGATCGGCCGGTCCCCGGTATTGGCAACCGCAAGCGTCACCGTTTGCCGATCCGCGTTGAGCACAATCTCGCCTTCGGCGGGCATCAGTTCACCGGGGATCATCGGCCTGTCCTTCCCGTCCTCGCTCAGCGGATCGGCGTGTGCACGGTCACCAGCTTGGTGCCGTCCGGAAACGTCGCTTCGACCTGGATATCGTGGATCATCTCGGCGACGCCCTCCATCACCTGATCGCGGGTCAGCACACCGGCACCGTCGCGCATCAGCTCCGCGACCGAGCGGCCGTCGCGCGCGCCTTCAACGACGAAGTCGGTGATCAGCGCGATCGCTTCCGGGTAGTTGAGCCGGACGCCGCGGCCCAAGCGCCGGCGCGCCACTTCGGCCGCCATCGCCACCAGCAGTTTGTCCTTCTCGCGCGGGCTCAAATGCATGCGATCCTCCGTCAGATCGACCACAGGCGCGGCAGCACCGGCGGCAGGCCGGCGATGCGATGGCGGAACATAGCCCAAAATCGCCCGAATGCGAGCCGCAACACGTGCGCATCCGCCGCCAGCCAGCGCGCAATCAGGACGCCGCCAACCACCGTCGCCGCGAATTCAAGGCCGGCTGTCGACAGGGGCTCAGCGATCGCGCGCGCGACATCGAGCGCAGCACCTTCGGTTGCATCGACGTAGATCAGGGTGGCGACCGCCGCCAGGCCGGCGAGGCATGCGGGTGAAGCGAACGCGGCCTCCGGATCGTCCAACCGCAAGGCATCGGCCCACGCCAGCCGGCCGGCGCGGCAAACCTGCCAGCGGTCGAACAGATGGCCGCGCGTGTACCGTTCGCCGCGCGCGCGGCGGCCGAAAACAAGAATTTCGCCGGCGAGCACACGCGCGGAAGGCGCTGCGTCGACGGTGGTCTGGCGATGCAGCCGGGCGCCTTCGAAAAGGATCGTTTCCTGCGGCAGCCATTCGAGCCACGCGTTACCGCCTGCTTCGAGCGAAACCGTCACGTGGCAGTCAGGACCAGCCGAGCGGTAAACCTTCTCGGCCGCCTGCGCACAGACCATGGCCCGGCTGCCATTGCCGCAGCGCACGGCGATGTCGAGGTTGTCGCCGCCGACCAGGCCGCCGCTGGTCACCACCACGACGCCGAGCGCGACACCGATATCGGCCGCGGCCGGCATGAGGATCCTGAGCGGTGCCTGCTGATAGAGATCGGCCAGGACCGTCGACTCCTGCCTGCAGGCAAAGCCGAGCGTGGCCGCGCCATCCATCGCCCAAGCTCGCTCAGACCGACATCTGCCGGCGCACGTCGGCCTCGATCATCTCGTCGCCACGGCCCGAGGCGACGATCTCGCCGCGGTCCATCACCGCGTAGCGGTCGGCAAGCGTGCGGGCGAAATCGAAATACTGCTCGACGAGGAGGATTGCGATGGTGCCGCGGCCGGCAAGATGGCGGATCACGCGCTCGATATCCTTGATGATCGAGGGCTGGATGCCCTCCGTCGGCTCATCCAATACCAGCAGCCGCGGCCGCATGACGAGCGCCCGGCCGATCGCGAGCTGCTGCTGCTGACCACCGGAAAGGTCGCCGCCACGGCGCGACAGCATGTCCTTCAGGACCGGGAACAGCTCGAACACTTCATCCGGGACGTGGCGCAGGTTGCGCGGCACGGCGGAGAAGCCGGTGCGCAGGTTCTCTTCGACCGTCAGCAGCGGGAAGATCTCGCGCCCTTGAGGCACGTACGCGATGCCGCGGGCCGCCCGTTCGTAGGGCGGCAGCGCCGTGATGTCCTCGTCCTCCCAGAAAATGCGGCCCGCGCTCACCGGCTGCTGGCCGACGATCGCCCGCAACAGCGTGGTCTTGCCGACACCGTTGCGGCCAAGGACGCAGGTCACCTCGCCGTGCGCAGCGCTGATGCTGACCTGCCGCAGCGCCTGGCTGGCACCGTAGAAGAGATCGATGTGCTCGACACGCAGCATGGTTCGGTCAGCGCCCCAGGTAGACCTCGATCACTTGCGGATTCGCCTGCACCGTCGGGAGCGAACCTTCCGCCAGCACCGATCCCTCGTGCAGCACGGTGACATGACAATCGAGCGCTTGGATGAACGTCATATCATGCTCGACGACAACGACCGTGTGCGTCCGATTGATGCGCCGGATCAGCTCTGCCGTCGCCGCCGTCTCCGCGTCCGTCATCCCGGCGGCGGGCTCGTCGATCAGCAGCAGTTGCGGATCTTGCATCAGCAGCATGCCGATCTCCAGCCACTGCTTCTGGCCGTGCGCCAGCGAGCCGGCCAAGCGGTCACGGTGCGCTTGCAGCGAGATGGTCGCAAGCGTCTCATCGATGCGCGCGCGCTGCTCGCCGTTCGGCCGGAAGACGAGCGCGTTCCATACGCCTCTATGACCGGCCAATGCCAACTCCAGGTTCGCAGCGACGGTGTGCTGCTCGAAAATGGTTGGCTTCTGGAACTTGCGGCCGATGCCGAGGTTGGCGATCTGCGCTTCGTCAAGCCGGGTCAAGTCGATGCCGCCGTTGAAGAGAACCGTGCCTGCCTGCGGCCGCGCCTTGCCGGTCACAACATCCATCATGGTCGTCTTGCCGGCGCCATTGGGACCGATGATCGCGCGCAGTGACCCGGCGGCGACGTAAAGGCTCAAGTTGTTGAGCGCCTTGAAGCCGTCGAAGCTGACCGTCACGCCGTCGAGATACAAGAGCGTGTCGCGCTTATCGGGCCGCGCATGCAGGGCGTGCGTCATGGCGCCGCCGGATCCGCACTGGTGGCGGGCGCCCTTGCCGCGGCCTCCGGCGCCTCAGCCGTGGCCGCGGGCGAAGGCCTGCGATCGGCGCGGCCAGACAGGCTGCCGACGATGCCGCGCGGCATGAACAAGGTGACGGCAACAAACAGCGCGCCCAGCGCGAACAGCCAGATCTCCGGCAGGCTGCCGGTCAGGAAGGTCTTGGCGTAGTTGACCAGGATCGCGCCCAGGATGGCGCCGTGCAGCGTCCCCCGCCCACCGACCGCGACCCAGATGACCGCCTCGATGGAGGCCGCCGGCGCAAACTCGCTGGGGTTGATAATGCCGACCTGGGGCACGTAGAGCGCGCCGGCGATGCCGGCGATGACCGCCGAAACAACGAACACGAACAGCTTGAAGAACTCGACGCGGTAGCCGAGGAAGCGGACGCGGCTCTCTGCATCGCGGATCGCGACCAGCACCTGGCCAAGCCGCGAGCCGACAATCCAGCGGCACACACCGTAAACCGCAGCCAGCGTGAGCGCGGTCAGCGCGAACAGGGCAGCCCTCGTGACGTCGTCCTGCAGGCCGTACCCCAGGATATCCTTGAAGTCGGTCAAGCCGTTGTTGCCGCCGAACCCCATGTCATTGCGGAAGAAGGCGAGCATCAGCGCAAACGTGAGCGCCTGGCTGATGATCGACAGGTACACCCCGTCACCCGGGAGCGGAACGCGAACCAGCCGAAGACGAACGCCAGCAGCCCGGGCACGAAGGCGACCATGGCCAGTGCGAACGCAAAGTTGTCGAAGCCGTGCCAGTACCAGGGCAGCTCCTTCCAATTGAGGAAGACCATGAAATCGGGCAGGTCCGGGTGGCCGTAAACGCCGCGGCTGCCGATCTGGCGCATCAGATGCATCCCCATGGCGTAGCCACCGAGTGCGAAGAAGGCGCCGTGACCGAGGCTCAAGATGCCGCAGTAACCCCAGATCAGATCGATGCTCAGGGCCAGCATCGCGTAGCAGAGATACTTGCCGACCAGGCTTACCGCCCAGGTCGGGACATGCACCGCAGAGCTTGCGGGCACGGCGAGGTTCAACACCGGTACGGCGATCGCGGCTACGAGCAGGAGGCCGATTGTCGCTGCGGCCGCTGGCAGACGCATCCGCATCACGCCTCCACCGCCCGGCCCTTGAGCGCGAACAGGCCGCGCGGGCGTTTCTGGATGAACAGGATGATGCCCACGAGAACGAGGATCTTGCCCAGCACAGCGCCCGCGACCGGCTCGAGGAACTTGTTGATCAACCCGAGGCTCATCGCGCCCACCAGCGTCCCCCACAGGTTGCCGACGCCGCCGAACACGACCACCATGAAGCTGTCGATGATGTAGGCTTGGCCGAGGTTGGGGCTGACGTTGTCGATCTGGCTCAGCGCGACGCCGGCGATGCCGGCGATGCCGGACCCGAGGCCGAACGTCAGCGCGTCGATCCGCCCGGTGCGGATGCCCATCGAGGCCGCCATGCGCCGGTTCTGGACCACGGCGCGCATCGTCAGGCCGAAATCGGTGGCCCGGTTCAAGAGCATCAACAGTGCCAGCACAACAAGGCTGAAGACGATGATCCACAGCCGGTTGTAGGTTAGCGTCAGTCCGCCCGCGACCTCGATGGCGCCACTCATCCAGCTGGGCGCGCCCACCTCGCGGTTGGTCGGCCCGAACGCCGAGCGCACGGCCTGCTGCAGGATCAGGCTGATCCCCCAGGTCGCCAGCAGCGTTTCCAGCGGCCGGCCGTAGAGAAAACGGATGACGCTCTGCTCGATCGCGATCCCGACCGCGCCGGCGACGACGAACGCCATCGGCACCGCCACCAGGATCGAATAGTCGAAAGCGCCCGGCGCGTGGGCGCGAAACCATTCCTGCACGATGAAGGTCGTGTACGCGCCCAGCATCACCATCTCGCCGTGCGCCATGTTGATGACGCCCATGACGCCAAACGTAATGGCGAGGCCGACGGCGGCGAGCAGCAGCACCGAGCCGAGGCTGAGGCCGTGAAAGAGATTGCCGAGGATGCCCCACATCGCCAGCCGGCGCTCGATCGCCGCCAGCGTCGTTTCGGCGGCAGCACGCACGCCTGCATCCGGTTCGGCCGGAACTCCGTTTGCATCCTTAACGAGAAGGCCCGCGACCAGCGCGCGGACGTCCTGGTTGGCGGCTTGAGAGAGCGTCTCCAGCGCGGCGATCCTGATCTCCGGCTCCGGCGCGGAAGAGAGCTGCACCGCGGCGAGCGCCTGCTCCATCGCCGCCCGAACGCTGTCGTCGCTTTCGCGCGTGAGCGCCTGGCGCAGCAGCGGCTCGATCCCCTCCGGCCGCGCCTTCAAGATCGCGTCTGCCGCGCTGCGACGGACCGACGGCTCCGGACTCAACAGCGTCAGGCCGCCGAGTGCGGCGCGCAGGCCGGCGCGGAGCCGATTGTTGATGGTCACCCGATCGACATCGGCCGGTGCGGCATCGCCGAGATCGGCGCCGGTGAGCGGGTCGGAGAGGCGGATCACCTGGCCGCTCGGCGCGCCGATCGCGACCCGGCCGTCGCTCAGCCTGCGGTAGAGCTTTCCGTCGAGCATCGCTTCCAAGGACCGCACGGCCGCAGGGTCACCGGTCGCGGCCAGGCCGTCGATGGCCTTCTGCTTCTGCGCGAAGCCGCCGGCGCCGAGGTCCTGCACCAGGGCATCCAAGTCGGCAGGCTCGGCGCGCGCCGCCCCAGTCAAGAACCAGGCCGCGATCAGGATGACGCCAATCGCACGACACAAGAGCATTGTGGAAACGCCCGCTCCAGAAGCCTTCGGAAATCGTCTAGACGAGGAGTGCGGCGGGCGCCCGGACTGACGGACGCCCGCTCGCAGGAGTGAGGTCAGAGGCTAAAGACCGGCCGGCACCGCCTTGCCGAAGCGCGGGCTCTCGCAGTTGCCGCAGACCCAGGGGAAAGTCCAATCCGCGGTCAGCTTCTTGCTCTCGGGGATGTAGTCGGACCACGCATCGCCCGGCACCACATCCTTGGTCCGCCAAACGATGTCGAACTGACCGTTGGGCTGGATTTCGCCGATCAGCACCGGCTTCGACAGATGGTGGTTGGTGTTCATCACCGCCGTCCCACCGGTCAGGTTCTTGACCTTTTGCCCGTACATCGCCTGACGGACAGCATCGACGTCGGTCGTGCCGGCCTGTTCGACCGCCTGCACCCACATGTTGAAGCCGATGAAGTGTGCCTCCATCGGGTCATTGGTCACCCGCTTGGCGTTCTTGATGAAGGCCCGCCACTTCTTGATGAAGGCGGCATTCTCAGGCGTTTCGACGCTCATGAAGTAATTCCACGCCGCGAGATGGCCCACCAGCGGTGCGGTATCCAAGCCGGCAAGCTCTTCCTCACCGACCGAAAAGGCGACCACCGGGATCTCATCGGCCTTGATGCCCTGGTTGCCGAGTTCCTTGTAGAACGGCACGTTGGCATCGCCGTTGATCGTCGAGACGACGGCTGTCTTTTTGCCGGCGGACGCGAACTTCTTCACCTCGGCAACGATGGTCTGCCAGTCCGAGTGCCCGAACGGCGTGTAGTTCTCCATGATGTCGGCATCCGCAACGCCCTTGGCGTGCAGATAGGCGCGCAGGATCTTGTTGGTCGTGCGCGGGTAGACGTAGTCGGTGCCGAGCAGCACCCAGCGCGTGGCAGCGCCGCCATCAGCGCTCATCAGGTAGTCGACGGCCGGGATCGCCTGCTGGTTCGGCGCCGCACCGGTGTAGAAAACGTTCTTCGAGCTCTCCTCGCCCTCATACTGCACGGGATAGAACAAGAGGCCGTTCAGCTCCTCGAACACCGGCAGGACCGACTTTCGCGACACCGAGGTCCAGCAGCCGAAAACGGCCGCGACCTTGTCCTTTTGCATCAGCTCGCGGGCCTTCTCCGCGAACAGCGGCCAGTTGGACGCCGGATCGACGACGACAGGCTCAAGCTTCTTGCCAAGCACGCCGCCCTTTGCGTTCTGGTCCTCGATCAGCATCAGCATGACGTCCTTCAGCGTCGTCTCGCTGATCGCCATCGTTCCGGACAGGGAGTGCAGCACGCCAACCTTGATCGTCTCAGCGGCTTGCGATGGCGCGGTTGCTGCGGTGAGGCCGAGCGCAATCATGCAGGCGGCCACGGCTTTCGTCAGTCTGTCCCTCATGAGCCCTTCCTTCTGGAGCTGCGGTGCACTGAAGCACTGTGCGTCTGCAAGTCACGGGCCACAGTGAGGAATCTGGGGCGCGATGGGAGAGCGGCGGGGCGAGAGAGCCATGCGGCATCGCTGCGTCGCAGTCCCCGGCGTGACGTGCCGGCCTGGACTGGCGCTGCATGATCAAGAAATGTGCAAAAAAGGCACTTTGCACGATTAATGCGCAGGTGTGGCGCAGCAATGGCGCGCGCCTGCGCCCTCAGGCGAGGATTTGCCAGAGCCCGCTGGGGCCCAAATCGCGGGTGAGGAGGACGTTTTGGGCGTCGCTCAAGCCGGCGCAATAGACCCGCGTCGTCACCGCACCCGCCGGCCGGCCGAGGCCGATGTCCCCGAACGGGTTGATGCGACAGCCGGCGGCATCGCGCAGCCGCGTCGTTTCGGCCGCTCTCTGACCGGGCCGGCGGGCGGGCGGATCGTCAACGACCGTGCGCGGCGCAGGCGTCCAGGTGTTGCCATTGCGGTCAAAGCGGTAGATGGCCATCCGCGCGCCGTCGGTCAGCGCTGCGACCTCGACCGTGCGATCGTCCATCGCGTAGGCGGCAAGCCGGGTGTGGGCGCCGAGCCTGTCGGTGGCAGCGCCCACCGGCGCGAGCCGCGACCAGCCGGAGCCGTCGCTGAACACGGCGAAGCTCAAGCGCCCATCGCGCGCCACGGCGAAAACGAGCACATCCTCCGGCCTTGGCGTGATCGCCGTGAGCGCGGTGCCGCGAAACAGGCTAGGCGTCTGCTCGAGCGCTTGTACCTGAAACGCGGGCCAGGAGGAGAACGAGCGCGCCCAGTGCGCCGCCTGCAAGACGCCCGTACCATCGATGAACAGCGCGAACACCATCTGGCCGCCGCGCGGACAGACCGCAAGGGCCGAGAATGGATGCGCAAGTGGCGCCGCGAGTGCGAGTGCGGCCCGGCTCCAGGCCTGGTTCTGTGTCTTGCGCTTTGCGTGCAGCTGGCCGTTCTCGGCAATGTAGACCAAGTGCGCATCGGCAGCGGTACGGGCGGCGACGCCCAAGGCCCGCGGCGTCCGCGGTGGCGGGTCGCCGGTCCCGATCGAGCCGAGCGGGTTCCAGCGGCCGGCCGTGTCCCCGACCGCCTCACCGATCTCGCCGTTGTTGAGCACGGTATAGAGCGCCGGCCGCGCGCCTACCTCCGCCGGCACCAGCGGTGCTTCCGGCTCAACCGGCGTGAAGGGGTCGACCAGGATGGCATCCAGCGTCGGCGGTTCCGCCTGCTGCGGGTGCTGCAGCGGGATGGTGCCTGACGCGGAAAAGGCGAAACGGCCACGCACCAGCCGGAATGCCGGACCGTCGCCGATGACTGCGATCCGCGGCTCGGCAATCGCGGTCGCGGGGTTGCGGACGAACGAGGCATCGTAGTCCCAGGTCCGCACCCGCCGCCAGCGCGTGCGCAAGCGGCGTTCCGTTGCCGAGTTTTCGAGCGGAATGTCCGCTGGCGGATTTTGCCGGTCGCCCGAGCCGGCATGGAAGCGGAACTGCCGGCCGAGTGGCCACAAGAACGCCGGCGGTTGCTGTGGCGGCAGGACGGTTGGATAGCTGCGGATCGGCACCGCATGCACGTTGGTCCCCGGCGGCGCTTGCGTGCGAATTGCCGCGAGATCGACCCGGATCGGGTCCGTGTCCGGGTCCATCGGTGCGATCGGCGTTGTCGTCGTCGCGGTATCGATCTGGACGTCCCAGATGAAGAGATCCGGCCACACGGCGAGCAGTGCGTTGATTGGCTGGCCGTGGCCGTAGATCCCGGGCCGGAATGCGCGCAGCGCCGGATCGGGCCGCGACATCGCATCGAACAGGCCGAGGTAGTACTGGATCAGGTTCGCCGGCAGGACATCGCTTTCGCCGTCCTCGTTATCGATGATGACCACCGAACCGGCAAAGCGCGGGCCGTGCTGGTGCATGATCGTGCGCAGGTGACGGCCGTGCAGCTCGCCGCGCGTGCGATCCGCGTTGGCCGGCGCCGCCTCGCCACCGCCGATGCTGTAACCGACGTAAAAGAACGCGAACCCCCAGCCCTGCGCCGCCAGCGTAGCGAGGTTGCGCATCCAGCCCCGCTCGACCGCCTTGGTGCTGTTGGTAAAGGCGTTCGCGGGCGTGGCGATCGCCGGCCCGGTGACATAGGCGCCGGTGAAGCGCAGGTTCGAGTTGGCGATCAGGGTCCCCATCCATGCCGGGTCATCGACCTCGGTCGGACGCGGCCCCTCCGTGCGCGTTTTCGGCATGTGGCTGCGGTCGAGGCCGGCCCAACTAGCCAGGATCGGCTGCGACCGCGCCTGCGGTGCAGGCTGCGGCGGCTGTGCAGGCCGCGGGGCACCGGCAGGCTGAACGCCTTGCGGCGCCTGCGGTCGCGCCGGCTGGGCCGGTGCACGCGGTGCGGCCCGCTGCTGGGGTGCCGCGGGTTGCGGCCGGCGGGGACGTGGCGGCGGCATCAGAGCGGCCGCGTCAGGTCGCGTCCTCCCAGATGCCGGCCACGTTCTTCTGCCAGCGCGGCAGGCTGTCCTTCTTGCGCAACGCGATCAGGGTGGTGGGAAGCCGGACCTCCCATGGAGCGCCGACCGCAACTTCCGCGCCGGGGGCCTGCTGGCGTTCCTTGATCTCGTCGATGATGTTGAGGTAGCTGGCGCTGGTTACCAGCGGCGGATCACCGCCCTCCCAGATCTGGCCGGTTTCGAGAAAGTGCGCCACCGCCAGCTCGAAGCCGGGCCGCACCGAAACGACGACCCGCGCCGCGCCAGCCTTCATGAAGGCGGCGAACTCGAAGTCGGCATCCTCGATGAACGACGCCTCGACCCAGCGGCTCTTCCGGCCCCAGAAGTAAGGGTAGTAAAGGAACATCATCTGTTCCCATTCAAACGCCTGCTCGAAGAAGCGGATGTACGGACCTTCGAGCCCGGCCTCGGTAAGTGCAAGCTGCGGCAAGCCCATGCCGCCGGTTTCGATGCTGTTGAAGCTGTCGAAGTGCTGGGCCGTAAAGACGGAAATCACCGCCTTCTTCAGCTCCTCGCGCTGCAGGATTGCGTTGAGCGCCGGGTTGCGGCGGCGGGTCTCGGCACTGGCCTGGGCTTTCGCCGCCTCGATCGCATCCTCGTAATCCTTCATCTGCTTCAGGTAGCCCTTCTTGATCGCCTCGTGGGTCTTGATGCGCCACTTTTCCAGCGCCGCTGCCGTCCGGTTGCAGGTGATCTCGATGCTGGCGACCACCGTCGCGACCCGCCAGGTCAGAAGCGTGCAGGTGATCGACTTCTGCTGCTTGTTCAGCGGGCCTTCGCGCCAACCAACCGACGCACCGGCGTGGACCCAGCTCAAGGTGCCGATGCTGAGGACGGTCCTGAACCCGGCTTCCCACTGCGTATTGGCGATATGAGCGCGCGCGTGGACGGCTTCGTAGCCGTCATTGATCGGCACTTCCGCCGTCTTCTGCACGTGGCCGGCTTCGGCTGTCGGGTCGGTTCCCTCGAAGACCTTGGAGACGGTGATGATCGGCTCCGGCGGCGCTTCGACTCCCTCGGCGTCGTAGCGGTGGGCATAGAAGGCGTAGTTGCCGATGGTAATGTCGTCTGAATCAAGCGTGAACGGGATCGGCACGGTGATCTCGGCACCAGCCGGCAGCAAGGTCTTGAGCGTATGGTGAATGAAGGCCGCCGGTTCCGGCACCACCAGGTCGAACAGCATCCGGCTGCCGTAGTTGAACACCTGCGCCTCGTAGAGCTTGTCGAGCCATTGGTACTGGCCGACGACGTGATCGGCTCCGGCGACGTTGTTCCACTCGTGGACGTTCTCCTCCTCGAACGTTTCGACCGTCTTCAGCCGGGTTAGCCGCCGCACGCGCTCGGTGACCTTCGTTGAGGCGCGGCTGACCACCTCCTTGCTGTAGTTCTCAGCCGCCTTGGTCGACTCCTCTTTCGAGGACGACATGCCGAGGTCGGTGGTGACCTTGAACTCCACCATCGGTCCGTAGGAGCCGGACAGCGAGGTGCCGATCTTCAGGCTGTCGTCTTCTTTCTGCACCTTGCTCGCCTCGCGCTGCATCTCGAAGCGCTCGGTGCTCTGCTGGTCGCGTTCCTCTTCGACGGTGGTCTCGCGCTCGTCCTCGATCGTCTCCTCGGTGGTGCGGGTGCGCTTGGTGGATAGTGACCGATGCTCGCCCTTCAGGATGTTGTCGACGTGCGAGAGTTCGCGTGCCTCGTAGCCTTTGAGGGTCTGCTTGACGACCAGGAGGTCGCCGATGCCGACCGAGCTCACCTCGCCGCGGGTAGCGGGGACACCGGGCGTGCCCTCGGCCCGCTCTTCGCCGTCGAAGCTGGCGTAGGTCGTGGCGGTGTACAGCCCGCCCCCGACCATCAGCGTGCGCGTCCGCGGCGCGAGAGCCTCGTCGAGGCGCGCCTCAGCGACCGAGAGCGTGCGAACCTCCTGCTCGCCGCGGCGCAAGATCTCCACCAGTCCCGCCCGCTCGGGCGCCACCGCAAGCTTTTCCACCACCCGCCGCGAGCTGGAAGCCAGATCATCGAGCGCCGTGCGGGCAAGCGCGATGCGGGCCGAGGGCGGTGCCACCCGGCCAGCAGTCATCGAGGTGCGGCCGTGTTCGTCGCGCGACGGCCGTTCCTCGGGAACCTCCTCAACCGGCACTTCGCCCAGCAGCCGGTCGCTTGGCAACGCATTGAGTTCGACCAGTGCGGTTTCCAGTTCGCGCCGCCGCTCCGCGAGCGCGGCCTTTTCCTTCAGCGCTGCGCCGCGGCTCAAGGCCTCGCGGTCGGGCGCCTGCGGCTCTCCCGGCCGCTCCGGCGCCGGTTCGCGGTCGGAAGGCTGGCGCTCAAGGCCGTCGAGCACAATCACGCGCCGCATCCAGTCGGCCGGCGGCGGAATGGCTTCGTCATCACCGCCGGCGGCAAGGCGCATGACGTAGGCCGCCGTGCGAACGATGGCGGCGAGCGGCTCCGCCCGCCGGTCGATCAGGCCGCGGTACTTGATGGCGGCGAGCTGGTCGATGGCGTTCTGGCTCAGTTCGGTGAAGGGCTGATCCTGAATGAGCGTCGCGGCGGCGGCACCGAAGCGTGTCTCGATCGCCGAGCGGGCTTCGGCAACGGTCGTGACCTCGCCGCTGCGGACGGCTGCGAGGAAGGCATGCGCAGCCGCCGTGTATGCCTCCTGCCGCGCATCGGCTGGCCCTGCGGCCCGTTCGAGGACGGCGGCCGCAGCGCTGAGCAAGGCACGGGCCCGATCCGGGTCGCGAAAGGCCTTCTGCAGCGCCTTGGCGAAGGAGACCGAAACCTTGACGACGACGGCATCGACACCGGCGCTCTTGGCCTCCAAAGGCCGCGACAGCAAGAACTTGAATAGCGGTTCCATCCCTCTCCCCATTTTTTTGCGAATGCGAGTTAAGCGCTTGATTGATCTTGGGCTTGGCCGGAGGCCAGAGTCAACGGCGCCGTCAACTGAGGCGCGATCGGTAGCGAAGCAGCCGCTAGTGCACTGGCACAAACAGAGCGTACATCCTGTTTGTGCCAGTGCACGCGATTCAAACTGTTGTGCAGCGACAACCTTGCTCGGGCGTGAATCGCCCGATTGGGTCGCTGTACTACGCCTCGATCCACACCGAGACCGAACCGCCCTTGCAGCGGAACTCGCCCCAGCCGCCGGCGTCGGTGACCACCTGTTCCGCGATATGGCCGGTGAGATCGACAAAGGACGTATTCGGCCGGCCGACCTCCATCCGCTTTGTCCCCTCCGGCCCGTCGCTCATCAGCACCGCCATCGCTTTCGGATGCGCCTCGTCGCCCAGCCGCGTCCAGCCGACCCGGTTCCAGTGATCGAAGTAGTCGTATTGGGCCCCGTGCGCATAATGCTTGCGGGCATACAGGAACTTATCGATCAAGGCGCGGTGGGATGGCAGCACGATTTTGTAGCGGTTGCCGTCGCGGCCGACATCCTCGTATTCGGCGCCGTAGTAATCCGCATAGAAGATGCACGGGTAGCCTTCGCTGCGCAAAAGGATGGTGGCGTATGCAAGCGGTTTGAACCACGGCTCGACGACCGATTCGAGGGCCTGCAGCGGCTGCGAATCGTGGTTGTCGACGAAGGTCACCACCTGCTGCGGCCGCTCGCGCATCAGCGTGCCGTCGAGCAGACGGCGCATGTCGTGGTTGCCCCCGGCCTTGCTCGCGTAGTGGAAACTGTAGTGCTGGGCGACAGCGAACACGGACATCTTGTTCTGGGTTGCGTTCAGGTAGGCGTGCAGGCTGGCCACGTCCGGCGACCAATATTCGCCGACGACGAAGAGCTTCTTGCCGGCGTAAGCTTCGAGCGCATCCAGCCATTCGGGGAAGAACCACGAAGAAATGTGCTTGATCGCGTCCAGCCGGAAGCCATCGACGCCGGTCGTGTCCAGGTACCACTTGCCCCAGTTCAAGACCTCCGCACGCACTTCCGCATTCTGGAAATCAAGATCGCAGCCGAGCAGATAGGAGAAGTTGCCGTTTTCGAGCGAGACGTGGTCATCGAAGCGGTGCCCCTCGAACAGATAGACGATGCCCTTTTCTTTGCTCGCATCATCGTAGTCGACGGCATCGAAATGCTGCCAATGCCACTCGAAACGCGAGTGCTTTCCGTTGCGGCCGGGGAAGCTGAAGTGGGTGTGAGTGGCGATCTCGCGCGGCGGTCCTAAGGGGGTGATGCGGTCGTCCTGGCGATAGGGTGTCGCCATGACCCGCTCCTGCGCGTCGCCGCCAATGCGGTGGTTGAGCACGACGTCGGCGTAGACATCAAGACCGGCCGCATGCAGCGCCTCGATCGCGGCCAGATACTCCTTGTGCGTGCCGTACTTGGTGCGAACCGAGCCCTTCTGGTCGAACTCGCCTAAGTCGTACATGTCATAGACGGCATAACCGACGTCCTTGGCACCGCCCAATCCCTTGTAGGCGGGCGGCAGCCACAAGGCCGTGATGCCGGCTGCGGCAAGCTCCTTTGCGTTCGCCTTCACTTCCCGCCACAGCGAGCCGTCATCGGCCGTGTACCAGTGGAAGTACTGCATCATCACGCCATTGCGCTCAGCCATCGCCCTGCCGTCCTCCCGTTTGCGCCTTGCGCCGTTCAAGTCGCGGTTTGCGCATCGCCTTCCATCCTTGGATCATACCTGCAACCGGCGCAAGATCCGCGCGAAGGCTTGGTGACAGGGGCCGGACGCTTGCCGCTGGCCACAAGTCGGGCGACGCAAGCCGCCGAGCGAACGATGCCGGCGAGCGGCTCACGCCGCGGACAAGCCCTTGACTCTTACAAAGCCTTCGCCGCGGACCAGACGTTAAGCCGATCTCCGGTCAGGGGTGTTCGCCGACCACCATTTCCCCCTTGAGCCAGGCGTGCAACGGGGCTTCCAGGTCGGCGAACGGCTGCCAGCCGGAGGTGAGCACCGCCGCGCGGTTGTCCTCGACCAGGACCACGGTTGGAAAGCCCGTGATGCCCAAGCGTTGCGCCAGCCGGAAGTCGGCGAGCGTGGCCTCGCGGACCTGTTCTGCCGCAAACACAACCGCGAAGTCGTCACGCGCAACGAAGGCCGATGCGATGTCCGCCAACACGTCCGTTTGCGTCAGGTCGCGGTTCTTCGCATAGAATGCGTGCTGCAAGGCGGCGAAGTGGCTGAGCGTCGCCTCCGGCGCCAGGCCGCGGACGGCAACGGCGGCGCGGCAGGCGGGTTCGGTATCGTAGACAAACCCCTCGCGCTCGAAGAAGGCGAAGTCGAACGGTTGGCCGGTCTGGGCCGCCACCTCCTCCCAGTGATGGCGAACGAACGCCTGGTCGCGTTCCCGCATCGGCTCGGTCGTGAACGGCCTCAAGCCGCCGACGCAGAGCCGGATCGGCACCACGCCTGCGCACGCGGCCTTGATCGCTTCCATCACCGGCGCGAAGCCCCAGCACCAGGAACACATCGGATCAGCGAAATAGAGAATCCGCCGCTCAACTCCGTCCATCATGGTCCTCCTTCCGCCGCATGGAACGGTCCCGCCGTAAAGATTGGCATTTGCCGCTGATTTTGGCAAAGTGCGCGCCGCTTCCGCGTGCATCCAGGCGCAATAAGCACTGCCGCGGCGGCGAAGCGTCGCATCATGGCCGCATGGCACGATCTATGCTTGCTGATCGCGCGCAACTCACGATCGGCCATGGGACCCTGCGGCGAACACCCGCCTCTGGTCTGGCGCACGGAGGCGGCTCGGCTCGGCGGAAAAAGGCGAGGATGGATGAAGAAAATTGAAGCGATCATCAAGCCCTTCAAACTCGATGAGGTGAAGGAGGCATTGCACGAGATGGGCCTGCAAGGCATCACCGTTCTCGAGGCAAAGGGCTTCGGCCGCCAGAAGGGGCATACCGAACTCTATCGCGGCGCCGAGTACGTGGTGGACTTCCTGCCGAAGGTGAAGATCGAATTGGTCGTCGAAGACAATCTCGTCGAACGGGCGATCGAGGCGATCCAACAAGCCGCACGCACGGGCCGGATCGGCGATGGCAAGATCTTTATTTCAACCATCGAGGACGCGATCCGGGTGCGGACGGGAGAGCGCGGCAACGAGGCGATCTGAGCCTCAGTCACCATCTTAGCGCCGGCGGCCGGCCGGTGCGTTCAACCAGCCAAGTTAGAGGGACCAAAGGGAAGCACAATGACTTTGAACTGTAAGACGGCAGCGGATGTAGTGTCGGTCCTGAAGGAGAACGAGGTCAAGTTTGTCGATCTGCGCTTCACTGACCCGCGCGGAAAGTGGCAGCACCTGACCATGACCACCGAGTTCGTGGGTGAGGACGCGTTCACCGACGGGATCATGTTCGACGGCTCATCCATCGTCGGCTGGAAGGCGATCAACGAGTCCGACATGGCGCTGATCCCCGACGCCACGAGCGCCGTTATGGATCCCTTTGCCGCCCAGGCGGCGTTGATCCTTTTCTGCGACGTCATCGAGCCCTCGACCGGCGAACCCTATGTGCGCGACCCGCGTTCGATCGCCAAGAAGGCAGAGGCCTACCTGGCGCAGACCGGGATCGGCGATACCGCCTACTTTGGCCCCGAAGCCGAGTTCTTCGTCTTTGACGACGTGCGCTACGACGTCAAGATGAACAACTGTTTCTACGAGTTCAGCTCAGACGAGGGCCCGTACGTCACCGGCCGGATCCTCCCGGAAGGCAATGCCGGCCACCGGCCGCCGATCAAGGGTGGCTACTTCCCGGTGCCGCCAGTTGACTCAGCCATGGACCTGCGCGCCGAGATGGTCTCGACGATGCAGGAGATGGGCCTCGAGATGGACAAGCACCATCACGAGGTGGCGCCCAGCCAGCACGAACTGGGCCTCGTGTACTCGACCCTCGTCCGCGCCGCGGACAACATGCAGATCTACAAGTACTGCACCCATATGGTCGCACAAACCTACGGCAAGACGGCGACGTTCATGCCGAAGCCGGTGACGGGCGACAACGGCTCGGGCATGCACACGCACCAATCGATCTGGCGTGACGGCAAGCCGCTGTTTGCCGGCTCGGGCTATGCCGATCTCTCGGATATGGCCCTGTACTACATCGGCGGCATCATGAAGCATGCCAAGGCCCTGAACGCGTTCACAAATCCTTCCACCAACAGCTACAAGCGGCTGATCCCCGGCTTCGAGGCGCCGGTGCTGCTCGCTTACTCGGCACGCAACCGCTCGGCGTCGTGCCGCATTCCGTTCACGTCGAACCCCAAGGGCAAGCGCGTCGAAGTTCGCTTCCCCGATCCGACCTGCAACCCGTACCTGGGGTTTGCGGCGATGCTGATGGCCGGCCTCGACGGCATTCAGAACAAGATCCACCCGGGCGACGCCATCGACAAGAACCTCTACGACCTGCCGCCAGAAGAGCTCAAGGCCGTGCCAACGGTGTGCGGCTCACTGCGCGAAGCGCTTGAGACGCTCGACAAGAACCGCGAGTTCCTCAAGAAAGGCGACGTCTTTACCGATGATCTGATCGACAGCTACATCGAGCTCAAGTGGGAGGAAGTGTACAACTTCGAGCACACCCCCCACCCGATCGAGTTCCAGATGTACTACTCGTCCTAGTACGCGAGCATCCGAGCCGCTTGCGCGAGAGGGCTCCACCTTCCTGACGGGAGGTGGAGCCCTTGCTTTATGGTGCGATGCTGGGTTTGGTGCAGCGGCCTAATCGGGCAATTGACGCCCGAGTAAGGTTACCGCCGCACAGCGTATTGAATCGCCTGTCTCTTCGGCACAAGCAGGGTTTCTCACTTGCCCGTACCCCCCCTGTATCAGGGGCCGCCGAGCAGGCGGAGGATCTCGGTTTTCAGGCATCGATTCATGACGACCGATAGCCCCGCCCGCTGTGCGCGGGCGGCTGCAGCGTCGTTCCGCACCCCTGTCTGCATCCAGATCGTGCCAATTCCATGCGATCCGTGCAGCGTGATCGCCTCATCTGCACTGTCGCCGGCGGCGGCGCTGGCGCGAAAAATGTCAACCAGATCGATCGGCGGCGGCACGTCTGCGAGCCGGGCATAAACGACCTCGTTCAGCAGCCGCGTGCCGGCGAGCTTCGGGTTGACCGGGACGACGCTGTAGCCGCGCTCCTGCAGGAACGCCATGATCCAGTGCGAGGGGCGCATGAAATCGGCGCTGGCGCCGACAATCGCAATGCGTCGCACGCCGGCAAGAATGCCGCGCAGCCACGTGTCGTCGTAGACGAGCGCCGCCGTCGCTGCGTTCATCGCCCCTTCCAAACCGGCGTCGGCTGCTTGTTGATGAACGCGTCGATACCGGCCGCCGCATCCTCGGTCATCATGTTCCGGGTCATGACGTCGCACGCGAGCTCGTAAGCCATCCCGGTCGGCACCTCGCGCTGGCGCCAGAACAACCGCTTGCCCAGCGCGACCGCCGCCGGTGATTTGGCGGCAATGGTCTGTGCCAAGCCATCCACCGCCGCGTCCAACTCGCCCTTCGCCGCTACCTTGTTGAGGAGGCCGAGGCGCAGCGCTGTCTCGGTATCGATGAACTCGCCGGTCAGCAGCATCTCGAGCGCTGCCTTCGCCGGGATCGCGCGCGAGAGCGCCACCATCGGCGTCGCGCAGAACAGGCCGAGGTTGATGCCGGAGACGGCAAAGCGTGTGCCGGCTTCGGCAACGGCGAGATCGCAGCTGGCAACCAGCTGGCAGCCGGCGGCGGTCGCGATCCCATGCACGCGCGCGATCACCGGCTTCGGACAGCGGGTGATCGCTTGCATGACCTGGCTGCACAGCTCGAAAACCCGCCGGATCCCGTCCTCGCTCGTGTCTGCGCGCATCTCCTTCAAGTCATGGCCGGCACAGAACACCTTGCCACTGCCGGCGAGGATGATGACCCGTGCCGAGGGATCATTGCCCAATTCGATCAGGGCGCTTTTCAGGCTGTCCATCAGCGCCATCGACAACGCGTTGAAGCTGGCAGGCCGATTGAGCGTCAGCGTCACCACGCCGTGGTTATCGCGCGTGACGAGGAGAAGCGGGTCGATGGTCTCTGGCTGTGGCAGCGATGTCATGGTCTTCAGTCCTTTGGAGCTGTCTTGGGGCGTTCGGCCGGTCGATCGTCATGATCGAATTGCTTGCTCACGAACGCAAGAAGGATGATCGTAGGCACGGTCCCTGGGGTTCGCCTTGACGGCCGCTTTCAGGGCGCCTACACGGGCGCCCGCTGGAACTGCATGCGTGCGGGAGCAACAACGATGTCGAAGCTAACGGTTGCCGAATTCGACGAGATCATTCGCTCTGAGCTCCCATGGGCGCACGAAATGGGTATGCGCACCGATACCATCGGCAGCGGCACGGCCCGCTTGCGGCTGCCTTTCAAGACCTCGATGGTGCGGCCGGGCGGGGTGATTGCCGGCCCGATGATCATGGCTCTTGCCGATGCCTGCATGTTCGCGGTCGCCATGTCGCGCATCGGCAAGATCAAGCTGGCCGTCACCACCAGCTTCAACATCAACTTCCTGCATCGGGCAAGCCCCAGCGATCTGATTGCCGAGGGACGAATCCTGAAGCTCGGCAGGCGCCTCGCGGTGATGGACGTAACGGTCCACTCAGACGGGCACGACGAGCCCGTAGCCCACGCTACGGGCACCTACTCAATTCCGCCAGCCGAGCGGGACGCCTGACGGGGCGCCTCACCTTACGGCTGAACGGCGGCCAAATGCTGCTGCGCCGCAATCGCCGGCGCACTGCCCGCCGTCCGGCTCGTGAAACTATCGGCGGCAGCGCGCACTTCCTCACGCTTGGCGGCCATGAACGGCGCATAGAGCTTGTCCCGGCCCATGATGTGCGCACTCAACCAGTTCTTCAGCAGCGCCAGGATCTCGCGCGCGTGCACTGCTTCCGGGTGGCGGGCGTAGCGATCACGGATATCGGCGACCTGCACCTTGAGCGTCGTGTGCGTCCGCCGGTGTGCCTCAAGATCGGGATAGCGGCAGGCCTCCATCAAGGCCTCCTCGCGGTTGAAGTGGTACGAGGTGTACTCGACAAGCTCGTCCAGGACCCGTCGCACAGTCGGTTGCGGTTCGCCGCTGCGGATCGCTTCACCAAGCTGGTTGATCAGGCTGATCAGGACCTTGTGATCATTGTCGATGGCCTCGACGCCCGTGGTGAACTCCTGCGTCCATTGAATCATCGGCATGGGAACGTCATCCTCTCGACCCTAACCGTATGCCTGCGCCGAACGCTCCGTGCCCGAGACGCCCCGCTCGGCAGCCGCCTTTCGCACCTGCAAGCAAATCATTAATCCGGCGCAGAAACAATACCCTCTCCGGCCGGATACGATGCGAAAGCGCGCACCAGGCAACGCTTCCATATTGACTTGGGCCTTCACGTTGGCCTATGCACCCCCCTTCGGGCGAAGGTCGCTGCGCGCGCTGGCCGCGGGCGCGGTTGTTTGTGTCTTAATTCCGGGGATAGTCAATGCCGACGTACTCCGCAAAACCTGCGGAAATTCAGCGTAATTGGTTTCTGGTCGATGCCGAAGGGGTCGTTCTTGGCAGGCTTGCCAGCATCATCGCGATGCGGCTGCGCGGCAAGCACAAGCCCTGCTTCACCCCGCACGTCGACTGCGGCGATCACATCATCGTCGTCAATGCGGAGAAGGTGCGGCTGACAGGACACAAGCGCGATGACAAGGTGTTCTACTGGCATACCGGTCATCCCGGAGGAATCAAAGGGCGGACGATCGCCCCGATTCTCGACGGCCGTTATCCGGAACGGGTAATCGTGAAGGCCGTTGAGCGGATGGTCCCGCGCTCCCCGCTCGGACGGATGGTGATGAAGAAGCTGCGCGTCTACGGCGGCCCCGATCATCCGCATGGAGCGCAGCAGCCGACCGTGCTCGATGTCGCGGCGCTTAACCCGAAGAACAAACGCTAGACAGGACGCGAGTGGTCCCGACGATGGCCGAGCAGACAACGACACTGACGGATTTCCAACAGCTGGCGAGCAGCGGGCTGGCGCGCGAACACGCGCTTGATATGACGCCACAGCCGAAGCTCGACCGCCACGGCCGGGCGTACGGCACCGGACGGCGCAAGGAGGCAGTCGCGCGTGTCTGGGTCAAGCGCGGCAGCGGCACCATCACCATCAACGGGCGCGATCACAGCACCTACTTTGCCCGCCCCATCCTCCGGATGCTGATCAACCAGCCGTTTGCCACGGCGGCGCGGACCGGCCAGTTCGATGTCGTCTGCACGGTGACTGGTGGCGGCCTGTCCGGTCAGGCTGGTGCCGTCCGCCACGGGATCAGCCGGGCGCTGGTGAATTTCGAGCCGGCCTTGCGCTCGGTTCTGAAGAGCGGCGGTTTCCTCACCCGCGACTCGCGCGCGGTCGAGCGCAAGAAGTACGGCCGAGCCAAGGCGCGGCGCAGCTTCCAGTTCTCGAAGCGTTAGGCGTTCACCGGGCGGCAACCGGCGTTCCGTCCCGCTCTGCCCCCCCCTGGCGGCCGGGACGACGAGCGCACGAGCCGGGCGAGTTTCAAGGCGGGTTCAAGGGATTTCGGTCGTGGACACGAAACCGCTCCGCGTCGCCATCGTCGGCGCCAGTGGCTACACCGGCGCTGAGCTGGTGCGCCTATTAGCGGATCATCCCGGCGTCGCGCTGGTCGCGCTTACGGGTGACCGCAAAGCCGGCCAAGCATTGGGCGAGGTTTTTCCGCACCTCGCACAGGGCGCCGGCGGCCGCTTTCCCGACCGGCTGGTCTCAACCGATCAAGTGGCATGGAGCGACGTCGATGTCGCCTTCCTGGGGCTGCCCCATGGCGCCGCGCAGGAGTTGTGCCTTGGCCTGCCACCTTCCGTGCGGGTGATCGATCTGTCGCCGGATTTCCGCTTCGCCGATCCGGCCGTCTACACGCAGTGGTACGGCCTGCCGCACAAGGCGCCGGAGCTGCAGGCACAGGCGGTCTACGGCCTGACCGAGTTCGCGCGCGATCGGCTCAAGGATGCACGCATCATCGCCTGCCCCGGCTGCTATCCAACCTCGATCCAGCTGCCGTTGGTGCCGCTGCTCGAGGCGCGGCTGATTGATCCCGACGACATCGTCATTGATGCCAAATCGGGCGTCAGCGGCGCCGGCCGGGCAGCAAAAGAAGGATCGCTGTTCGCCGAAGTCGCCGAGGGCGTGCACGCCTATGGCGTCGCCCAGCACCGGCACGCACCGGAGATCGAGCAGGGCCTCTCGCACGCCGCCGGCCGGGCCCTGCGCGTCAACTTCACGCCGCACCTGATGCCGATGAACCGCGGCATTCTGTCGTCGATCTACGTCCGGATGACCAAGGGAACCGATGCCGACCGCCTGCGCGCGACACTTGCCGAGCGCTACGCGAGCGAGCCGTTCGTGAGGGTGCTGGATGCTGGCGCCGTCCCGGCTACGCGCCATGTGCGGGGCTCGAACCACTGCCTGATCAGCGTCTTTGCCGACCGCATCACGGGCCGCGCGATTGTCTTCTCGGTGATCGACAACTTGGTCAAGGGCGCGTCCGGCCAAGCGATCCAGAATATGAACGTGATCGCGGGCCTGGCGGAGACGACGGGGCTCAGCCAGCGCCCGCTGTTCCCCTAGTGCAGCGACCCAATCGGGCGATTCACGCCCGAGCAAGGTTGTCGCTGCACA
>JADHED010001277.1_pt1 | contig 22563 bp, 15 predicted proteins | sample 8952041 | NCBI WGS metagenome assembly JADHED01 (sample SAMN16124423, study PRJNA663239) | bioreactor sludge metagenome | isolation source: sludge (control) | place: India:Bengaluru | collected 2018-09-08
CGATCGGCGTGCGGATGCCGGTGGACAGCATGTCGATGCGCGCCTTGATCGGCATCGTCCAGGCGTTGCTCACGCCCGGGAACTGCAGCGCCTGGTCCATCTGAGCGATGAGCTTATCGATGGTCATCCCGTCCCGCCACGCGTTCTCGGGCTTAAGGTTGATCACCGTCTCGAACATCTCGAGCGGCGCCGGATCGGTCGCCGTGGCCGCCCGTCCGGCCTTGCCGAAGACCGACTCCACTTCGGGAAACGTCTTCATGATTGCGTTCTGCTTCTGCACCAGCTCCGTCGCCTTGGTGATCGACAGTCCTGGAAGCGTCGCCGGCATGTAGAGCAGCGTTCCCTCGTTGAGCGTCGGCATGAACTCGCTGCCGATGTGCACCACCGGATAAATCGAAACGCCGAGGGCCGCGATCGCAGCCAGGATGGTCAGCGTCTTCGCGCGCAGAACAAGCCGGATGACCGGCCGGTAAATCCAGATCAGGAAGCGATTGATCGGGTTCTTGTGCTCCGGGATGATCCGGCCGCGGACAAACACCACCATCAGCGCCGGAACCAGCGTTACCGACAGGAACGCCGCCGCCGCCATGGCGAACGTCTTGGTGTAGGCGAGCGGCTTGAACAGCCGGCCCTCCTGCGCTTCGAGCGCGAAGATCGGCAAAAACGAAACGGTGATGATCAGGAGCGAGAAGAACAGCGCCGGCCCGACTTCGATGGCGGCGTCGGTAAGAACCTGCAGGCGCGGGGTGTCGGGAGCAGCACGTTCGAGATGCTTGTGCGCATTCTCAATCATCACGATGGCGGCGTCGATCATCGCACCGACGGCGATGGCGATGCCGCCCAAGGACATGATCGTCGAGTTGATGCCGAGCGCGTGCATGGCGATGAAGGCCATCAGTACACCGACCGGCAGCATGATGATGGCAACCAGCGCGCTGCGGACGTGCAGAAGGAAGACGATGCAGACAAACGCAACGATGATGCTTTCCTCGATCAGCGTGCGTTTGAGCGTGTCGATGGCGCGCAGGATCAATTGCGAGCGGTCGTAAACGGACTCGATGCGGACATCGTCCGGCAGGCTCGGCGCGATCTCGGCGATCTTCTCCTTGACGTTCTCGATCACACTCAGCGCATTCTCGCCATACCGCTGAATGGCGATGCCGCTGACCACTTCGCCTTGGCCGTTCAGCTCCGCCAGACCACGGCGTTCGTCCGGTCCCATCTCGATGCGGGCGACGTCGCGCAGCAGCACCGGCGTCAAGCCCTCGGATTTCAGCACCACCTGTTCGAGGTCACTCATCCCGCGCAGGTAGCCGCGGCCGCGGACCACATACTCGGTCTCCGCCATTTCGACGACCCGGCCGCCAACATCCTTGTTGTTGGCGCGGATCGCTTCGATCACGTCGGCAAGTGAGATGCCGTAGCCCTTCAGCCGCAGCGGATCGACAGTCACGGCATAAGTCTTGACAAAGCCGCCGACGCTGGCGACCTCGGAGACGCCTTGTGCCTTGGTCAGGGCGAAGCGGATGTACCAGTCCTGCAGGGTGCGCAGTTCGGCCAGCGTGCGCTTGGCGCTCATCACGACGTACTGATAGACCCAGCCGACACCCGTCGCATCGGGGCCGAGCGTCGGCGTGACGCCGCGTGGCAGTCGGCCGGAGGCGAAGTTAAGGTATTCGAGTACACGCGAGCGTGCCCAGTAGATGTCGGTGCCGTCATCGAAAATGATGTAGACGAACGAAACACCAAACAGCGAGAAGCCGCGTACGACCTTCGAATGCGGCACGGCAAGCATCGCCGTCGTCAACGGGAACGTAACCTGATCCTCGACGACCTGCGGCGCTTGTCCGGGATCCTCGGTGTAGACGATCACCTGCACGTCCGACAGATCGGGGATGGCGTCGACCGGGGTCTTGATGACCGCATAGATCCCTGCAACGACAATGAATACTGTGGCGAGCAGCACCAGGAAAATATTGCAGGCGGACCAGCGGATTAGCGAGGCGATCATTAGTGCTGATGCCCTCCCCCGGCAAAGCTGCTCAAAGCCGCTTTTAGGTTACTTTCGGCATCGATGAGGAAGTTGGCGCTGACGACAACCCTTTCGTCGGCTCTGACGCCGTCGATCACCGCAACGTAGCCTTCTGCCCTGTCGCCGAGCTTGACCGCGCGCGGCTCGAAGCGTCCGTCGCTGTGGTCGATCAACACGACTTGGCGTGCGCCGCTGTCGATGACCGCCGACTCCGGGATGGCCAGCACGTCGCGTGGGCCGACCGGCGAGGCGATCTCGACGCTCGCATACATGTCGGCTTTCAGCAGATCGTCCGGATTGGCCATCTCGATACGGACCCGCGCCGTCCGAGTTTGCTCACCGACGACGGGATAGATGAAGGCGACACGACCGGTAAGGCTGCGCCCCGGATACGCCTTGACCGTGATTGTAGCACTCTGTCCGACACGGACGCCGGCCAAGTCCTGCTCGAAGACCTCGGCGATCAGCCAGATGGTGGACATGTCGACAATTTTGTACAGCGGTTCGCCGGGCATGAACCTCATGCCCTGAACCGATGGCTTGTCGACGATGGTCCCGGATACCGGAGACGGCAAAGTAACGGTCGACTGCGGCTGGGCCCCAGAGCGCAGTCGCTCCAACGCGACGGCCGGAAAGTCGAGAAAGCGCAGGCGCTGCTCGGCGCCTTCGAGCAGCCGGCGGGTCGCGCTCGACGCCTCGCCACCGGCCTCATTGATCGACGAACGCAGCAGTGCGTACTCCTGCTGCGCGAGAACCAAATCGGGGCTGTAGATTTCCATCAGCGGCTCGCCGCGGCGGACCTTTTCGCCGGTCGTATTCACCAGCAGTTTCTCGATCCAGCCTTCGTAGCGCGGGGAGACGACGTACGTGCGCCGTTCGTCGAACTGCACGCTGCCGACGGCACGGATTGGACGAACGAGATTTCGTCGCGAAGCCGCCTCGCTTTGCACGCCGATCATCTGCACGCGCTCGGGCGAAATCTTGACGAAGCCTTGTTCTGCAGCCTCGACATCCGCGGCGAAGACCGGGATGTAATCCATCCCCATCGCGTCCTTCTTGGGCACCGGCGACGTATCGGGCAGGCCCATCGGGTTCCTGTAATAGAGTACGCGGCCCTCTGCCGGACCTTCGTCCTGACCATGACCGGAATGCCCCGCGGAGGACGGCGCGCGGTCAAGGCCAGTCGAAAGCGTGCCCCGCTCCGAGAGCCAGTACCCACCCGCGACCCCCAGGCCGGCAGCGAGCAGGGTCGAACCCGCGAGGATGAGCCACCTCACAGGTCTTCTCCGATCACCCGCTCGATCTCCGCCAGTCGCACCTGCTGCTCGATCAGAAGGTTGATGCGATCGAGTGCGACGCGCCGCACGGCTTGATCGGCGAACAGCACGCTCGGCAGATCGACGCGCCCGAGCTGATAACCGGCAAGTGCCGACTGCAGCACGACCTTAGTCTGCGGGATGTTGACGACGCGGAGAATGTGCTCACCGCGCTGGGCGGACACCAAAGCCCAATATGCAGCCTCGATCTGACTCTGCAGATCCAGGCCGGTCGCTTGGCGGCGCGCCCGTGACGCGGCGAGCTTGGCGAATGCTTCGCCTTCCTGGGCCCGGCGCAGTCCCCACTGCAACGGGATGGCGAATGAGACCATCGCTTCGTAGCCTCCGAAGTCTCGACCGTTGTTGGAATCGGCGTCGAAGACCGACACGCCGAGGGTCAGGTCTGGATACCAATTGCGCCGCACCAGCTCGGCCGACCGCTCATCGGCGGTGATCCGCGCCTCGTCCATGCGGAACTGGGGATTGGCTCTTTGAGCGCGCTCGACCAATCGATCAATCTCGATCGACTCCGGCACCGGTCGCAGTGCCTGCGGCGGCGCCAGGGGTGCTGCGACCGGGCGGTTGAGCAGGGCGTTCATCTGCGCATTCCAGTTCTGTCGATCGCCGTCAAGACGGGCCAGGTCCGCCTGCAGGCGTCCGCGTTCCACTTCTGCCGTGACCGCGTCCTGCTGACCGCCTTGCCCCTGCGCGTAGCGGCTTTGCGCGACCCGGGCGATCGCCGCGACCGTGCCGAGCAGCTCTTCGTTGATGCGGATCGCTTCGCGGGTCGCATACGCATTGGCAAAAACGATCTTGATGCGGGCGGCGAGTTCGTTCTCAGCGGCCCGGCGCTGTTCCGATGCGGCGCCGGCCTCGGCGACGGCGACCTTTCGCTGCAGATCGAGCTTGCCCCAGAGAGGGATCGTCTGTTCAACGGTGTACTTGACGCGTCCAACGGTATCCGGAGCATAGCGGTTTCCGTTGCCAGTAATGTCCTCGAACTCGGTCCGGAACATCGGATCGGGGTATCGGCCGGTCGTGCCGATCCGTACCTGCGCCGCCTGGGCGTCAAGCGCCGCCGCCGCCAAGCTCGGGTTCTTCGCCCTTGCCATCGCCAGCAGTTCGTCCACGGAGGCTCCTGGGATAGACGGCATCTCCGGTGCTTGGGACTCTGCCTGGGGTGACGGGACATCAGCCGCCAGCACCGACGGGGCGGTGCTGCAACACGCAGTAACGAATGTGGCGGCGATGAGAAGGCGTTGTTGAGCTTTCATACCGTTCGTCTTATTCGTGGCCCTGCTTGAGCCATGTCACGGCGCGCTCGCGCTGGGTCGGGAGATAGAAGTTGACTTGCGCATTTCTGTAGATATCGACCAGGCGCTCCGCCTCATCTCGCCATCGCTCGTCTCCGATGATGGCCAGTCGATCGATCATGTCCTGGTTTCCCATGCAGAACCAAGTGCACGTCGATCGCGCGCCCTTTTCCCAGCCCCCGAGTTTCTCCCAATCCATCAGAACGTGAAGCTTAGGGGAATTCGCAGACGTGAGATGAACCGATGCTTGTCCGCCAAGCTTTTCCTCAAGGGCCAAAACCGCGGCATCCCAATCGGCGTCGCTGACATTCCCTGCCATGGTGATGACAATCGTTTCACCCTTGAGCTCGACTGCAATCATTGCCTTTCTCCCTTCCAGGGCCTTCGATTTTCTGGTGTTGTGCCGAGATCAGCGATCGTGCCGATCCCTGACTGCGATGAAGTCAACAAGCCCATCAGGATGAATCAGGTGAGCGCCTGATCGTGATCAGCGGCTTCGTCTCGTCCCGCGTGCGAAACAAACCTGCCAAAAGGAGGCGACGCGTCGGCCAAGCGACGCGTCTGACAGCAGTGTTCTCGTTGACGCCCGCTACTGACCGGCTTTGAATGTCGCCGTGCCTTCGACGGGCTGTGCCTCGCCGGGGACCGTCGCGACGATATCGAGTTTCCACGTTCCGGGCATGGACACATCACCCATCAGCCGGTAGAGACCGGGCGATGGAGTTCCCTGGAGCTTCACTTCTCCTCCCATCGTTGTCGTCATCGGCACCGGCCCCTTATGGGCGTAGTGCGGCATCGTCATTTCGAGACGGCCCCGCGCGATCTTGGCGGTTTCCACCGGCTGGCCGGTGGACGTCTTCGTCAGCCTGACATTGAACTCGCTGTGCGCGCTCACCGCGACCGGCTGATCGACCACCTCAAAGCGGTATTCCTCCGATCGATCGGCGGCTTGAGCCGCGAAAGAGAAGGAAATCAGGGCTGCCGCGATCATTCCCAGCGCTTGCCGGCCCGGGAAGATCTTCGGCGAAACATGAAGTTGCATCAGTGGCTCCTCCAACAATGACTCGCCTCACGGCGGGTGACGAGAAGAGCGTACGCGCTGGCCGTCTCCGCAATTTTGCCCACTTGTAAAAAAGTGTTTCTGGGGCGCTTTGCGGCTTGGCCGTCGCCAGTGTTGGACAATCGGCTACGCTCGCTCCTCCCAGCAACATTTTGTTACGCAATTGCAAATCAGGAGCAGCAAACAGGTGTCAATGGTACGTGCGTGGGGTTCGTACGCTTTCAGGAGGGTTCGCTTGCGGTGGTCGGTGTTGTGCATGCTGGCCTTGGCGGTGGTTGGCGGATCCGCTCGGCTGGCCCATGCTGAAGACATCCGGCACGTTCTGGAAAGTGCCTGGGCGAGGAATGCAGAGATCGCGGCAGTGACGGCGCGGCGGGCGGAGATCTTGGCGCGTAAGCGGGCGGCAGGACGGCTCACGCCCGGCCCGCCAGCCCTCGGCGTAGGCCACCTCAATGATTATGCCACCGGCGACGACGGCTATCGGGAGTACGACGTTGAGCTCGCCACACCGTTGTGGCTGCCGGGCGAGGGCACCGCAATCAGACGCGTGGCGGACGCAGAGCTTGCCCAACTCGCCGCCGAACTTGCGTCGGCGCGGCTCGCGGTTGCCGGTGAAGTGCGCGACGCGTACTGGCGGTATCGGCTTGCGGCCGTCGCGGCCGAGGTCGCGCGCCGCAGGCTGGATGCTGCGCGCGCGCTCCAGAACGACCTCGATCGCCAGGTGCGCGTGGGCCAGGTCGCGCGAGCCGACCTCTTGCTCTCGCTCGCCGAAACCGCAGATGCGCGCGCGATCCTCAGTATCGCGGAAGCGTCGGCAACCCAGGCTCGCCTCGCCTTTCACGCCCTGACCGGGGCCGAACCTCCGGTCGACCTTGTGGAACCCGAGGTTCCGGCGCAGTCCGACGCAAATCACCCACGACTTATCGCCTTGCGCAGGACTGTGGACGTTTCGGAGGCGACCAACCGCCTCCTCAAGGTCCAGGACCGGGACAGCCCCGAGGTTGCGCTGTTGGGGGTCGTCGAGCGGGAGCTCGCCAATAACCCGTACGACAAGCGCATCGGCATAAGGGTCGTGATCCCCTTCGCGACGGAGGGGCGGAACGAGCCGCGGCGAGAGGCGAACGAGGTGGAACGGACCCGAGCTCTCGGCGAACTCCGGGCCGCCAACGACCGGATCCGGGCCGAAGTCGGGCAAGTGGAAGCGGACCTTGCCTCGGCGAAGGAACGCGAAATGCTCGCCGAAGAGCGACATCGCGCGTTTGCCGAGCGCCTCGATCTTATCGAGCGGAGCATCCGTGTCGGCGAGGGCGCGCTCGTCGAGTTGATCCGGGCGCGCGCCAATTTATTCGAGGGCGAGGTCGCGTGGCTGCAGAGCCAGATCGCGGTGATGCAGGCCCGTTCCCGTCTGAACCAGGCGCTCGGACTGGACCCCTGGTCGTGGGCAGCGACGAAGGATGCAAAACAATGAAGTCGTATGCCACGGAAGCAGGGCGCGGACCGGTCATTACCGCCCTGATCTTCCTTCTTTTATTCGCCGTCGTGACCATGGCCGTTTCGCCGTCGGTGGCTCACGAGGGCCACGATCATGGGACGCCTGCGGTCACAGTGAGCGCCGCCGCTCCACGCGTCGAAGCAAGCTCGGAGAGCTTCGAGCTCGTCGGCATCGTTCACGGCGGCGCGATGCGCGTCTATCTCGACCGCTTCGCCAGCAACGAGCCGGTTACCACCGCGACGATCGACGTGACCTTGGACGCCGACACGGTGCGGGCCGAGCCGCAACCCGACGGCAGCTTCCTCGTTGGGGCCCCATGGCTCGCCAAGACCGGAAGGCTGGATCTGGTCTTCGCGGTCGCCACCGATGAGACCAGCGACCTCTTGATTGGCACGCTCGACCTGCCGGCAGAGGCAACCGGCGAAGCGGCCGGCAAGAGTACTCTGGCAATATCGGTCCGTTCACCCGCGTTGTGGGTCATTGGCTTCGCACTGTTCGTCGTGGGCGTCCTGTTCGGCCGCAGTCTGGCACGGCGGCGGAGCAATGAGCCACCAGCGCCGCTTGCCGTGCCGCCCGCGACGTCAACGCCGGAGGTGAAGATGAGGCCGGAGCGCCGCGCCAGAGCGGTTGTCATGCTCGCGGTTGTCGCCATTGCCACCGCTGCCCGCGTGGTGCTCGCGCACGGCGATGAGGATCACGGCGCGGTCGATGATAAACCGATGGCAGCGGTCACTTCGCCGGCCGTTGCGACCGACAGTCCGCGCCGGCTTTCTGACGGGAGTCTGTTTGTGCCAAAGCCGACGCAGCGCCTGCTGACCATTCGGACGCAACAGGCCCGTACCGGGGAGGCTTCGCGCACCAGCACGATCAGCGGGCGGGTCATCGCTGATCCGACCGCTGGGGGACGCGTGCAAGCGGCGCAGGGCGGTCGCGTCGAGCCGTTGGGGGATGGCCTTCCCGTCATCGGCCAGCGCGTGCTCCGGGGGCAGGTGCTGGTGACCGTCAGTCCCGTGATCACGACCCTGGAACGGGGCGGCGTGCGCGAGCAGCTCGCCCAGATCGAGAGCAGCATCGCCATCGCCGAGCAGCGGGTGGCGCGCCTGTCCCAGCTTCAGGGCAGCGTGCCACAGCGCGAGATCGACGAGGCCCGGCGCGAGCTGGATGGACTGCGACAGCGCCGGCGCGCGCTGGGCCCGAGCCTGGCCGAGCGGGAGGTGGTGCGCGCCTCGGCATCCGGGGTGATCTCGGTCGCCAACGTCGTTACCGGCCAGCTCATCGAAAGCGGCGCGGTGCTGTTCGAGATCGTCGACCCGGCGAAGCTGTGGGTCGAGGCCATCGCTTATGATGCTGCGGCGACCGTCGACATCCGCAGCGCCGTGGCGACGACGGCCGACGGCGCCACACTGCCGCTCGAATTGATCGGCCAAAGCCTCACCTTGCGGCAGCAGGCAGTACCTGTTCTGTTCCGCATTACCCGTCCATCGCCGACGTTGAAGGTCGGCACCCCGGTATCGGTGATCCTGCAGGAGATCAGAACGGACAAGGGGATCGTTCTTCCGACGGGCAGCGTCGTCGGCGCCGCCAACGGCGAAGACATCGTCTTCGAGCATGTCGCCGCCGAACGGTTCGTGCCCCGCCCGATCCGGCTCCGCCCGCTCGACGGCGATCGCGTTGAAGTGCTGGCCGGCATCGGCGACGGCGCCCGCGTCGTCACTGCCGGTGCCGACCTGCTGAGCCAGATCCGCTGAGGCGCCCCCGGTGTTCAACGCCCTCGTCAACGCCACTCTGCGCAATCGGTTGTTTGTCCTGATCGCGGCGGCCATCCTGGTCGTTTACGGCGCGATATCGCTGCCGACGATCCCCGTCGACGTCTTTCCCGACCTGAACAAACCGACGGTCACGCTGATGACGGAAGCGGAAGGACTGGCGGCCGAGGAGGTCGAGCAACTGGTGACCTTCCCGATCGAGACATCGATGAACGGTATGCCGGGGGTGACCCGCGTGCGTTCCGTCTCTACCGTCGGCCTGTCGATCGTGTTCGTCGAGTTCGATTGGGGAACCGACATCCTTGTCAACCGGCAACAGGTGACCGAGCGGCTGGGCCTGGTCCGCGAGCAGCTGCCCGAGGACATCGCGCCGCAGATGGCGCCGATCTCCTCGATCATGGGCGAGATCATGCTGATCGCGGTGTCCAGCGAGACTGCGCCGGCGATGCAGCTGCGCGATCTCGCCGACTGGGTGGTCCGCCCACACCTGCTTACGATCCCCGGCGTCTCGCAGGTGATCCCGATTGGTGGCGAGGTCCGGCAGTACCGGATCACGCCGAACATCCCGCTGATGGACAGCCTTGACGTCAAGCACGCGGAGATCGTCGCTGCGCTGCGCCAGTTCGGCATCAACACCGGCGGCGGCTATGTCGATCAGGCAGGCCGCGAGTACCTGATCCGCAACATCGGCCGCACCGCCCGGCTGGACGACCTGCGCACCCTCGTCGTCGCCGTCCGCGACGGCCAGCCGATCCCGCTGCGCCATGTGGCCGACGTCGATTTCGCGCCGCGCATCAAGCGTGGAGACGCCGGCTTCATGGGCAACGCGGCGGTGATCCTGTCGGTGCAGAAGCAGCCCGGTGCCGACACGGTCGTCCTGACGCGTCAGATCGAGGATGCTCTGCGCGACTTGGCGCGGGTCGTGCCGCCTGACATCCGCATCAACGACGCGCTGTTCAAGCAGGCCAATTTTATCGAGACTTCGATCCGCAACGTCGAGCGGGTGCTGGTCGAAGCCCTGATCGTCGTCTCGATTGTCCTGTTCATGTTCCTGTTGAACTGGCGGACGACCTTCATCTCGATCACCGCGATCCCGATTGCGATCGTCATCACCGTCCTGGTGTTCAAGTACTTCGGCCTGTCGATCAACACCATGACGCTGGGCGGGATCGCCATCGCTATCGGCGAGCTGGTGGACGATGCCGTTGTCGACGTGGAGAACGTCTTCCGGCGGCTGCGGCAGAACCGCGAGGCTGGGAACCCGCAGCCGCCGCTGGCGGTCATCGCCGCTGCCTCCACCGAAGTGCGCTCCGGTATCATCTATGCGACGATCATCATCGTCCTGGTGTTCGTGCCGCTGTTCGCGCTGTCGGGCATCGAGGGGCGGCTGTTTGCCCCGCTGGGCGTCACCTACATCGTCTCGATTCTCGCGAGCCTGCTCACCGCGATCACGCTGACGCCGGTGCTCTGCTCCTTCCTGTTGCCGCGGATGAAGCGGCTGAGCGAGCGCGACAGCGCCCTGGTGCGCACGCTGAAGCGGAGCAACGAGCGTCTGCTCGCCTGGGCGTTCCAGCGCGCGCCGTTCGTCTACCTCTTCGCAGGGATCGCCGTCGCCATCGCCGCCGCGTCGGTGACCCTGCTGCCGCGCTCATTCCTGCCGCCGTTCAACGAGGGTACGCTGACCATCAGCTTGCAGTTCAACCCGGGGATCTCGCTTGCCGAGTCGAGCCGCATCGGCGCCGTCGCCGAGCGGCTGATCCTGGCGGTTCCGGAGGTGAAGACGGTCGGCCGGCGCACCGGCCGAGCCGAGCTCGACGAGCACGCCGAGGGCGTTCACTCCAGCGAGATCGACGTCGATCTGCATCCGTCGCCGCGGAACCGCGACCACATTTTGGCCGATATCCGCGGCCGGTTGGCGGGGCTGCCGGTCAGCATCAACGTCGGGCAGCCGATCTCACACCGCCTCGACCACCTGCTGTCGGGCGTCCGGGCGCAGATCGCACTGAAGATCTACGGCGACGACTTCGACACCCTGCGGACGCTGGCGGAGGAAATGCGGCAGCAGTTGGCAACGATCCCGGGCCTGGTCGATCTGCAGGTGGAGAAGCAGGTCCGCATCCCGCAGCTGCAGGTCAAGGTCGATTATCAGCGCGCCGCGCTCTACGGGGTTACGCCGGCACAGGTCACCGAAGCGGTGCAGTCGTTGTCCAATGGTCTTGTCGTTTCGCAGATCGTCGACGGCAACCGTCGCTTCGACGTCGCCATTCGTCTGGGCGACGCCGACCGCACCCGGGCAGGGCTCGAACACGTGATTATCGAGACCCCCCTCGGGCACGTGCCGCTGCGCCGGGTCGCGGACATCGTCGAGACGGACGGGCCGAACCAGGTCCTGCGCGAGAACGCACAACGCCGGATCGTCGTGCTGGCGAATTCCGACGGCACCGACATGGCGGCACTGATCGAGGCGATCCGCCGCGAAGTCGCGGCGACATCGTTGCCGGCCGGCACCTTCACCCGTCTCGAGGGGACATTCCAGGCGCAGGAGGAGGCATCGCGGCAGATCGCGCTGCTGTCGCTGATCTCACTCGTGCTGATCTTCGTCGTTCTCTATAGCCGCTACCGGTCTGTGGTGCTGTCGCTGATCATCATGGGTAACGTGCCGCTGGCGCTGATCGGCAGCGTCGCGGCGCTGTGGATCGCCGGCCAGCCGTTGTCGGTGGCGACAATGATCGGCTTCATCACGCTCGCCGGCATCAGCACCCGCAATGGCATCCTCAAGATCAGCCACTACATCAACTTGGCTCTGTACGAGGGCGAGACGTTTGGCAAAGCGCTGGTGATGCGCGGCAGCCAGGAGCGGCTGACGCCGGTGCTGATGACGGCGCTGTCCGCGGGCCTGGCTCTGGTGCCGCTGATGATCAATGCCGATGCGCCAGGCAAGGAAATCCTCCACCCGGTCGCCATCACCATCTTCGGCGGCCTGATCAGCGCGACGCTGCTGGACACGGTACTCACGCCGCTGCTGTTCCGTCGCTTCGGGGAGAAGCCCCTGGCGAAGTTGCGTGACCATCAGGCGCAACTCAAAACGGCCGAGGCGTATTGAAGTTAGCAATGACCCCGCAGGACAGGGACCGAACGTGATGCTCCGCAGCCTCGTTGTAGCCTTGAGTCTCTGGCTAATCGCCGCCCCGGCCTGCGCACATGCGCCAGGTCCCGGTCCGAACGGAGGTCAGATGCAGCACCTCGGCAACAACGCTCATGTCGAGGTGGTCGCCAGGGACGGCAGCATCCTGATCTATCTGTTCACTCCCGAAAACATCCCATTGCCGGCCGAAGGGGTCAAAGCAACGGCAACGGTGCTGTCCGACGGCAAGCCTGAAACCATACCGTTGCAGGTGACAGGGAACAACGTCATGCAAGGAACAGGAACCTTCCGCGCTCAACCCGGGATGAAAGTGGTGCTGTCCATCGCGCTGCCCGGCGGCCGGCCGGTACAGGGCCGCTTCACACCCCTCGATTGAGGACTACAGATAAGAACGGCTGAGCCAGCGATGTCAGCCGCACTCCAGGAACACCATGGACCCGGAATCCCACATCCTCGTCGTTGACGATGACCATCAGGTCCGCCAGCTGATCGGGCGCTTCCTGCGCGAGAACGGCTACCGGGTCAGCGGTGCCCGCGACGGCCGCGAAATGCGCGAGACGCTCGGGTCCGCGGCGATCGATCTGATCATCCTCGACCTTATGTTGCCGGGAACATCCGGACTCGAGCTCTGCCGCGAGCTGCGGACGACGTCGTCGATTCCGATCATCATGCTCACCGCCAAGGGCGAGGATACCGACCGCATCGTGGGGCTGGAGGTCGGGGCGGACGACTACCTGCCGAAACCGTTCAATCCTCGGGAGCTTCTGGCACGGATTCGGGCCGTCCTACGACGGGCGGCTTTGCAGCAACCGGGAGAGCCGCCACGCGGCCGGCTGATCGCGTTCGGCGGCTGGACCCTGGATACGCTGCGACGCGAGGTGACGTCTGCCGACGGGGTGGTCGTTGATCTCAGCGGCGGCGAGTACGATGTGCTGATCGCCTTCGTCGAGCACCCCAATCGTATCCTGACGCGCGATCAGCTTCTGGAGCTGGCGCGCAATCGCGCCTCCAACGCCTTCGATCGCAGCATCGATGTTCAGATCAGCCGGATAAGGCGCAAACTTGAGGGTGATCGGAATGCGCCGCCGCTGATCAAGACGGTGCGCGGCGCCGGCTATATCTTCCTGCCGACGGTGAAGAGGTGCTGAAACGCCTGATCCCCGACACGCTGGCGGGCCGGACGATCGTCATCCTGCTCTTCAGCCTCGGCCTGTTCCACCTCTGGAGTCTTTGGATTTACCAACTCGGCATCGAAGATCTCCTGGGCACCACCCGGGAGCAACAGCTCGCCGAACATCTGGTGGCCGTCAAGCGCGTCATCGCCGCCTTGCCCGAGCGCGAACGGGAGCAAACGGCGCATGCGCTTTCCACCGCGACCATGGAGATCCACTGGAGCCCGCACAGTCTCGTTCATCCGACGGCAGCCGAAAGGCAGAAGAGCGCTCTGGTTCGCCGGCACCTGCGCGAACTGGTGCCTGAACTCGGAGATAACCAGATCCGTCTCGCCTTCGCCGACGAGGGTGAATCGCAAACGGGGGCGGACGACGATGCTTTTCATCACCTCCTGCTCGCATCGGTCCAGTTGTCCGACGGCAGTTGGCTGAATTTCAGCGTTTCCACCCTCCGACTAACCTCGGCGCCGGATCACAGCGTGCTCGGTTCGCTGACGGCGATGGCGCTCGGCATCCTGCTCGTCTCGATCTTCTTGGTGCGCTCGGTGACCGCGCCGCTGCGGTCGCTGGCGACGGCCGCCGATCGCATCGGCATCGACGCCGCGTCGGCCGATGTTCCGCAAGCCGGCCCGCGGGAGGTGCGCCTCGCTGCGTCCGCCTTCAATCGGATGCAGGCGCGGATCAAGCGGCTGATCGACGATCGCACGCAGACACTGGCCGCGGTATCGCATGATCTGAAGACCCCGATCACCCGGCTGCGCTTACGGGCGCACTTCGTCCGGGACGAGGAACTGCGCCAGACGATCGAGAGCGATCTCGACGAGATGGAAGCGATGATTCAGTCGACGCTCGATTTCCTGCGCGGCGACTCGACGGGCGAGAACGTCAGGACGGTCGATATCGGCACGATCATCGAGACGGTCTGCGATCATCTCGTCGATAGCGGCCATGATGTCGTGCTGCGCGCGGACACTCACGCGCCGCTATCCTGTCGGCCACTGGCAATCAAACGGGCGTTTTCCAACCTCGTCGACAACGCGGTGAAATACGGTACACGCGCGCGCGTCTCGCTCGCAAAGCAGGCGGACACGCTGATCGTCACCATCGACGACGATGGTCCCGGCATTCCGACGGCTGAGCTCGACCGGGTGTTCGATCCCTTCTATCGGCTGGAGGCCAGCCGAAGCCGCGAAACCGGTGGTGCCGGCCTGGGCCTCACCGTTGCGCGCTCGACCATCCGCGCCCACGGCGGCGATATCCAGCTGGCGAATAGAAGCGGTGGCGGCCTCTCGGTCACCGTCACTTTGCCCATCCTCGGCCACACTTGCCGGACGGGCAACACTTCGTAACGCCGCCGCAAAGCTGGCGAAACCAGGAGGATGTAAGTTCCATCCAGCTCAGATTTCAGAGTCCGCTCAGACCATGGGGAAAGCGCCATGCTGTTCGCCGCGCCCAACAATCGTCTTCGTTACGCAATCGCCCTCGCGGCAGCCGTGGTCATCGGCGGCGCCCTTAACGGTGACGCAAGCGCCCAGGCCGGCGGCAGCGCCATGCCGATGCAACACGAACACATATCGGCCGCGCCCGAACGACCATCGCACGACGATCATGGGACAAGCTCCACAGTTCCAGTGATCGCGGCGTACCAGGCTGTCAACGAAAAGATGCACCACGACATGATGATCACTCTCACCGGCGACGCCGATCGCGACTTCGTCGCCGGGATGATCCCTCACCACCAGGGAGCGATCGACATGGCCGAAATTGTTCTGAAGTATGGCAAGGACCCAAAAATCCGCAAGCTCGCCGAAGAGATCATCACCACCCAGCAAAACGAAATTGCACAGATGAAAGCCTGGTTCGCTCAAAACGCCAAATGATACAGGCACATTCGCCCGGACCCTGACTGACGCAGATGTTTTTCATCGATTGGTTTCACGAATGCGGGCACGCGGCTTTGGAGTTGGCTGCCCTCACGTCGTCGGGAGTCCTGCACGCGCTAGTCCATGGTACCGTCTACGGCACCCCTGTAATGCTGGTCCTTTCCGTTACCTGGATTGGAGTCGTCTTTGCGACGAGGGTCAAGGCACGCAGGGTGCTCCGTGAACGTCTCGACGAAGACCTGCATCGCGCGCATTCTGTCGGTCTCATTGACGGGATCTTCAAGCTGATCTTGCACCGAACACGCATTCGTCAGGCGGTGCTCCTGGTCGTCGCCGCAGCCGCGATGCTACCCCTTTATCTGACGCTCGAGATCCCAAAGCACATCGTCAATCATGCCATCGGATCGGCGAACAATATCATAGAGATTGATGATGTCGCCTTCAGCCAGGTCCAATTCCTCGTCGTGCTGTGCCTCCTTTATTTGGTGAGTCTGCTGGCGAACGGGTCAATCAAATACTGGCTGAACGTCTACCAGGGCCGGGTTGGCGAACTCCTCATCCGGCGTCTACGGCTGATGGTCTATCGCGGCTGGCACCGCAATGGGCGGCTGGGCGGACAGTCCCAACTCATTCCGATCATCGTTCAGGAGGTGGAACCCGTCGGCGGATTTGCTGGCGAGGCGTTCGTCACGCCGGTATTCCAGGGCGGGACGTTCCTCACCCTGCTTGCCTTCATGCTGATCCAGGATCCGGTTCTCGGCGGGGCAGCCTTGCTGATGCTGCCAATTCAGCTTGCCGTCATTCCTCCCCTGCAGCGCCGCATAAACGGGTTGAACCGCACTCGCGTCCAAGAAGTCAGGCGTCTGGGCGGCCTGCTTGGCGAAAGCGGGCATCCTACTCCGGGAAGTGTGAGTCCGTTGCGCGCGATGTTTGCGAGCGTGCGCCGCATCCAGGAGATCCGTTTCGGCATCTTTAAGAAGAAATACCTGATGAAGTCCGCCATAAACTTCCTCAACAATCTCGTACCATTCTTTTTCTACCTCATTGGCGGCTATCTCGTCATTGAGGGCAAGATCACCTTCGGTGCTCTGGTTGCAGTATTGGCGGCACACAAGGATTTTTCGGCACCGCTACGCGAACTTCTGATGTATTACCAAGTCACCGAGGATGTTCGCGTCCGCTACCGCGAAGTGCAACGGTTCGTCGCCGGCGCGGTCGCGCAACATCCCCTTGGCATCGCCCGGGAAGCCGCTGGTGCGGCCGAGCGTTCATTGGCCGTTCCGTAGCGCCGATGACCGAAGAGCAGCCCGAGCCTGATCGAGCCCAGAGCCGTATCCCCTTCGGCAGCCGAGGCAACGCCGAAGGGTGCATCGTAAGCCGTTGAAACCGCAGCAGAGACGGTTGGATCCCAGTTCCTTTCCCTCCGCCAAGTCGTTTGCGCCGTAAGGTCTCCGTCGCTGCCCGCAGCGCCGAAAAACGCCAGGAAACGCGCGGTTTTGGGCGAAAAGCTGTTGACCTCGCAAGCGCCCGGAAGGGCCAAAATCGCTCTCTCTGCGGCTCTTCTCTCCAAAGCTCCTGACTTCGCCCAAACAGTACGGATTTTTAAGGCATTGATTTGGCGCGCTTATTCGGCGTGAGAAATCCGTACTTTCGGAAGTTCGCTCGGATGGGCGATGGAATCTGGCGTCGAACCCTCGCGTTGATATCGTTTGCATTTTGCAGTTGCGCGGTGAGGCGGCGGACACTTTGTAACGCACAGTGTTTGGTCCCGGCAATTGGTGGTGCGGGTCGGCGGTGAACAGTGACGGGCTCTCCGCCCAGGCTTTGCAGATCGCTTCGAATGGCGTGAGGCCGCGCAGCGTCTTTAGCCGGCGGAAATAGACGAGGCTCGAACGCAGGCCGACCTCGTTGCGGGTGCCACCGCCAGATCTAGATGACGACCTCGACTCAGCCGCTCGACCTCCTGCTTCTAGCGCCCGACGTCCAAACAGCTATCCTGGCCCACGAGGCGGTCGACGGCGCCGAGTGGATGATGAGCGAGCGCGCCCTCCGCGCCGGAGCCCACGAGGTGAGTTAGTTGAAGCAAAGTTGCTGGTTTCTGACGGCAAAGACGATCATCTCGGACCATCGTTGACCATCCCTGACCACCTGTGGTAACTCCTGAGGCTAGAGGATACTAAATCGCGTTAATGAGAAACCGGGGATGCCGCGTGCAACCGAGCTTCTACGCCCTACAAGAAGTGGCCGATGTTCTTAAGGTTTCGGTCTCGACTGTTCGCCGCGCCGTGAAAGCGGGAGAGCTGGATGTGACGCGGGTCGGGAAACTTGGCCAGATTCGCGTGAGCCAGCAAGCGCTCGACCGGTACATCGAGCGCTCAAGCGACAGTGGGTCGGTTAGTCGGCCCGGTGCCAGAGGGACGATTCCCAGGCCCGGCGAGTATCACGACGCGACGCATGCCTCGCCAATTACACGGACGAGCCTGTTTCGGGAGACGTCGGGCGTAACAACTGATGGGACTGCATGGCGGATTCTTAACTGCGACGTCCAGGCCGCCCTTGAGCGGCTGAAGTCCGGGAGCATTGACTGCACTGTCACGAGCCCCCCCTACTACTGGCAGCGTGACTACGAGGTCGAAGGACAGATCGGTCATGAACAGACGATCGAGGGCTACGTCGAGGCTCTGACGGCGGCCTTTCGTGGCGTGCACCGGGTGCTCGCCAACGATGGGACGGTATTCCTCAATCTCGGCGACACGTACTACTCCGCAAAGGGCAAGCCGCACGGACGCGACGACAAGCACAATGGCCGCCAGATGATGCGACGACACCTTAGAGCCGTCGACGGTCCTGGCCTGGGCTTGCCGCGTAAATCGCTCATCGGCGTCCCGTGGCGAGTCGCGTTGGCGATGCAGTCGGATGGCTGGACGTTGCGAAGCGCGGTGTTGTGGGAGCGGCCCGGAACGCTCCCTGAACCCACTGCGCATGATCGCCCCTGGCGAACTTATGAGCACGTCTTCATCTTCTCGAAGGGGCCACGCTACTTCTTCGATCGGCGGGGGCTGAAGGGCGATGAGGACATCTGGCGGATTGTCGCACGCCCTGAGAATCCCGGAGCGCACTTCGCGCCGTATCCACGCGAGCTGGTGCAGCGCTGCCTGGACGTCGGGTGCAAACCGGGCGGTGCCGTCCTCGACCCCTTTGCTGGGTCCGGCACGACTCTGCTCGCCGCGCTGGGTCGCAAGAGCCCTGCGGTTGGAATCGACCTCAAGCCTGAGTACTGCGACTTCATAGTCAAGCGAATCGCGCGCGAGTTTGAAGCGCGCGCCGTGAATGGATCCGCCCGTGAACTCGCAGCCAACGCATGATGCGGTGGCCTTTATTCGGCTGCACCAAGATGGCCGTTCGACCACGCTTTCGCCCGGGATGAACGATAGCGAGCTGCGCGAAGGTCAGCTGCTGTTCGAGGTGCAGTGTCCGGTAGGCGCTCGAGTACTCTTCGATGACCAACCGCTTCCCGTAGTGTGGACCAGTGATGGAAGCGCAGGCTACGGGCAACTCGATCTAACCAATCGGGTCGGCTTCCATCGTTTCTCGGTGTCGACGCCGCGGGAGTCCGTCGCCTTCGACATCCGGACCAGAACGGCCAAAGTTACACATGCTGAGATCGAGTCGATGGCACGCGTGGTCTCGGGGCAGGTGTTCTCCTTCAAGCGTCAGTTCGTCTACACGGACGCGACCGGCCGCAGGCGCACTGTCCCGATGCCAGAAATCGCGTTCGGATGGTTGCGCGACCGACTCCCCGAACTGGTTCGGATCGTTCGGGCCATCGATGCTCGGCCGGCGACCGAGACGCGGCAGCAGTTCACGACGTCGCACCAAGCGAGGGGCGTGTCCGTTCCGCGCACGCTCCGGCTTCTAAGGGAAACACCAGGGCTCCTTGAGTCGATCCCGGGTGGACCACTCGAAGTGAACGATCAGAGATACTGGCCAGCTGCCGTCGTGGTCCGTGAGCGCAATCGAGAACCTGCGCGCATCGAGCACATGCAGCTGGCTCATTTCTTGGCGCGCGCAGCACACCTACTCGCGGGCCTTCGTGGCATAGTCCCGGCCGACCTAAGGACCACTGTCTTAGTCTGGGAGGCGGAAATCCGAGCGGTGCGTTCCACAAGCATCGTTCGGCGCCATGACGTTCCCAATGCTCAAGCCGCGTGGACACCACTTCCCACCCAACTCCAGAAAACCGAGCAGCGATACCGTCGAGTCCGGGAACTGCATTCGGAATTCCTTCAAGACATCGATGTTGCTGATTACTCCTCTGACTCAGTGCGAGCGAACATCCGTGATGTCTGGGAGATATATCAGACGTTCGCGGCCCACATGGTTGGCCGCGCTTTCGGACTGACGTACGTATCAAGTAGAGGGGACCTGCGCGACCGCCGGAGCGACGGAGTTTCGATGTACTCGGACAAGTACGAGCTTTTCTACGACTGCCGTCCTCCTGCGAAGGTGATCTCGACGTGGCGCGATGACACGATAAGACCTGCGGACGAGAGACCAGATATCGTCCTTCGACGGCGAGCAGACGGTGCCGTTGCTGTCTTAGACGCGAAGTTTAGGGTCGACCGCCAAGGCGTAGCGAGAGCGGAGGACCTGTTCGAGATGCAGGGCTATCTCAACAGTTTCGCGATTCGCGCAGGCGGTATCGTCTTCCCCGGCACCAGCCCAGTGCCAAGGCTGCTTGAGGGCCGCGGAATGTTGCTGGTGGAACTCCCGCTTCGTGCACTGTTCTTCGACGAGGATCAGGAGGGAGCGCTCGATAATCTGAGCGCGGGCATTCTACGACTCTTCGTTGCTCCCGAACGCCTCAGGAGTGTACCTGCCATCGTCACATTCACCGTATGACCACGGCCGCCACGGGCGCCTTAGTACCGGTAATACACAGTTCCGGAGCTAGGGTCCTCGCTGCTAAGTAGCTGCTGCAGGGCAGCGGCTGCCTCGCTGAACGAGTGCGTCTCTGTGTTCAACGACAGAACGAAGTCCAGCACCTCTCGCGCGACCGACGCAGGCCCTGCCAGCTGCGGTACGATTTTCTGTGCGATCTGCCGATCGAGAGCCGCGAGAGCGTCGGTGCCCGCCAGCGCGGCGAAGTCGACGACGTCCTGAAGAACGCCGAACGTCAGGCTCGTCTGGGTGTCCTTTGCGCAGATCTGGCAAAGGCGCCAAAGCGCATCGATGAAAGATCCTTCGCGCACGTGCGATGTCTTCTGCAGAGCAGAGTCGAGATTTGCAATTCGGTAGACGTCGAGAACGGACCCCTGGCCTTGCTTCTGACGCAGCCAGTAGCGCTCGCGCGTTTGCTTGAGGAGATCGACAGTCACGTCATCGAATCGCACCCTGTCGTTCTCGGCGATGATCCCGCTAAGGAGATTCGGCATCTCGATGACGTTCGCGCGTCGCTTGACCGGTCCGCTAAGCGGGAGCCGCGTTGACTCTTCGACGAACGAGTTGATAGTCCCAACGATGAATGTGTCCGGTGGGAGGTCTCGCATTATCGCCTGCCCCGGAAGCTCCACTGGAGCATCGCTTTCCACCGCAGGTAGTAGGCGAGCGAGGTAGTGGTCCACCTGCGCGAGGTTCATCTCGTCGAGGATCACCACGTAGATATCTCGAGGACGTCCAGATAAGAAGAGGCGACGAGTGAGCTCGGTTGCAGCGAGATCACCGGCGATCTTCTCGTAGCCGAGCACATCGGACTCGCTGAAGTCGGGGCCGATGCTTACGATCGTCTCCGTCACCGCATTGGGGAAGAGATCCGATAGGGCAGCTGCGAAGGCGCGGGCGAAGGCAGTCTTTCCGGTTCCAGGCCGACCTGCGAGCACGACGAAGCGCTGCGTCTTCAGAGCGTAGTAGAAGCTGCGAACGAAGCCAGTCGGAAGCGAAAGTAGCCTCTGCTTCGTGATGTAGTCTTCGACGAAAGCGATCAGGTCCTCTTCCGTGCGTCCAGCGAGAGTGGGCCCTTCGGGAACGCCCTCGATGAGCTGGATAAACTCATCTCGATCAACAGGATCTGCGAAGAAGAACTGAGACGGGTTCTCGGTGGTAGAAGCGAAGAGCTGCTTGAATTCGTTGTCGTCGATGTGGAACTCGCCGCGGAACAAATCCTCGACCTTCTTCAGGTCATTCGGCAGCTCACGGTCGCGGTACAACCACGCGATCACGTCGAAGACGGGTAGCCGAACGGTGTTGTCTCCGTTCTTCGGCAGCAACCCGGCGAGTACGTCAACGTAGTTCTGAGTGAAGGCCCAGGTGTCCCGGGCCGGATGCTGAAGCGCGTTCTTGAAGTTGTCCGTCGTGCGTGCTCGTTGCAGAGTTCCACCCGAATACTTCGGGTTCTTCCAGCAGCCGTACTGTGCGTCGGGGCGGCCGAAGGGCACGAAGTACGGTTTGTCAGGAGGAGCACCTGGCGGCGAGTAGTACGTCGACAGGATTTCGTTCTCCTGCTGCGACCCCCAGGACACGGCCTCCCCGACCTTGAGCCCAGACTTCTTCATCGAAAGAAACGTAACGCCGTAGAACGCGTGGAAGCGCTGAAGACTATTGATCGCCGAGGCGATTCTTCCTAGGGCCGCGTAGGGCATCGATGCTCTTCTCTCACACCCGCAGGTCGTTAGGGTGCAGGCGGTGAAAACTATCACAACGGTGTGTCGTGGAATAGAGCGAGCAGTCGGGCCGTGTTTCCGCGGCCAGTTAGCCAACAGCGGCCCGGTCCAGCGAGAAGGCCCTCCGCTTTTGAATGCTCTCGGCTTCTCTCGCCTCGCTGGCCAGAAGAGAGAGCGCGAGGTGCGTCCAGATCGTCCTTGTCGTGCTCTCGCGCACGCGCACCGCGCTCTCTGCTCGAACGTTGTCCACGCACGGGTCGTGCTCGTCGAGCGTCGAAAATGGCGGAAAGGTAGGGCAAATAGGCAACAGCCTCGGAGATCGCTCTTTGAGGCCGCTCTAGGAAGGCGGGATCGCGTTTCCACGATCCCGCATGAGTGGCTCCTGGGAATGAACTCCAACCATCGGCCGGATTCTACAATGGTCGTTTTGGTTTATTATTAGACTGCATTAGTTAACTACCGGGATTCTCCTGGCGACTTGTGGCCCTCGATGTGCCCCGATACGCTCATCGCCATCTGCTCCCCCCACGCCACCGGGAAAGGCTGCATCAGCGCCGCAAGCGTCATCGTCGGCGGCTGCCGACCATCCAGAATGGCCTCGACGATGTCGGGCGCGAGCAGGGTGAGGCGCAGCACCCGGCTGACATATGAGGCGTTGATCTTTTCGGCTGCGGCGATTTCCTCGACCGTGCCGTACGCGCCCGTCTCCATCAGCTTCCGCCACC
>JADHED010001271.1_pt1 | contig 22559 bp, 22 predicted proteins | sample 8952041 | NCBI WGS metagenome assembly JADHED01 (sample SAMN16124423, study PRJNA663239) | bioreactor sludge metagenome | isolation source: sludge (control) | place: India:Bengaluru | collected 2018-09-08
CTGTCGAACGGGCTCTTGCGCACCAGGCGGTGCACACCGGTTTCGGTGCGCAGCAGGCCAAAGGCGTACTCACCCTCGATCTTGATCGTGGCGCTCTTGATGCCGGCCACGTCGCCCGGGGTTTCTTCTTCGACCGTGGCCTTGAAGCCCTTGCGCTCGGCGTACTTGAGGTACTGGCGCAGCAGCATGCTGGCCCAGTCGCAGGCCTCAGTCCCACCGGCGCCAGCCTGGATGTCCACAAAGCAGTTGAGCGGGTCCGCCTCATTGCGGAACATGCGGCGGAACTCTAGCTCCTCGATCAGCGGCTTGAGCTTGGCGGCCTCGGCCTCGATGGTCATGAGGCCGGCCTCGTCGCCTTCCTCCTTGCTCATCTCGTACAGCTCGGCGTTGTCGGCCAGCTCACGGGTGAGCTTGTCGAGTGTCACCACCACGCTGGCGAGCGACTTCTGTTCCTTGCCCAGCTCCTGGGCCTTCTTGGGATCGTTCCAGACCGCGGGGTCTTCCAGCGATGCGTTTACCGTGCGCAGACGTTCGAACTTGGCATCGAAGTCAAAGATACCTCCGTAACTCAGCGGTGCGCTGAGCCAGGTCTTCGAGGGTGGTGCCGATGAGGTTGATGCGTTCTGCGTCCATGATTCTTGTCCTGCGCGTTCTGTGGAATAACCCGCGATTTTCTCATGGGAAGGGTAAGAGCCTGTTCAAAGTCTTTTTGTAGTCGCACAAGTCCCTTGCCGGGATAGGATGCAAGGAGTGGATAGCTCGGCTATCCACAAGCGCCGCAACGCAGCAAACCGCCCGGCAAGGCACTTGCCCGAAGGGTTGGAGTGAAATCGGGCGATTGGACGCCCCGGCTGCTTGCATGGGCGCGAGCCCGTGCGGCGCATCCGAAGCATCCACTCATCCCGATTGCGCTCCAATGCGATCTCCAAAAAGACTTTGAACAGGCTCTAAGTGCCCCGGCAATGCTCTTTGCGCGGGGCGATCGCTGCAGCGGCGCGTGGAGCCCGGCGGGCAATCTGCCGGGTGAATATCAAAAATGATAGCTGCTCAGGCAATATGCACTAGCGCTTGGAGGCGCTAGGGAAGCTCTTCACGAATCGGTTCTGGTTGTGCCAGGGCGATGTGCGAAGTTAAAAGCACTCACGTCGAGCAACTTTGGCCCGAGCAAGGCGCCCTCAGACGCTGGGCGGAGGGCATTGGCCCCTGATCCTTGGGCATCACGCCCCCTGCACGCGCACCTGTCCCATGCATTGCACAAGCGTGTGCCTTGCCATCCACAGATTTGACAGCGCAAACAACGTGACGATCTGCGCCGTGTTCTTCTTGAGCCCACGGTAGCGCACCTTCACGTACCCAAACTGCTGCTTGAGCACCCTGAAGGGGTGCTCCACCTTGGCCCGGATGCTGGCCTTGGTGCGCTCAAGTTGATCGATCAGCGCATCCATAGGCTTGTCCTTGTCCAAAGCCCGACGCAGTCCTGGACGCAATGCCACATGCCAGCGTACGCTGTTGTTGGCATCGGGCCGCTTGTCCACCCCTTGGTAGCCAGCATCGCCAAATGCATCAGTTTCTTGCCCGTGCAGCAGGCCGTTGGCTTCGATCACGTCGTTCACATTCCCACTGGTGCCTCGCACACTGTGCACCAGCCCAGAGTCGGCATCCACCCCAATGTGAGCCTTCATCCCGAAGTACCACTGGTTGCCCTTCTTGCTTTGGTGCATCTCGGGGTCTCGTGCCTTGCCTTCGTTCTTGGTGGATGTGGGCGCCGCAATCAGCGTGGCATCCACCACCGCGCCTGCTTTGAGTTGCAGCCCTTTGGCTTGCAGCAGGGCATTGACCGTAGCGAGGATCTGATCGGCCAGCTTGTGGCGCTCCAGCAGATGCCGAAAACGCAGGATGCTCGATTCACTGGGGATGTGCTCGTCCCAGTGAGACAGGCCTGCAAAGTCCCGAAAGGCGGGCACGTCGTGCAGGGCTTCTTCCATGGCGGGGTCGCTGAGCTTGAACCACTGCTGCATGAAGTGGATGCGCAGCAGGGTTTGCACCGCAAAGGGCTGCTGGCCCCGGCGACCACTCTCGGGGGCGTAGGGCTCTATCAGCGAAACCAATTCGGCCCAGGGGACCACCAGCTCCATGGCATCTAGGAATTCGCGCTTGCGCGTTCGCTTGGTGGTGTTGCTCAGGCCCAGGCTGCTTTGCTTCATGCCCGTATTGTCTGGGCTTCATGCTTGCTCAAACACATCACAGCTGCATTCGTGCAGAGGGTCCCTAGGGCTTCAAATTGCCTCAGGCAGCATCCAAAAACGCTTCGATCAGCTGCGCCACCTGCTCGGGCTGGTCGTGGTGCAGCATGTGGCCTGCGTCTTGCACGACGGCCGTGCTGCAGGTGCGCACATGGGTCAGGCGCTGGTGGTATTCGTCCAGGGTGTACCGGCCGTTCCACCACTGGCCCAGGCTGTCGCCGCTGGCCTCAATGGCCAGCACGGGTGCGGTAATGCGTTCGTAGATGGCCAGGGCCTCGTCCGCGCGGTACAGCTGCGCGCTGGTGATCTTGTGAGCGGGGTCGCCCAGGATTTCCCACTGACCCTGCGCATTGGGCCGCGCCCAGTGCTGGGCCAGCCATTGGGCCTTGTCTTCGGACAGGCGGGGGTTGGTCTTCATCAGGCGGCGGGCGACGCCGTCGGCGCTGTCATAGGTCTTGAGCTCCTTGGTGCCCTGGTGCAGTTGCTTGATCTCGTCGATCCATTGCGCGTAGCGGGTGGGCGCCTGCGCGGGGCGTGTGGCGGGCAGGCCGAAGCCTTCCAGGTTGACGAGCTTGCGCACGCGCTCGGGCCGCACGCCGCCATACATCATGGCCACGTTACCGCCCATGCTGTGGCCCACCAGGTCGATGGCTTCGCCGGGCGCGTAGTGGTCCAGCAGCAGATCCAGGTCGGCCAGGTAGTCGGCAAACACATAGTGGTCCACCGGTGCACCGGTGGTGAGGCCAAAACCGCGCCAGTCCGGCGCGATGATGCGGCGTGGTTGGCGCAGCGCATCCACCGTGAACTGGTAAGAGGCACTGACGTCCATCCAGCCATGCAGAAGCACCAGCGTGGGCAGGTCGCTGTGCTCTGGGCCCCAGTGGCGGACGTGGTAGTTGAGGTGCCGCAGCGGCCGTGTGCTGCTGCGCGAAGGGGTGAGAACTTGGTACATGCTGTGCCAATGTTACGTTGCCGCCGCGCTGGCGGGGCGCCCTGTGGTGTCACCAAGGAGTCCGGCGCCCGGCAGGTTTTGGCGATCGCTTGTACCATCGCCAGCCGGGGCCGCAGCAGGCCCTGTTTACTTTTCCACCATCTGGAGCCTTCACCGCATGAACACCGTCCGCTTGGGTCAGAGTGACCTGCTTGTCACCCCCATTTGCCTGGGCACCATGACCTTCGGCGAGCAGGTCAATCAGGCCGAATCGCATGCCATCCTGAGCCAGTCGCTTGCGCGCGGCGTGAACTTCATCGACACGGCCGAGATGTACGCCGTGCCCGCCCGGGCCGAGACCTTTGGCGCCACCGAAACCATCATCGGCAACTGGTTTGCAAAGAACCCCGGCGCGCGCCAGAAGCTGGTGGTGGCCACCAAGGTGGCGGGCCCATCGCGTGGCATGCCCTGGGTGCGCGAGGGCAAGGGCATGACGGCGGCCGACATCGTGGCATCGTGCGAAGGCAGTCTGCGCCGCCTGCAGACCGATGTGATCGACCTTTACCAGATCCACTGGCCCGAGCGCCATGTGCCTGCGTTTGGCAACCTGTACTACGACCCTGCCAAGGAAACGTCGCAAACCCCCATCCGCGAGCAGCTGGAAGCGCTGGCCGGGCTGGTGAAGGCGGGCAAGGTGCGCTACATCGGCCTGTCGAATGAAACCCCCTACGGCGTGCACGAATTCGTGCGCCTGGCCGAGCAGCATGGACTGCCGCGTGTCGCCACCGTGCAGAACCCGTATTGCCTGATCAACCGCACCTGGGAAAACGGGCTGGATGAAACCTGCCACCGCCTGGATGTGTCGCTGCTGGCCTATTCGCCCCTGGGCTTTGGCCTGCTGACGGGCAAGTATGACGAAAGCGGCATCACCGGCCCCAATGCTCCACAGGGCGCGCGCATTGCATCGTATGAATCCGTGCGCAAACAGCGCTGGGGCCGTCCCGAGGCGCTGGAGGCATCGCGCCGTTACAACGCATTGGCCCGCACCAACGGCATGACGCCCACGCAGATGGCGCTGGCGTTCTGCTACATCAAGTGGCAGGTGGCCAGCACCATCATCGGCGTGACGTCCGTGGCGCAGCTGGAGGAAGACCTGAACGCCTGGGGCACTACGCTGTCGCCCGAGGTACTGAAGGCCATCGACGCGATCCGCTGGGAGCTGCGCGACCCGGCGCTTTGAGCGGGCAAGGCGTGGCCCTGTGACTCTGCAGGAGAAAAACAAAGGGGCCCAGCAGGGCCCCTTTGTTTATTGACGAATCGTCGGGCACAGCCGTCAGGCCGTCGCCTCGTGGCGGGCGGTGCGTCCTTCCGTCCACGGCGTCCCTTGGGGCTCACCCAGGTCCCAGAACAACCCGGCCATCACCGCCAAACCTTCACGGGCCACGGGTGCCAGCAAATGCTCGTTGGGCGCATGTTGGGAGCAGGCAGGGTACGAGTGGGGCACCCACAGCGTGGGCAGGCCCAGCTGGTCGGCAAAGATGTCGTTGGGCAGCGAGCCCGCCAGGTTGGGCAGCAGCGTGGTGGGCTGGCCTGCGCTGGCCTGCAGCGAGGCCATCGTCCAGTCCACCCAAGGGTTGTGCAGGTCGAGGCGTGTTGCGCCGCAGTGCATGCCCATGGTGATTTCGACCTGGCTGAAGCCATGGGCGTCCAGGTGCTCGCGTAGCGTGGCCTGCACGTTCTGCCAGTCGGTGCCCACCACAAAGCGCAGCTGGCAGTGCGCCACCGCCTGCGCGGGGATGGCGTTGATGGGCCGCTGCGCGTTGCCCGCGCCCAGCGCCAGCACCTCCAGCGTGTTCCAGCCCACCAGCTGCTCGGCTGGGGTGAGGCCGGGCTCGCCCCAGCCTGGGGTGAGCGCGGGGACATCGGCTCCGGTGCCAATCACCACGTCTTTGAGGGCAGTGCGCAGCTTGTCGGGCACCGCAGGCGGCAGCAGGCCTTTGACCAGGATGCGGCCCTTGCAGCTTGTCGGGCACCGCAGGCGGCAGCAGGCCTTTGACCAGGATGCGGCCCTTCGCGTCCACCAGCGTGGCCAGTGCGTGGGTGAGCACCATGGCCGGGTTGGCCAGCACACCGCCCCAGTTGCCCGAGTGGTAGGCCTTGTCGCGACTGCGCACGGCGAGCGAGAAATTGATCGCACCGCGCGATCCCAAAAACAGGGTGGGGTGGCCCGCATTCACACGGGGACCGTCGCTGGCCACGAACAGGTCGGCCTTCAATGCATCGCGGTGTTGCCTGCAGAAGGCACCCAGGCCGGGCGAGCCCGCTTCTTCGCCCATCTCCATGAGCAGCGTCACGTTGTAGCCCAGTCGGCCGCCCCGGGCCTCGATGGTGTGGGCCAGTGCGGCGAGGCTCACGGTGTGCTGGCCTTTGTTGTCAGCCGTGCCCCGGCCATACCAGCGCTCGCCTTCGATGGTGAGCTCCCAGGGCGAAAGGCCCTCGCGCCATTGCGTGTCCTGCCCGTTGACCACGTCGCCGTGGCCGTAGGTGAGCACGGTGGGCAGCGCAGGGTCTTCCACGCGGCGGGCCACCAAAAAGGGGCCGCCTTGCGGCGACGGGTTGTCGAGCACCTCGCACTCAAAACCCAGAGGCGTAAGCCAGGGCACCATTTCGTCGGTGAGGTAGGCGCGCAGTTCGGGCGGCACCTTGCCGGTGTCGCTTTCGGTGCGCCAGGCCACCCGGCGGCGCAGGTCGGTGGCAAAGCGGCCCTCGTCAAAGTAGCGCTGGACGCTTTGAATGAGTTGTTGGCGGTTCATCGTGCAGCTCCAGTTCCGGTGTTCGTCAATCCACCACGATCTTGGCGCGGTGGGCCAGCGCGCGGTAGCGGCCGATTTCGTCATCGATCATGGCGCGCGTGGCCACGGGGCCCAGGTGCACGGGTTCCATGCCCTGGGTGCGCATCTGTTCCTGCAGGCCACTGTCGCGGGTGACGGCTTCCACCTCGGTCACCAGCTTGCGGATGACGGATGGTGGCGTCTTGGCGGGGGCGGCGATGGCGTACCACGCGTCGAACACGGCGTCGGGCAGCTTGAGTTCCTCCACCGTGGGCACCCCCGGCAGCATGCTGGAGCGCGACTTGCCCGCAATGGCCAGGGCGCGCAGCTTGCCGGCCTTCACCTGCGGCGCCGCAGCGGCCACGGTGTCGATGCCCAACTGAATTTCGCCGCCCATGAGGGCGATCAGCGACTGGCTGCTGCCCCGGTAAGGCACGTCTTGCAGTTGGATGCCCGCAGCCTGCTCCAGCAGTGCGCCTGCCAGGTGCGGGCCGGAGCCCGAGCCGAAGGTGGCGTAGTGGATGCTCTTGGGCTTGGCCTTGGCAGCTGCGATCAGCGCATTCAGGTCTTTGTAGGGTGCACTGGCACTGACGACCAGCACCAGCGGCGCCCGGGCCACGGTGGCTACCGGCACCAGGTCCTTGGCCGGGTCATAGGGCAGCTTGCTGCGCAGCGCCGGGTTGACCGTGTAGCTGGTGGAGCCCGAGACCAGCAGTGTGTAGCCGTCCGGGTCGGCGCGCACCACGGCTTCGGTGCCGATGATGGTGGAGGCGCCCGGTTTGTTGTCGATCACCACCGCCGTGCCCAGGCGGCCGACCAGCTTCTGAGCCAGTGCGCGTGCCACTACGTCGGTGCCACCGCCGGGCGGGAAGGGCACCACCATGCGCACCGGGCGCTGGGGCCAGGAATCGGCAGGGGGCGTAGTCTGGGCCGAGGCCAGGCTGGCGTGGCCGGCAAGAACTGCCAGGGTGGCAGACAGGAAGGTGGCTCGAACAAGGCGTTTCATGCGGACTCCGGTGGTAGGGCCCCGGCAGTGGGCGCGTGGCTCCATGAGGCCATGCGGCGCCCGTGCCAGGGCATGGGTGAATTGGAGCCTCAAGCCATGCAAGATGGATGCTGGTTTACCATTGCTTGGAATAGAGATTTGGCAACTGACCATTGCCTTTTTGTGATCTGAACAACCATGGCCATTTCACTGCTCAGCCTGCCCTTGCGTTACTTTCTGGAGGTGGCGCGCACCGGCTCCGTCAACCAGGCGGCGCAGCGCCTGCATGTGGCTGCGTCGGCCGTGAGCCGCCAGCTGGGCAAGCTGGAAGACAGCCTGGGCGTGGTGCTGTTTGACCGCCAGGCCCGGGGCATGACGCTGACCGAGGCAGGCACCCGCCTGCTGGCCCACGCCAGTGCACACGATGCTCAGGCGCTGGAGCTGGTCGAGCAATTGCAGGATCTGTCCGCCCAAGGTGCCCTGCGGGTGCGGCTGGCGTGTACCGAAGGGTTTGCGGCAGCGTTCATGCCGCTGGTCATGGCGGGGTTTCGGCAGGCGCATCCCCAGGTGCAGGTGCAGTTGCAGGTGGCCGTGCCGCAAGAGGTGTCGGCCCTGGTGCTGCGCGGCGAGGCCGATCTGGCGCTGAAGTACAGCACGGCACCAGAGAAGGGCCTGCAGGTGCTGCACTCGGCCATCGCACCCATTTACGCCGTCATGCCCGCGCAGCACCCGCTGGCGCGCCAGCGCAGCGTGAGCGTGGCCGATGTAGTGCGCTACCCGCTGCTGCTGGGCGCCGCCAACACCACGGGGCGGCAGCTGTTTGACCTGAGCTGTGCAGTGCAGGGGCTGCGCTATGTGCCCGCCGTGGAGAGCAATTTCTCATCGGCCCTGCTGCCGCTGCTGAGCGGGCAGGATGTGGTGCTGGCCAGCTACCTCACGGCGGCGCGCTGGGTGGAGGCGGGCCTGCTGGCTGCCCGCCCGTTTGACGAAGCGCAGCTGCAGCAGCGCCGCCTGCAGGTGCTGGCGGCCGAGGGGCGCATTCAGTCCACGCTGGTGCAGCAGTTCACGCAGGCGCTGGTGGTGGCCATTGAGGAATACGGCAAGCGCAAGGTGGGGCGACGACGCAAGGCCGCTGCAGCGCCTGCCATGGTGTTCTGACACGTCGCTGCAGGATTCGCCGCGCTCACATTTGGATACGGATACCATCGGTGCCCTATCCGCACCTCACCATGGCCAAGAAAGAACACGTTTCCGAGACCCAAGCCACCCAGCTACTCAAGGCGAACAAGGTGGCTTTCACCGAACACCCGTATGAGTACCTGGAGCACGGCGGCGCGATGCACAGCGCCGAGGTGCTGGGTCTGGACCCCTACACCGTGGTCAAGACCCTCGTCATGCAAAACCAGGACGCCAAGCCGCTTCTGGTGCTGATGCACGGCAACCGCAAGGTTTCGACCAAGAACCTCGCGCGCCAGATCGGCGCCAAGTCGGTCGAGCCCTGCGCGCCCGAGGTCGCCAACCGGCACAGCGGCTACCTGGTGGGCGGCACGTCGCCGTTTGGCACACGGCGCACCATGCCTGTCTACATTGAAGAAACCATCCTCGCGCTGCCCCGCATTGCCATCAATGGCGGGCGCAGGGGCTTTCTGGTGCAGCTGGACCCGCAGGTGTGCGTGCAGCTGCTGGGCGCCAAACCGGTGCAGTGCGCGCTGGCAGAATAGGCCGCCGTGCGATTCAGCCCGTCAGAAGGCTGACCCAATGATTTCCAAGGAGTTGCTTTGACAGCCGTCTATCCCGTTCTTGCCACTGTGGCCGCCTACCTGCTGGGCTCGCTGTCGTTTGCCGTCATCGTGACGCGCGTCATGGGCCTGAGCGATCCGCGCACCTATGGCAGCAAGAATCCCGGCGCCACCAATGTGCTGCGCTCGGGCAGCAAGGCGGCGGCCATCGTGACCCTGCTGCTGGATGCGATGAAAGGCTGGTTGCCCGTGGCCCTGGTGATGTGGTTTGGCCACCCCTATGGGCTGGAGGACGGCACTGTGGCGCTGGTGGGGCTGGCTGCTTTCCTGGGGCACCTGTGGCCGGTGTTCTTCCGGTTTCAGGGCGGCAAGGGCGTGGCGACGGCACTGGGCGTGCTGGTGGGCATCAGCGGCTGGCTGGGCCTGGCCACGGCGGCCACCTGGCTCATCATTGCGTTCTTCTTCCGCTACTCGTCGCTGGCCTCGCTGGTGGCCGCTGCGTTCGCCCCGGTGTACTACCTGATGGTGGATGGCGTGGTCTGGTATGCCGAGGGCACGATTGCAGCCTCTATCGTGGTCATGGCGCTGCTGTTGGCCTGGCGCCACCGCGAAAACATCCAGCGCCTGATTGCGGGCACGGAATCGCGCCTGGGCAGCAAGAAGGCGAAACCTGCAGAGGGTGAAGAGAGCGCCAAAGCAAAGCCGAAAGCAAAGGCCAAGGCGAAACACTGATGTAGCCACGCGCCCGGTTTGGGCGCGTGCCCTGCGTCAGAGCGCGCCGGGCGCCGTCACCAGCCCGCGCAGCCCCGCGCTGTGCTGCGCGGCATACAGCCCCAGCCGCACCATGGTGCGGTGGTTCAGCTCCAGGCTCACGGCCGACCTTGCCAGGGCCGACTGGATGCGGGGCTTGCCGCTGGCGGTCTGGTACAGGCTGGGCTGGCTGCGGTGGTTGCCGGTCTTGTCCAGCAGACTGGCCACCAGCGGGTGGTTGGCCTTGTCGCTGCGGCGCAGCACGATGGCGGTTTCGCCGTTGTCCAGTTTCACAAACGTACCTGGGGGGCACAGGCCGACGGACCGCACCAGGGTGTAGCTGACCTCGTCGCGTTGGTCCACTTCTTGTCCCACGATGGCACGCACCGAGTCGGTGGCGCTGCGCCCGGCGCGGGATTTGCGCGGGCTGATCATGGCGGCATAGCGGTCAATGGTGCCGAGGACGCGGGTGAGCCGGTCGATCGGTTCCTGTTGGGTCAGGGGCACGCGCTCTGCAATGCTGGCATGGTGTTGCCCCACCACATCCAGCCAGAGTTGATCGTTGATGAACAGGCGCTCCAGCAGCAGCATGCTGTCTTCGGGGTGGCTCTTGATGGCCTCCTGCTGCTCGGCCGTGAGGCGTTCACGCTGCACGGCCAGTTCGTCCTGCAGGGCCGTCATGCCAATGTTCATGGTGAGCGCAGCCCGTACCAGGCTGTCCCGCTCGCGCTGCGGCAGCTTGAGCTCCAGCGCCATGATGTGGCACAGCGTGCCACACACCAGTGCGTGCGATGCGCTGTAACCCACAGTGGATGTGGACGCATGCTGGAACATCAGGTACAGCGCCGCGTCGATGTCGTGCGCCACCAGGTCCTGCAGCCAGGCATCAAATTGCCGCACTTTGCCCGGAAAGTCCTGCACCTGCAGCGGCCGGCTCAGCAGCACCGACAGGGCTGACTCCAGGTCGGACCAGAGGCTGAGCAGGTCCTCGTACTCCCCTTCGGAGTGCGTGTGGGTGGAGGATGGGTGTGCAGACATTGCGGGTGTACCGGCCTCAGTGGCGCTTTTCCAGCACCATCTGGTCGTTGGTGCGGGTCATCTGGAACTCGTTCAGAAAGCTGTTGCCCAGCAGCACGTAGGGCATGGGCTGTGAGGTGATGATGGCCTCCACCCCAAAGACCTCCACGTCGCCGATGCGGATGGAGTCGAGCTTCATGCGCCAGCCCTGGGCGACACCATTGGCGGTGTTCACGCGCACCGGCTGGCCGCTTTGGTAGTTCAGGCCCATGCGTTCTGCATCGGGGCGCCCGATGGCGACGGTGGAGGCCCCGGTGTCTACCATGTACTGCATGACCTGACCGTTGATGGTGCCGCTGTTCACAAAATGCCCGCGGCCGTCAGCCACCAGCTGAATGCGCTTGCCGCTGCCACTGCGTCCGCCCACGCTCACGGGCGCCTCGCCGAGCCGCAGCGTGCGCCTCGAGCCATGGATCTCGACAGTGGCCTCGTCCTTGGCGACAACTATGACTTTCACCCCCTGGAACTCGTCCCCCGCGCCCACCGCCTTGGGCGGGCTGGCGTTCACCACCAGCAGTGCCTTGCTGCCCAGCACACCCGCCAGCGCCACGGCCTGCGCATGCGCCCATGCGGGGGCCAGCAGCAACCCGATGCACATCGCGACGAGGCGCTGATAACGACGCATTCCCTGCGAGCGCGGGGGAACGGCCCGCAAGGCCTCAGGGGGGTGTTGCTTCATATCAGTCGCGGAAGTTGTCGAACGACAGCGGCACGTCCGTCACGTCCTTGCGGATCAGGGCCATCGCGGCCTGCAGGTCGTCGCGCTTGGCGCCGGTCACGCGCACCTTGTCTTCCTGGATGGCGCCTTGCACCTTGAGCTTGCTTTCCTTGAGCAGCTTCTGGATCTTCTTGGCCAGCTCGCTCTCGATGCCGTTGCGCACCTTGATGACCTGCTTGACCTTGTCGCCGCCCATTTTCTGCACATCGCCCATGTCCAGAAAACGCACGTCCACATTGCGTTTGGTGAGCTTGTTGCGCAGCACGTCTTCGATCTGGGTGAGCTGGAAATCGGCGTCGCCGATCAGCGTGATGTCCTTGTCCTTGATCTCGATGCTGGCAGCAGTGCCCTTGAAGTCGAAGCGGGTGGCGATTTCTTTCGCGGTGTTCTCGACGGCGTTCTTCACTTCAACCAGGTTGGCTTCGCAGACGGTGTCAAAAGATGGCATGTTGGGTCTCATCAATCTCGGGAAACAAAGGGGGCTCGCAGGCCGCCGGCAGGGGCGGGTGCGACAATCGGGCCAATGGTAGTCGAGAAAAACGCCCCTTTACAGCCCTGCAACACCTTCGGCATTGCCGCGCGCGCCCAGACCCTGGTGCGTGTGCGTTCAGTGGATGACCTGCTGGCTGTGCTGGCCGACCCGGAACTGGCGCCCGCACCCAAGTTTGTGCTGGGCGGAGGCAGCAACATCATCCTGACCGGTGACGTGAAGTCCGTCGTGCTCAAGATGGAAATCAAGGGCCTGCGCCTGGTGGATGAAACGCCCAAGGCCTGGATCGTGGAAGCGGGCGCTGGCGATGTCTGGCACGACGCCGTGGCCTGGACGTTGGCGCACGGCTATCCCGGCCTGGAGAACCTGGCCCTGATCCCGGGCACCGTCGGGGCGTCGCCCGTCCAGAACATTGGCGCCTATGGCGTGGAGCTGCAGGACCGCTTCGAGTCGCTCGACGCCATCGATCTGGCCACGGGCCAGTGAGCTGCAGGACCGCTTCGAGTCGCTCGACGCCATCGATCTGGCCACGGGCCAGTCGTTCAGCCTGGATGCCGCGCAATGCGGCTTCGGCTATCGCGATTCGGTCTTCAAGCACGCCCCTTCTGAGGCGCAGGACGGCAGCGGGCTGCCGCGCGGCATGGGGCTGGCCGGCCGGGCGGTGATCACCCATGTGCGCTTTCGTCTGCCCAAAGCCTGGAAGCCGGTGCTGGGCTACCTGGACCTGGAGCGCCGCCGCGCCGAGGCCGGGGTGGAGCACCCCGGTGCCGAGCAGATTTTTGACTGGATCTGCGACATTCGCCGCGCCAAGCTGCCCGACCCTGCCGTGGTGGGTAATGCAGGTAGCTTCTTCAAGAACCCTACCGTATCGCCCGACCAGTGCGCCGACATCATCGCCCGCGAGCCCAAGATCGTGCACTACCCCATGCCGGACGGCAGCATCAAGCTGGCGGCGGGCTGGCTGATCGATGCCTGTGGCTGGAAGGGCAAATCCATCGGCAAGGCTGGGGTGTACGAAAAGCAGGCCCTGGTTCTGGTCAACCGGGGGCGGGGGACCGAGAGTGTGACTGGGGGCGAGGTGATGACCCTGGCCAAGGCCATCCAGACCAGCGTGTACGAGCGCTTTGGCATCCGGCTTGAGCCCGAGCCGGTGGTGGTGTAGCGCGCGCGAAGTGTTTTGTGGCCCCTGTGCCTCGGGCATGCATGTGTAGCGCCTGCTCTGATGCGGCAATGAAAAAGCCACCCCATGGGGTGGCTTTACTCATTGTTTGATAGCTACTCAGGCATATTGCACTAGAGCTACCAGCCATTTTCATCCCAAACGAGCTGCCAAGGTGCCCCCGGCGGCACGCGGGAGACTTCTGGCAGCTGAGGGCGTCTTCACGGCTTACTTGCGGTCGTTTTCCAGCTGGGCCAGGGCGGCATTGCCTCCCAGCGACAGCAGGCCAGCGCGCGAGTACACGCCCAGCTTGTCGCGCGTGTCCACGATGTCCAGGTTGCGCATGGTCAGCTGGCCGATGCGGTCCAGCGGGCTGAACGGCGCGTCCTCCACCTTTTCCATCGACAGGCGTTCGGGCGCGTAGGTCAAGTTGGGCGACTCGGTGTTGAGGATGGAATAGTCGTTGCCGCGGCGCAGCTCCAGCGTCACGGTGCCGGTCACGGCGCGCGCCACCCAGCGCTGGGCAGTTTCGCGCAGCATGATGGCCTGGGGGTCGAACCAGCGGCCCTGGTACAGCAGGCGGCCGAGCTTGAGGCCGTTCACGCGGTACTGCTCGATCGTGTCTTCGTTGTGGATACCACTCACCAGGCGCTCGTAGGCAATGTGCAGCAGCGCCAGGCCGGGGGCCTCGTAGATGCCGCGGCTCTTGGCTTCGATGATGCGGTTCTCAATCTGGTCGCACATGCCCAGACCATGGCGGCCGCCGATGCGGTTGGCCTCCAGGAACAACTCTACCGGGTCGTTGAACTCGATGCCATTCAGGGCCACGGGCTGGCCTTCTTCAAAGCGCACCGAGACTTCCTCGGCCTTGACGACCACGTCATCCTTCCAGAAGGCGACGCCCATGATGGGGTTCACGATGCGGATGCCGCTGTTGAGGAACTCCAGGTCTTTCGCCTCGTGCGTGGCGCCCAGCATGTTGCTGTCGGTGCTGTAGGCCTTTTCGGCGCTCATCTTGTAGCCGAAGCCTTCCTTCGTCATGAAGGCCGACATTTCGGCGCGGCCGCCCAGTTCGTCGATGAACAGCTGGTCGAGCCAGGGCTTGTAGATCTTGAGGGACGGGTTGGTCAGCAGGCCGTAGCGGTAGAAGCGCTCGATGTCGTTGCCCTTGAAGGTCGAGCCGTCGCCCCAGATGTTGACGTCGTCTTCCTTCATCGCGGCCACCAGCATGGTGCCGGTCACGGCGCGGCCAAGGGGCGTGGTGTTGAAGTAGGTGGCACTGGCGGTGCGCACGTGGAAAGCCCCGGCCTGCAGCGCGGCGATGCCTTCGTGGGCGAGCTGCGTGCGGCAGTCGATCAGGCGGGCCTTCTCGGCGCCGTATTCCATGGCCTTGCGCGGAATCGCGTCGTAGTCGGGCTCGTCGGGCTGGCCCAGGTTGGCCGTGTAGGCGTAGGGCAGGGCGCCCTTGTTCTTCATCCAGCGCAGCGCGGCGCTGGTGTCCAGGCCGCCGGAAAACGCGATGCCGACCTTCTGGCCGAGGGGGAGGTTCTGGAGGATGGTTGCCATGGAATCTTCTTCAAAAATGATAGCTGCTCGCGCTTGAAAGATAAGCGCTAGAGGCCAAAATCAATCAAATTTCAGCCCGAACATCTCAGCCGAAATGGCAGATGTAGTGGTAGGCCTCGGTCACGCGGATGTCGAATTGGGAGTTGCCGGGCACGCTGAACTTCTCGCCTGCGGACGATTTCACCCATGCATCCGTGCCTGCCAGCTTGTATTCGCACGAGCCCGCCACGCATTCCATGATTTCAGGGGCGCCGGTGTTGAACGTGAGCGTTGCGGGCAGCACCACGCCCACCGACTTCTTCGTGCCGTCCGGGAAGGTGATGCTGTGGCTCACGCACTTGCCGTCAAAGTACACATTGGCCTGGGTGGTGACGGACACGCCGTCGATTTTTTCGGTGGTCATGGATGCGCGGGTAGGAATGGAGGAAACCCGCGATTTTAGGGCAGGGTGCTGATGCCCCGGGCGGCGCGCTGCCACGAAATCCGCGCATGCGACCGCACGCACCAGGAAAAAGAGCCCCGAAGGGCTCTTGGTGCACTGGGCCGCGCAGCTTGGCGGCCCTGCGCTTAACGCCAGTAGGGGTTGCGGTGGTGCGGGTAGTAGGGGCGACCGCTGTCGTAGCCATACTCAATCACCGTCACCGGAGGCGTTACATAGGTGGGGGGCGCCTGGTACACCGGCTGCACGGGGTAGGTGGAGGTCACCACACCCGGTTGGCTGTACACGCCCTGGGCAGCGTACGGGTCGGGCTGTGTGGAATAGGTCTGGGCAGCGGGCTGCACGTTCACCGGGATCCAGCGGCCTGGGTCGTTCTGGGTGCGGGTGGTGTACTGGCGACCTGCGTATTCATACACCACGTCGTAGCCCACGGTGCGGTTTTCGTAGTAGGTCTCGGTCGTGCAGCGCTGCACGTTCTGGTACTGCGGCTGGCCGTTGCCCTCGATCTGGTTACCCACCACCGCGCCCCCCAAAACCCCAATGGCGGTGGCTGCGGCGCGCCCGCTGCCCTTGCCGATGGTGTTGCCCACTGCGCCACCGGCAATGGCACCGATCACTGCGCCAGCGCCCGTCGTGCGGTTACCGCTGTAGACGGTCTCATTGCCACACACTTGCTGCGGAACGCCGACCTGCTGAATGATGGGCGTGGCAGACAGCACACGGCCTTGTTCCTGAGCGCTGGCCACGACGGCGACGGCTGCCAGGGCAGAAAAAATCACGATCTTTTTCATGGAGAAACTCCTTTCGGGTCGGTACATAACGCACCAGACTGCAGAAAAGTTTAGGCCCGCAAGGTCAATTCGGGGTCCGGACGCCGTAAATCTGCGTAAAGATTTGTGCGATATTCCCGCGTTCCCCGTCCCAAGTCAGCCCTTGGATGCGCCATTCAGCCCGGCGGGCCACTGCTCCGGCACAAATCCAACCGTGACATGCAGGCCTTGGGCGTCCTGCCACTGCACCACGGGGCGCTTGATCACATTGGGTTGTTGCTGCATCAGCGCACTGGCGCTCGCGTCGTCCTGCACCGATGCCTGGGTGGCTGCGTCCAGCTTGCGCCAAGTGGTCCCTTGACGATTGACCAGCTTCTGCCAGCCCACGGCCTTCAGCCAGCCAGGGAGCAGGTCGGCGGGAACGCCCTGCTTTTTGAAGTCATGAAACTGGACTTCCAGCCCTTGTCCTGCAAACCAGGCGCGGGATTTTTTGACGGTATCGCAGTTGGGGATTCCGTAGACGGTGATGGCGGTATTCATGCCGCGCATCATCCTCGAAATTGCCGGGGTGAATGCGGGCTCGGCGACAATCCCGGGCTGTATGCAAACCAAACCCCACACCCTGGAAGGCTGGCTGCGCCACTGCGAGCAGCTGCACCCCCGCAACATCGACATGGGCCTGGATCGGGTCGCCGAAGTCGCCCGCCGCATGGCGCTGCGGTTCGAGTGCCCGGTGATCACGGTGGCGGGCACCAACGGAAAAGGATCGACCTGCGCCATGCTCGAAGCGGTGGCGCTGCAGGCGGGTTATCGCACCGGCGTGTACACCTCGCCGCATTTGGTGCACTTTGAAGAGCGCTGCCGGGTGCATGGCGAAATCGTCTCGGCGGCCGATTTGGTACCGCATTTTGAGGCAGTGGAGGCCGCCAGAATCCAGAACGGCAATGAGGTCTCGCTCACGTATTTTGAGTTCACCACCCTGGCCATCCTGCGCTTGATGAGCCATGCGTTGCCGGATGTTGCGATTCTCGAAGTCGGCCTCGGAGGGCGCCTGGATGCCACGAACGTGATCGACACCGACTGCGCCATCATCACCAGCATCGACATCGACCACACAGAGTTTCTGGGCCCGGACCGCGAGAGCATTGGCCGCGAAAAGGCGGGCATCATGCGCACGGGGCGCCCAGCCATCGTGAGCGACCCCATGGCCCCGCAGAGTGTGGTGGACCACGCGCGGGAGATCGGCGCCGATTTGTGGAGTTTCGGGCGCGATTTCAATTTCTCTGGCGACAAGCAGCAGTGGAGCTGGGCTGGCCGGGGGCGGCGCTATGCCGGGCTGGCCTATCCATCGTTGCGGGGGGCCAACCAGCTGGTGAACGCATCGGGCGTGCTCGCCGCTTTTGAGGCATTGCGTGATCGGCTGCCGGTGACCGCCCAGGCCGTGCGCAACGGCATGGCCATGGTGGAGTTGCCGGGGCGCTTCCAAATCGTGCCGGGGCAACCGACCCTGGTGCTGGATGTGGCGCACAACCCGCACTCCGTGGCGGCGCTCACGGCCAATCTGGATGCGATGGGGTTCTTTCCCACCACCCACGCGGTGTTTGGCGCCATGGCGGACAAGGACCTGGCGCCGATGCTGGCCAAGGTGGGGCCTTTGGTGGACCGCTGGTATTTCACCGACCTTCCCACGCCGCGCGCTGAGTCGGCTGCCGTGTTGCAGCAGAAGTGGAATGCTGTGCACATGGTGGCGGGCGGTCGCCGAGACGTCACCTCCAGCTTGCATGCCGACCCGCTGCAGGCCCTGCAGGCGGCGGTGGCCGCCGCAGACCCCGCTGATAGAATCGTGGTCTTTGGCTCGTTCTATACGGTGGGTGGGGTGTTGATCAACGGAACACCCCGCTTGCACGCCAAACATCTGGGCGCCTGAGCGCCTCACGAGTCCTTAGTCCATGGCATTTTTCAAGTTCCGGTGGCCCGGTCAGGGTGAGCAGCAACAGGCCGAAAAGCCGTCCAAGCGCTCGCGCACACCCCAGGCTGAGAGCATCGAAGTGATGCGCCGCCGCGCCCGCCACCGTTTGATTGGCGCCGCAGTGCTGGTGGCGGTAGGGGTTATCGGGTTTCCTCTGCTGTTTGATACCCAGCCACGGCCCATTCCTGTGGACATCCCCATCGAGATCCCGGACCGCAACAAGGTAGCGCCCCTGGTGGTGCCCGCACCGGTAGCCGATGCACCCGCCGCCAAGCCCGCAGCCCCAGCCACGCCAGAGCCTGCTCCGACGGCTGCGGCGCAGCGGCCTGCGCCTTCGCGCACTGCCGCTGCCAATGGTCTGGCGGACGGTGAAGAACTGGTGCCGAGTGCTCGCCCGGCTCCTGCCAAACCCACTCCTGCACTGGCAGCTGCATCTGCACCTGCAGCCGCAGCCGCCAAGCCCGAGGTAAAGCACGATGCCAAGCAGCCTGCGGCGCCCGCACCTTATCCGGCTCCAGAGCCCAAGCCTGCACGCGCAGATGATTCGGCACGTGCCCGAGCCTTGCTGGAAGGCCGCAGCACCGATGCGCCCGCCGCTGCCGGTGCCGAGGAGGCGCGCTTTATTGTTCAGGTAGGGGCCTTCGCCGATGCCGAAAAGGCCCGCGAGGCACGTACCAAGGTGGAGCGGGCGGGTCTCAAGACTTACACGCAGGTGGTGGACACGAAGGACGGAAAGCGCACCCGTGTGCGCGTGGGCCCGTTCACCAATCGGGCAGAGGCAGACAAAGCGGCGGCGCGCATCAAGGCGCTGGACCTGTCGGCTTCGGTGCTCACCCTGTAAACGTTAGTCGGACTGCCATTTGTCCATGGCCGCGCTGGATTGGGTGTTTGTGGCCGTGTTGCTGGCCTCCATGCTGATTGGTGCATGGCGCGGTCTGGTGTTTGAGGTGTTGTCGGTGCTGGGCTGGGTGGTCTCGTTTTTTGTGGCGCAATGGTTTGCGGCCGATGCGGCGGCATTGTTGCCCATGGGTGGGTCGGGTGAATCGTTGCGATACGCTGCTGGCTTCGTGGTGGTGTTTGTGGCTTCGGTTTTTGCCTGTGGTTTTCTGGCCTGGGTGGCCAAGAAGCTGGTGGAGGCTGTGGGGTTGCGCCCGGCAGACCGCACCTTGGGCGCTGTTTTTGGTGTGTTGCGTGGCCTCGTTGTGTTGCTTGTGGTGGCCGTGGTGGCGGGCATGACCCCCGTGCACGAAGCACAGTGGTGGCAGGAGTCGCAGGGTGCACCGGTCTTGACCGAGGTGCTCAAGTGGTTGAAACCGGCGCTGCCGGACGAATTTGGAAGGCATCTGCCTTCGTGAGATTGAAGCGGCAGCGGCCAGAGGCTGCTGCCGTTGGATGACTGCGGGGCTGTTCCCGCAAACGGATGGAATACAACTATGTGTGGAATCGTCGGCGTCGTCAGTCCTGCGCCCGTCAATCAGCTGGTCTATGATGCATTGCTGCTCCTGCAGCATCGCGGCCAGGATGCTGCTGGCATCGTGACCCAGCAGGGCCGCAAATTCTTCATGCACAAGGCCAAGGGCATGGTGCGCGACGTCTTTCGCACGCGCAACATGCGTGCTCTGCCGGGCAATGTGGGCCTGGGCCAGGTGCGCTACCCCACCGCCGGCAATGCCTACAGCGAAGAAGAGGCCCAGCCGTTCTACGTCAACGCCCCGTTCGGCATTGTGCTGGTGCACAACGGCAATCTGACGAACGCCCGCGAACTGCGTAGTGAGCTGTTCCAGACAGACCACCGCCACACGAACACGGAAAGTGATTCGGAAGTCCTGCTGAACGTGTTTGCGCACGAACTCGAACGAGCCACGCGCGGCGTGCCTCTGCAGCCCGAGGATGTTTTCACGGCCGTGCGTGCGGTGCACAAGCGTATCAAGGGTTCGTATGCCGTGATCGCGCTGATCGCAGGCCACGGACTGCTGGCTTTCCGCGACCCGCACGGCATCCGCCCGCTGGCCATGGGCCGCAGCCAGGACGGCACCGTGATGGTGGGCAGTGAGTCGGTGGCGCTGGAAGGCACCTCCCATGTGTTCGAGCGCAACATCAACCCGGGCGAAGCGATTTTCATCACGCTCGATGGCCAGGTTCACGCCAGCCAGTGCGCTGAGAACCCGCAGCTCAATCCGTGCATCTTTGAGTTTGTGTATCTCGCGCGGCCTGATTCGGTGCTGGACGGCATCTCGGTCTATCAGGCGCGTCTGAATCTGGGTGAAGCCTTGGCCAAGCGCGTGGTGTCCACGGTGCCGCCCAACGAGATCGATGTGATCATTCCCATCCCCGAGTCCAGCCGCCCCAGCGCCACGCAACTGGCGCATCTCCTCGGCGTCCCGTACCGTGAAGGCTTCGTCAAGAACCGTTACGTGGGTCGTACCTTCATCATGCCGGGGCAGGGCGTGCGCAAGAAGTCGGTGCGCCAGAAGCTCAATGTGATTGGCAGCGAATTCAAAGGCCGCAACGTGTTGCTGGTGGATGATTCCATCGTGCGCGGCACCACCAGCCGCGAGATCGTGCAGATGGCACGCGACGCGGGTGCGCGCAAGGTGTACCTGGCCAGTGCGGCGCCACCGGTGCGCTACCCCAACGTGTATGGCATCGATATGCCCACCAGCAGCGAACTGGTGGCTCATGGCCGCACGGTCGAAGAAATTCGCCAGGCCATCGGCTGCGATGCTCTCATCTACCAGGACGTGGATGGCATGAAGAAGGCCGTGGGTGCGCTCAACAGCGAAATCGTCGGCTTCGATGCCTCGTGCTTTGACGGTGTGTATGTGACTGGCGACATCACGGCGGAAGGGATTGCCAGCCTGAATGAAGGGCGCGTGGGTGCGGAAGAAGGCGAGGAGGACACCTCGCGTCTTGCTTTGCCCAACGCGCAAGAAGCGTAGCCAAGGGCTTGCGCAGCCCCTTAGAACGTGTTTACGATCTTTTCAGGACCGCGCAAGTACCTTGCTGGGATGGGATGCAAGGCGCGGTGCGCAGTGGATAGCTCGGCTATCAACAAGCGCCGCAACGCCGCAGACCGCCCGGCAAGGCACTTGCCCGAAGGGTTGGAGTGAAATCGGGCGATTGGACGCCCCGGCTGCTTGCATGGGCATGAGCCCATGCGGCGCATCCGAAGCATCCACTCATCCCGATTGCACTCCAACGCGGCCCCGAAAAGATCGTAAACACGTTCTTAGGGCCATCGCAAGGAATGCTGGACTTTTGGCACAGCGGGCGATGCTGTTTCAGTATTGACTGCGCCCGATGGATTGACCCCACTTGAGAACTGGCCCCGTTGAGGGCCAGCATTGATTTTTATGACTGAAACCACTGCTTCCAGCACGGGCCGCGTACGCACCCGCTTCGCTCCTTCGCCCACCGGCTTCATCCACCTGGGCAACATCCGCTCGGCCTTGTATCCCTGGGCGTTTGCCCGCGCCACGGGTGGTGACTTCATTCTGCGCATTGAAGATACCGATCTGGAGCGCTCCAGCCAGGCAGCGGTGGACGTCATCATCGAGGGCATGGCCTGGTTGGGCCTGAACCACGACGAAGGCCCGTTCTATCAGATGCAGCGCATGGACCGTTACAAGGCGGTCCTGGCAGAGTTGCAGGCTGCCGGTCATGTGTATCCCTGCTACATGAGCGTGGCCGAGCTGGATGCTCTGCGCGAGCGGCAGATGGCCGCCAAGGAGAAGCCGCGCTACGACGGTACTTGGCGCCCCGAGGCAGGCAAAACTCTGCCCGCCATTCCAGATGGCGTGCAGCCTGTGCTGCGCTTCAAGAACCCGCAGAGCGGGGTAGTGGCCTGGGACGACAAGGTCAAGGGCCGCATCGAGATCAGCAACGATGAGCTGGATGACCTGGTCATCGCGCGGCCCGATGGCACACCCACCTACAACTTCTGCGTGGTGGTCGACGATATCGACATGGCGATCACGCACGTGATCCGTGGCGACGACCACGTGAACAACACTCCACGCCAGATCAACATCTTCCGCGCCTTGGGCAAAGAACCTCCGGTCTATGCCCACCTGCCTACCGTGCTGAACGAGCAGGGCGAGAAGATGAGCAAGCGCAATGGGGCCAAGCCTGTGACGCAGTACCGCGATGAAGGTTACCTGCCCGACGCCATGGTGAACTACCTCGCGCGTCTGGGTTGGAGTCATGGCGACGATGAGATCTTCAGCCGTGAGCAGTTCCTGCAGTGGTTCAACCTCGACCATCTGGGCCGCAGCGCGGCGCAGTTCGATGAAGCCAAGCTGCGCTGGGTGAATGCCCAGCACCTGAAAGCCATGGCTGATGACGCGTTGGCGGCGCTGGTGGCCCCGCAATTGCAGGCGCGTGGTGTTTCGGTTGAGGCGCTGGCCGATGGGCGTCTGCCCCGTATCTGCGCGCTGTTCAAAGACCGGTGCGATACCACCGTCGCGCTCGCCAACTGGGCGCAGGTTTTTTATGGCGATGTGTCGCCAGTGGATGCAGAGCGCGCGCAGCATGTCACCGACGCCATTGCACCGGCTCTGGACGCGCTGGCTGATGCGCTGTCTGCGTGTGAATGGGACAAGGCTTCCATCAGTGCGGCGTTCAAGCAGGTGCTGGCTGCCCAGGGTCTGAAGATGCCTCAACTGGCCATGCCTGCGCGCGTGCTCACGGTCGGTACTGCCCATACGCCATCGGTCGATGCCGTGCTGGAACTGGTTGGACGTGAAAAAGTTGTAGCGCGTTTGCGAAACCGCTAAAAATCTGTCTATAATTCAAGGCTCAGGTGATGACAACAAATACTAAGTGTTTGAAGTCATTAAGTGGGGGTATAGCTCAGCTGGGAGAGCGCTTGCATGGCATGCAAGAGGTCATCG
>JADHED010001278.1_pt1 | contig 22557 bp, 20 predicted proteins | sample 8952041 | NCBI WGS metagenome assembly JADHED01 (sample SAMN16124423, study PRJNA663239) | bioreactor sludge metagenome | isolation source: sludge (control) | place: India:Bengaluru | collected 2018-09-08
CGCGCATGACGTTGACGTTGCCTATGCACTCGAAGCTGTGGTCCACGCCCCAGCCAGTCATCTCGACGATGACCTGCTGAATTGGCTTGTCGTGATCCTTGGGATTGACGCAGTCGGTGGCGCCGAAGGTGCGCGCCAGGTCGAACTTGGAGGGGTTGGTGTCGATGGCGATGATGCGCCCGGCCTTGGCCAGTTTTGCGCCCTGGATCACCGCCAGGCCAATGCCGCCCAGGCCGAAAACGGCCACGCTGTCGCCTGGCTGCACCTTGGCGGTGTTCTTGACCGCACCCAGGCCGGTGGTCACGCCGCAGCCCAGCAGACACACCTGCTCGGGGTTGGCGTCGGGGTTGACCTTGGCGAGCGAGACCTCGGCCACCACGGTGTATTCGCTGAAGGTGCTGCAGCCCATGTAGTGGTAGATGGGCTGGCCGTTGTATGAGAAGCGCGTGGTGCCGTCGGGCATCACACCCTTGCCCTGCGTGGCCCGCACCGACGTGCACAGATTGGTCTTGCCGCTTTTGCAAAACAGGCATTGCCCGCACTCGGCGGTGTAGAGCGGTATCACATGGTCGCCGGGTTTCACGCTGGTGACGCCCTCGCCGCATTCGACGACGATGCCCGCGCCCTCATGGCCCAGGACGGCCGGGAAGATGCCTTCAGGGTCGTCGCCGCTCAGGGTGAAGGCGTCGGTGTGGCAGACGCCGGTGTGGGTGATCTTGATGAGCACCTCGCCCTTCTTCGGGGGGGCTACGTCGATCTCGACGATCTGCAGGGGCTCTCCAGCCTTGAAGGCAACGGCGGCGCGGGATTTCATTGGGGGGTTCTCCTGGTCACAAAATCCCCGCACTGTAGGGCACGCGGCGACAAGCCGTACCCAGAATGCAAAAAAGCCCGCAGGCGCGGTGCCTGCGGGCTGCTGCTGGTCCAGCCGGGGCCGGGTCTGCCGCTTAGATGTCGCGGCGCGGCGAGCCGGTGAACAGCTGGCGCGGACGGCCGATCTTGTATTCCGGGTCGGCAATCATTTCGTTGAGCTGGGCGATCCAGCCCACGGTGCGGGCCAGGGCGAAGATGCCGGTGAACAGCTTGGTCGGGATGCCGATGGCGCGCTGCACGATGCCGGAGTAGAAGTCCACGTTCGGGTAGAGCTTGCGCTGCACGAAGTAGTCGTCTTCCAGGGCGATCTTCTCGAGCTTCTTGGCCAGTGCGAACAGCGGGTCGTTCTCCAGGCCCAGTTCCTTGAGCACTTCGTCGCAGGTTTCCTGCATGAGCTTGGCGCGCGGGTCGTAGTTCTTATAGACGCGGTGGCCAAAGCCCATCAGCTTGACGCCGGAGTTCTTGTCCTTGACCTGCTCCATGAACTCGCCCACCTTGGCCACGCCGCCGTTGGCCTGAATCTCTTCGAGCATGTTCAGGCAGGCCTCGTTGGCGCCGCCGTGGGCCGGGCCCCACAGGCAGGCCACGCCAGCCGCAATGGCGGCAAACGGGTTGGTGCCCGAGCTGCCGCACAGGCGCACGGTGGAGGTGGATGCGTTCTGCTCGTGGTCGGCATGCAGGATGAAGATGCGGTCGAGTGCCCGCTCCAGCACCGGGTTGACCTTGTAGTCCTCGCAGGGCGTGCCGAACATCATGCGCAGGAAGTTGCCGGCATAGGACAGGTCGTTGCGCGGGTACATGAAGGGCTGGCCCACGCCGTACTTGTAGGCCATGGCCACCAGCGTGGGCATCTTGGCGATCAGGCGGATCGCGGAGATATCGCGGTGCTTGGGGTTATTGATGTCGGTGCTGTCGTGATAGAAGGCCGACAGCGCGCCGATCAGGCCCGTGAGCACGGCCATGGGGTGGGCATCACGGCGGAAGCCGCGCAGGAAGAACTGCATCTGCTCGTTGACCATGGTGTGGTTGATCACGAGCTTGTGGAAGTCGCCGCGCTCCTTCTCGCTGGGAAGTTCGCCGTTGAGCAACAGGTAGCAGGTGTCGAGGTAGTCGCACTTGGTGGCCAGTTGCTCGATGGGGTAGCCGCGGTACAGCAGCTCGCCCTTGTCGCCGTCGATGTAGGTGATGGCCGACTGGCACGATGCCGTGGACAGGAAGCCCGGGTCATAGGTGAACATGCCCGTCTGGCCGTACAGCTTGCGGATGTCGATCACATCCGGGCCGATATTGCCCTGGTACACGGGCAGCTCCATGCTGGGGCTGCCATTGCTGAACGATAGCGTCGCTTTGTTGTCTGCCAGTTTCATTTCCAGTTTCCTCGGTTGATTACTAGGTGATGCCAGGTGAGAGGGGCAAGGAGGCGTCAGGCGCGCTCGCGTAGCAATTCCAGCAGGCCCTTTACATCGTCGGTTGCGATCTCGCCCTCGGGCTCCTTGCGCTTGAGCAACAGATCCAGCAGATCGTTGTCCGACAGATTCATGAGCAGCGTCATCGCGTGCGCCTGGCGTGCCGTCAGTTGCGCGCCGTGGCGCTGAAAAAAGCGTTCGATGAACAGGTCGTTTTCCACCAGCCCGCGCCGGCTGCGCCAGCGCAGGATGGCGGCATCCCGTTCGTCGAGAAGGGCTTCGTCGGCCATCTGTGGTTTAGATGGCGCGGCGCACCATCAGCTCCTTGATCTTGCTGATAGCGGCGGCGGGCTTCAGTCCCTTGGGGCACACGTCCACGCAGTTCATGATGGTGTGGCAGCGGAACAGGCGGTACGGGTCTTCCAGGTTGTCCAGACGCTCGCCGGTGGCCTGGTCGCGGCTGTCGGCGATGAAGCGGTAGGCTTGCAGCAAACCGGCAGGGCCGACGAATTTGTCGGGGTTCCACCAGAAGCTCGGGCAGCTCGTCGAGCAGCTGGCGCACAGGATGCACTCGTACAGGCCGTCGAGTTCTTCGCGCTCTTCGGGCGACTGCAGGCGCTCCTTGGAGGGCGACGTCGGCTGCTCGTTCTGCAGGTAGGGCTTGATCGAGTGGTATTGGTTGAAGAACTGCGTCATGTCCACGATCAGGTCGCGGATCACCGGCAGGCCGGGCAGGGGCTTCAGGACGATGTCGCCCTTGAGCGTGTTCATGTTGGTGAGGCATGCCAAGCCGTTCTTGCCATTGATGTTCATGGCGTCGGAGCCGCACACGCCCTCGCGGCAGGAGCGGCGGAACGACAGCGAAGGATCCTGCTTCTTCAGCTTGAGCAGGGCGTCCAGCAGCATGCGCTCATGGCCGTCGAGCTCGACCTGCACGGTCTGCATGTAGGGCTTGGCATCCTTGTCCGGGTCGTAGCGGTAGATCTTGAAAGTGCGTTGCATGGTGTGTGTCTTTCGTGGGACGGTGGCGCGATCAGAACGTACGAACCTTCGGGGGGATGCTGTCCACCGTCAGCGGCTTCATGTTCACGGGCTTGTAGGTCAGGCTGTTGCTGGCGCTGTGCCACAGGGTGTGCTTGAGCCATTCCTTGTCGTTGCGGCCCAGGGGGAAGTCGGCGTGATCGGCCGGTTGCTCATAGTCGTCCACGGTGTGTGCGCCACGGCATTCGGTGCGTGCCGCGGCCGAGACCATGGTGGCCTGCGCCACTTCGATGAGGTTGTCCACCTCCAGTGCCTCCATGCGGGCGGTATTCCAGACCTTGGACTTGTCCTTGAGCGTGACCTGGCCGACCTTTTCGCGGATCGCGGCGATCTTCACCACGCCTTCGTCCATGCCTTTTTGCGTGCGGAACACGCCAGCGTGCGCCTGCATGGTTTGGCGGATGTCGTTGGCCAGATCCTGTGCGTAGATGCCGTCGTTGGATTCTTCGAGCTGGTTGAGGCGCGCCAGCGTGCGGTCCGAACCATTGGCCGGCATGGTCTGGTGGTCACCGTACTCGCCCACGAATTTGACGATGTGCTTGCCGGCGGACTTGCCGAACACCAGCAGATCGAGCAGCGAGTTCGTGCCCAGGCGGTTGGCGCCGTGCACCGACACGGCAGCGCATTCGCCCACGGCGTACAGGCCCTTGACGATGTTGTTCTGCGCGCCGTCCCATACGACGACCTGGCCGTGGATATTGGTCGGAATGCCGCCCATCTGGTAGTGGATGGTGGGCACCACGGGGATCGGCTCCTTGGTGATATCGACATTGGCGAAGTTGTGGCCAATCTCTTCCACCGAGGGCAGGCGCTTGCGGATGGTGTCCGCGCCCAGGTGGTCGAGCTTCATCAGGATGTAATCCTTGTTCGGGCCGCAGCCACGGCCTTCCTTGATCTCCTGATCCATGGAGCGCGAGACGAAGTCGCGCGGCGCGAGATCCTTCAGCGTGGGCGCGTAGCGCTCCATGAAGCGTTCGCCGTTGCTATTCAAAAGGATAGCGCCCTCGCCACGGCAGCCCTCGGTCAGCAGCACGCCGGCGCCGGCCACGCCGGTGGGGTGGAACTGCCAGAACTCCAGATCCTGCAGCGGAATGCCGGCGCGCGCCGCCATGCCCAGACCGTCGCCGGTGTTGATGAAGGCGTTGGTGGAAGCGGCAAAGATGCGGCCCGCGCCGCCCGTGGCCAGCAGCACGGCCTTGGCGTGCAGCTCGTACAGGTCGCCCGTTTCCAGCTCCAGGGCGGTCACGCCGACCACGTCGCCGGCGCTGTTGCGGATCAGGTCCAGAGCCATCCACTCGACGAAGAAGTTGGTCTTGGACTCGACGTTCTTCTGGTACAGCGTGTGCAGCATGGCGTGGCCGGTGCGGTCGGCCGCGGCGCAGGCGCGCTGCACGGGCTTCTCGCCGTAGTTGGCGGTGTGGCCGCCGAAGGGGCGCTGGTAGATGGTGCCGTCGGGGTTGCGGTCGAACGGCATGCCGAAATGTTCGAGCTCGATCACGACGTTGGGCGCCTCGCGGCACATGAACTCCACGGCGTCCTGGTCGGACAGCCAGTCGCCACCCTTGATGGTGTCGTAGAAGTGGTAGTGCCAGTTGTCTTCGCTCATGTTGCCCAGCGAGGCCGAGACCCCGCCCTGGGCGGCCACGGTGTGCGAGCGCGTGGGGAAGACCTTGGTCAGGCAGGCGACGGACAGACCGGCGCGCGAGAGTTCCAGCGAGGCGCGCATGCCCGAGCCGCCGGCGCCGACGATGACGACATCGAACTTGCGGACGGCGATATCTTTTTTGGTGTAACTCATGGTGGTGTGGGGGTGCTAATGGGTACGGAGGGAAATGGGAGGCAAGGGGGGCTGCGTGCTCAAAGGCGCCACAGCACCTGCACGGCCCAACCACCACAACTGACCAGCCAGATGGCGCTGAGCGCCTGCAGCGCCAGGCGAAGCCCGGTGGGCTTGGCATAGTCGTACCAGATGCTGCATACGCCCACCCAGGCGTGCCAGATCAGCGCCACGATGACCGAAAAGGTCAGGGCCTTCATCCACTGCGGAGAAAAAATGCCGGCCCAGGTGTCGTAGCCGATGGGGCCCTTGGTGAACAGCAGTTGCGCCAGCAGCAGCAGCGTGAAGGCCAACAGCAGGACAGCGGTGATGCGTTGCACCACGAAATCGCGCCAGCCGTAGTGGGCGCCGGAGACGGTGCGTTTGGAGCCGTAGGTCACAGCCATGGTGTTACTCCTATTGATTCTTGAGTCAGTACAGGCCAAACAGCTTGGCGCCGAGGATGAGCGTCAGCCCAACGCTGAACACCAGCGTGGCTGCGGCCGACTGGCGGCCGAAATCCTTGGTGGTCTTGTGCGACACGTCCAGGTACAGGTGGCGAACGCCAGCGGCCAGGTGGTGTAGGTAAGACCAGATCAGGGTGAGCGTCACCAGCTTGATGAGCCAGCCCGGCACGAAGCCCAGGCCGGCCGTGAAGGCGGAGCTGAAGCGGCCGAAGGAAATTTCGGAGGACACCGAGGTGTCGAACATCCAGATCACCAGGGGCAGCAGGATGAACATGAGCATGCCACTGAGGCGGTGCAGGATGGAGATGATGCCGGCCAGCGGCAGGCGATAGGTTCTGACATCGTTGAAAAGGTTGAGGTTGCGGAACTCAGGCCTTTTCTTTTTGGCTAGCTCTGTCATGGTGGGCGCTTTCTTGGTGGTAACTGCGTGGTAATCGGTCGTGCGGACAACCCAAAATTCTATTGCAATGCAGTACCGGCGTTTTGCGGCTAGTGCGTATTTGCGCTGATTGTGTCCAATGTCAGACCTGTGTCAGTTGCTTCCGGTGGGCTTGATGCGGTTAGTTCAGTGCGTTGTGGTAGTGGTGCGTGTCGGTGCGGTACAGGCCGCGGCGCAGTTCCATGGGCACGTCGTTGTAGGTGTATGACAGGCGTTCCACGCTCAGCAGCGGTGTGCCTGGGGGCACATTGAGCCACTGCGCCTGCGTGGCGTCGGGGAGCACGGCGCGAATCTTTTCTTCGGCGCGCACCATGCGCACGCCAAAATCCAGCTCGAACATGGCATAGGTCGGCCCCTGGTAATGGGCCATCTGCTCGGCCGTCAGGCCCTTGAAGGTCTGGCCGGGCAGCCAGATGTCTTCCAGGATGGTGGGCACGCCTACAAAAGACAGGATGCGTTTGATCTGCACCACGGAATCGCCTGCGCGCAGCGCCAGGCTGCGCGCGACGTCGGCACCGGCGCGCAGTCGGCGGCATTCGAGGATGGTGCGCTGGGCCGGGCCTTCCTTGCTCGCATCGCCGGCGTCGGGCAGCAGCTTGAGGAAGCGGTACTGCACCTGACGCTCGGCATGGGTGGAGACAAACGTGCCCTTGCCCTGGCGGCGCGTGACCAGGTTCTCGGCCGCCAGCTCGTCGATGGCCTTGCGCACCGTACCCTGGCTCACGCGAAAACGTGCCGCCAGCTCGATCTCGCTCGGAATGGCCTCGCCGGGTTTCCATTCGCCGTGCTGCAGGCTGTGCAGTATCAGCCCCTTGATCTGCTGATACAGCGGGCTGAAGGCCGGTGTGACCGCCGCCGCGCCGCTGCTTGCGGGAGGCGTGCCTTCGATACTGGGCGGGAGCAGGGAGGACATGGTGGTGCTGACTGTGCCTGTGGTGGGGCGGGCGTTTCCGGGCACTAATCATATCTTATATAAGACATAAGACAAATTGACCATTACCCTGAATCGACAGTAAAATCCCCAGTTGTTCGCAGAGCACTGGCTGTCCGGTTACAGGCACAGGTGTTTGCATTCACAGGTTTTTTTTGTCACTTCCTTTTTGGAGTTTTCTCATGAGCAAGAAGCCCGTTCGCGTCGCAGTCACCGGCGCCGCAGGTCAAATCGGTTACGCCCTGCTGTTCCGCATCGCCTCCGGCGAAATGCTGGGCAAGGACCAGCCCGTCATCCTGCAATTGCTCGAAATTCCGGACGAGAAGGCCCAGAACGCGCTCAAGGGCGTGATCATGGAACTCGAAGACTGCGCCTTCCCGCTGCTGGCCGGCATCGAGGCCCACGCCGACCCCATGACGGCGTTCAAGGACACCGACTACGCGCTGCTGGTCGGTGCCCGTCCGCGCGGCCCCGGCATGGAGCGCGCCGACCTGCTGGCCGCCAACGCCCAGATCTTCACTGCCCAGGGCAAGGCGCTCAACGCCGTGGCATCGCGCAACGTGCGCGTGCTGGTGGTGGGCAACCCCGCCAACACCAACGCCTATATCGCCATGAAGAGCGCGCCCGACCTGCCGCGCGAGAACTTCACCGCCATGCTGCGCCTGGACCACAACCGCGCTGCCAGCCAGATCGCCAGCAAGATGGGCGTGGCCGTGGGTGACATCGAGAAGCTGGCCGTGTGGGGCAACCACTCGCCCACGATGTACGCCGACTACCGTTTCGCCACGGTGAACGGCAAGTCCGTCAAGGACACCATCAACGACCACGACTGGAACGCCAACACCTTCCTGCCCACCGTGGGCAAGCGCGGCGCCGCCATCATCGCAGCGCGCGGCCTGTCGTCGGCAGCCTCCGCCGCCAACGCCGCCATCGACCACATGCGTGACTGGGCCCTGGGCACCAACGGCAAGTGGGTCACCATGGGCATTCCGTCCAACGGCGAATACGGCATTCCCAAGGACGTCATGTTCGGCTACCCCGTCACCTGCGAAGGCGGCGAGTACAAGATCGTCGAAGGCCTGGCCATCGACGCGTTTAGCCAGGAATGCATCAACAAGACCCTGGCCGAGCTGCAGGGCGAGCAGGACGGCGTCAAGCACCTGCTGTAAAACGATAGCGCGTTGCGCATGACGGGCAGGGGATTGAGCACTGAATCATGCTTGATCCCTTGCCATTACAGCGCGAGCAGCTTCCAATTTGATAGAAGTCTGCTGTGTCGCCATGTTGATACCGTGGCCGCACACCAGATTTTTGCCCTGATCCCTACACCCGCATGACCGCTGCCGCACCCCATCCCCGCGAAGTACTGCTTGGCAGCCAGGCGGCGGCCTTGACCCTGCCCGTCTGCGACCATTACAGCGGCGTTGAGGCACGCATGCGCAAGAGCCTGCAGCTGCAGGCCGAGATGCTGCAGGAGTTTGGCCACGCGGTGTTCGACGTCACGCTGGACTGTGAGGACGGGGCGCCCGTGGGCCAGGAGCGCGAGCACGCCCAGCTGGTCGCTCAGCTGGCCAGCAACGCCGCCGGCGGCGCCCGCGTGGCGGCGCGCGTGCATACCGTGGATCACCCCGCATTCGCGCAGGACATGGACATCATCGCCGGCCAGGCCGGCCAGCGCCTGTGCCACATCATGATCCCCAAGGTGGAGTCGGTGGATGACGTGCTGCAGGCCGAGCGCGCGCTGCTCGCCGCCGGCGCCGGCCACCTGCCGCTGCATGCGCTGATCGAATCGCCCGCCGCCGTGCACCGCGCCTTCGAGATTGCCGCGCACCCGCGCATCCAGAGCCTGAGCTTTGGTCTGATGGACTTCGTCTCCGCCCACGGTGGCGCCATCCCCGCCTCGGGCATGAGCTCCGCCGGCCAGTTCCAGCACCCGCTGGTGCTGCGCGCCAAGCTGGAGATCGCCGCAGCCTGCCATGCCAACGGCAAGGTGCCCTCGCACTGCGTGGTCACAGAGTTCAGCGATACGGCCGCCATGCAGGCCGCCGCCGGTCGCGCCGCGCGTGAATTCGGTTACACGCGCATGTGGAGCATCCATCCGGCGCAGATCCGCCCCATCCTGGCCGCCTTCGCGCCCGAGGGTGCCGAGATCGCCCGCGCCGCGCGCATCATTGCCGCCGCCATCGACGCCGACTGGGCCCCCATCAGCGAAGAAGGCGTTTTGCACGACCGCGCCAGCTACCGCTATTTCTGGCAGGTGCTGGAGCGCGCCCACCAGACCGGACGTGCATTGCCACCACAGGCGCAGGCCTGGTTTGCAAATGCTGACAGCGCCTGAGCCTGGTGGGGTGCTTCGGCGCCACAATTGAAGTTTTCTCCCTTTTTGTTGGAGTTTTCATGAAATCCCTTATCGCTTCCGCACTCCTGATCCTGACCCCTGCCTGGGCCATGGCGCAGACGGCCGCACAGCCGGCAGTCAAGAGCCACGCCAAGAGTGCAGCGGTCAAGCCCGTTCAGTCGGCCAAGGTCAAACCCCAGACAGCAGCCGTGGCCAAGGCATCTGCCACCAGCAGCCGCACGCGTTTGCACAGCGGCGCCATGCAGGTGGCCGCAGGTATCTCGGCCGCCGAGGTGGCGCTCACACCCGAAGAGCTGGCCATTGCCGAGGAAGTGCATACCGGCCGCATGGCCTGCGAGCTGGGCGCCTTCGTGCAGATTGAGCGCGATGCGCAGGCTCCCGGTCGCTTCCATGTGGAGGGCAAGGGCTTCAAATACCACATGACTCCCGTGACATCGGCCACCGGCGCCGTGCGGCTGGAGGATCAGCGCGCTGGTGCCGTGTGGATCCAGATCGCCAACAAATCCATGCTCATGAACCAGAAGCTTGGCCAGCGCATGGCTGACGAATGCATGAGCCCGCAGCAGTTCACGGTGGCCGAGGGCTTCAAGAAGAACCCGCCGCCCAGTCTGCTGGATAGCCCCGCTGCCAAATAAGAAAACCCGCCAACCGTCGGCCGAGCCACCGTCGCCCCCAGCTCTGGCGTCGGGTATGCATGCGGCCTGAAGGCCACCGTCCCCACTTTGAAAACCCTGACCATTCCGGAGAAAAAGTCATGTTGCAAGCCTACCGAGCCCATGTCGCCGAACGCGCCGCCCTCGGCATCCCGCCGCTGGCGCTGGACGCGAAACAAGTGGCCGAGCTGATCGAGTTGATCAAGAACCCGCCGGCCGGCGAGGCAGAGTTCCTGCTGGACTTGCTCACGCACCGCGTGCCGCCCGGTGTTGATGATGCTGCCAAGGTCAAGGCGTCGTTCCTGGCGGCCGTCGCGCATGGTGACATCGCCGTAGGCCTGATCAGCAAGGCGCGCGCTACCGAGCTCCTGGGCACCATGGTGGGTGGCTACAACGTGCATCCGCTGATCGAGCTGCTGGACGACGCCGAGGTGGCATCGCAAGCCGCCGAGGCGCTCAAGAAAACGCTGCTCATGTTCGACTACTTCAACGACGTGGCGGCCAAGGCCAAGGCCGGTAATGCCAAGGCCAAGGAAGTGATGCAAAGCTGGGCCGACGCCGAGTGGTTCACCAGCCGCCCCAAGGTGGCCGAGAAGATCACCGTCACCGTCTTCAAGGTGCCCGGCGAGACGAACACCGACGACCTCTCGCCCGCGCCCGACGCCACCACGCGCCCCGACATCCCCATGCACTACCTGGCGATGCTCAAGAACACGCGCCCGGATGCCGCCTTCAAGCCTGAAAAAGACGGCGTGCGCGGCCCCATGCAGTTCATCGAGGATCTGAAGAAGAAGGGCCACGTCGTGGCCTACGTGGGCGACGTGGTTGGCACGGGTTCTTCGCGTAAGTCCGCCACCAACTCGGTCATCTGGGCCACGGGCGAAGACATTCCCTTCGTGCCCAACAAGCGCTTTGGCGGCGTCACGTTGGGTGGCAAGATCGCTCCTATCTTCTTCAACACGCAAGAAGACTCCGGCTCGCTGCCCATCGAGGTCGATGTGAGCAAGATGGAAATGGGCGACGTCATCGACATCTACCCCTACGCGGGCAAGATCGAGAAGGCCGGCGAGAAGATTGCCGACTTTGCTTTGAAGAGCGACGTGCTACTCGACGAAGTGCAGGCCGGTGGCCGTATCAACCTCATCATCGGCCGCAGCCTGACCGCCAAGGCGCGCGAGGCCCTGGGTCTGCCTGCGTCCACCGCCTTCCGCTTGCCGCAAGCGCCCGCTGCCTCCAAGGCTGGCTTCACCCTGGCGCAAAAGATGGTCGGCCGCGCCTGCGGCCTGCCCGAAGGTCAGGGCATTCGCCCCGGCACCTACTGCGAGCCCAAGATGACCACCGTCGGCAGCCAGGACACCACCGGCCCCATGACGCGCGACGAGCTCAAAGACCTGGCCTGCCTGGGTTTCAGCGCCGACATGGTGATGCAGTCTTTCTGCCACACCGCCGCCTACCCCAAGCCGGTGGACGTGAAAACCCACCGCACGCTGCCCGCTTTCATCAGCAACCGTGGCGGCGTGTCCCTGCGCCCGGGCGACGGCGTGATCCATTCATGGCTGAACCGCCTGCTGCTGCCCGACACCGTGGGCACGGGCGGCGACTCGCACACGCGCTTCCCCATCGGCATCAGCTTCCCGGCAGGCTCGGGTCTGGTGGCCTTCGGCGCCGCCACCGGCGTCATGCCGCTGGACATGCCCGAATCGGTGCTGGTGCGCTTCAAGGGCCAACTGCAACCCGGCGTGACGCTGCGCGACCTGGTGCATGCGATTCCGCTGTACGCCATCAAGCAAGGCCTGCTGACGGTGGCCAAGGCGGGCAAGATCAACGTCTTCTCGGGCAAGATCCTCGAAATCGAGGGCCTGCCGGATCTGAAGGTGGAGCAGGCGTTCGAGCTGTCCGACGCGTCTGCCGAGCGCTCGGCCGCCGGCTGCACGATCAAGCTCAACCCCGAGCCGATCAAGGAATACCTGACGTCCAACATCGTTCTGATGAAGAACATGATTGCCGACGGTTACCAGGACGCCAAGACCCTGCAGCGCCGCATTGAGAAGGTCGAAGCCTGGCTGGCCAACCCCCAGCTGCTCGAAGCCGACAAGGACGCCGAGTACGCCGCCGTGATCGAGATCGACCTGGCCGACATCAAGGAGCCCATCGTCTGCTGCCCCAACGATCCGGACGACGCCAAGTTCCTGTCTGAAGTGGCCGGCACCAAGATCGACGAGGCCTTCATCGGCTCGTGCATGACCAACATCGGCCACTTCCGCGCCGCCGCCAAGCTGCTGGGTGGCCAGCGTGACATTCCCGTCAAGCTGTGGGTCGCCCCGCCGACCAAGATGGACGAGCAGGAGTTGATCAAGGAAGGTCACTACGCAGCCTTCGGCACCGCCGGTGCGCGCACCGAAATGCCTGGCTGCAGCCTGTGCATGGGCAACCAGGCCCAGGTGCACGAGGGCGCGACGGTCATCAGCACCAGCACGCGCAACTTCCCCAACCGCCTGGGCAAGAACACCAACGTATTCCTCGGATCGGCCGAATTGGCGGCTATTGCCTCGCGCATTGGCAAGCTGCCCACCAAGGAGGAATACCTCAAGGAAATGGGCGTGATCGATGCCGACAAGGCCAGCGTCTATCGCTACATGAACTTTGACCAGATCGAGGAGTACGCGGACGTCGCCAAGGGCGTAACCGCTTGACCCAGATTCAGGCCGCCACATGTGGGCGGCTTGAATCTGAGCGGATCAGAGCAGCCTTTGCATCGGTGACGCGCAGAAATTTCCAAAAAAAAATGCAGAGGCTGGCCTGAATATGATGTTAGAATCACAGTCTTTCCAAAATACACTTCTTGACGAGGCGTGTTGCGGAATTTGCGGGAATAGCTCAGTTGGTAGAGCGCAACCTTGCCAAGGTTGAGGTCGTCGGTTCGAGACCGATTTCCCGCTCCACATTTGCAAGGGAAGCCAAGGCTTCCCTTTTTTGTTGGCGAAAGCGGTTGTCAGGTAGTGTGTTGACGCGACTTGCGTTGATATCCTGCTGCGGGTACTCTGCCCCAGGGCTTACTCGGCAGCCGGCGCCCCGATGGTGAAATTGGTAGACACTGCGGACTTAAAATCCGCCGCCTTCCTGCAAAGGGGCGTGCCGGTTCGACCCCGGCTCGGGGCACCATGAAGAGATTGATATGTCACATTACAACGCTCCTTTTGAAATCCATGTTCATGGTCAGGTGCTGCTGCGTGCCGACGTGGGCTTCAGTCAGCTTCAGGAGGCGCTGAAGCCGCTTTGGAGCTATGCCGGCGCGCGTTCGCTTGCTGATGGATCCGCCAGCGCCTACGAGGAAGAACCTGGCATTCAGTTTGACGCGAAGGAACGTGCTCTGCAAATGTGCTGGACGGTACGCGGCGATGACGATTTTCGGCAGTCGCTTGACGAAATGTGCATGGGCCTCAATGAACTGGCCGAGCAGGGCGCGGCCATCGAGGTGACTTTCTACGATACCGAGTTTGATGAAGAGGACGCGCCTGATGACGAGGATTCCCGTGACGAATTCGTGATGCTTTTCGTGGGCCCTACGCCTGCCGCCATCATGCAGGTTCAGCGCGATCTGTTGGTGCAGGACGTGGTCAACCTGATGGAACGTCACTTTGATGGCTCAGAACTTGGCGGCGTGGTGTCTGAGATCGACAAGCTTTTCTCGCAGCGTTTTGATGCTTTGGTGAATTCGTTGGAGATCGGCAAGCCTCCGCGTGGTCTTGGCGGGCCGGGCAGTGGTGGGCATGGGGGCGGCCGTCGTCCGCGCCATCTTCACTGAGGGTCTCTCAAGTCCTTGCCGGTGCGTGGTATTCGCTGGAAGGCATATTGTGTGCCGGCAAAGTAACAGCATGCCCGTTGCTCATGAGTCTTTCACTCAAGCCGCCTTGCGCTCCGAAGCGACCCATTTCATCATTGCAATTGTTTGTCATGGCCTGAGCTATGACGGTGTTTAGCGCGTCAATCCAGGGCGCCTTGGAACGTTTGTCAGGCGTTGGCAGAAAGCTCTTAACATGTGGCCCTATTGCAGCCTCGTCCGCCGACTAAACCTGCTGCATAGGTGGCTTGGACTAGCAGGATTCTTATCTGCACGCACAATTACCCTATGCCGACTCTGCACTCTGCGGAACTGCTCGCTCAGGTGGCTGCGTTGCCGCCGCTGCCGGGCGTGTACCGCTACTTTGACGCGCAGGGTGTCCTGCTCTACGTTGGCAAGGCACGCAACCTGAAAAAGCGTGTCGGCAGCTACTTCGTCAAACAGCATGGCGGCTCGCGTATAGGCCACATGGTTGGCAGGATTGCGCGCCTGGAGACTACGGTGGTGCGCTCCGAGGCCGAAGCCCTGCTGCTTGAAAACAACCTCATCAAGTCGCTTAACCCTAAGTACAACATCCTTTTTCGCGACGACAAAAGTTATCCGTACTTGAAGATAACCGGCGTTGCTGGCATGGATGGCAAGGGGGGGGCGCCAGGGCAGCGCTACCCGCGTGTCGCGTACTACCGTGGCACGGTGGACAAACGGCATCGGTACTTCGGCCCGTATCCCGGTGCGTGGGCAGTGAAGCAGACGATACAGCTGCTGCAGAAGGTGTTTCGCTTACGTACCTGTGAAGATACCGTGTTTGCCAACAGAACGCGCCCGTGCTTGCTCTATCAAATCAAGCGTTGCACCGCTCCGTGTGTGGGTTTTATTTCGACCGAGGCCTATGCCGATGATGTGCGTGGTGCTGAAGCCCTGCTGCGCGGCGAAACGCAGGAGCTGTTGCAGGCGCTGGAACAGCGCATGCTTGCACATTCGGACAAGCTGGAATTTGAGCAGGCGGCCGAGGTGCGCGACCAGATCACGGCACTGTCTCGTGTGCTGCATCAGCAGGCAGTTGAAAGCGTATCCGACAAGGACGTGGATATTCTTGCAGTAAAGGTGGCAGGTGGGCGTGCCTGCGTCAACCTTGCCATGGTGCGCGGCGGCCGCCATCTTGGTGACAGGGCGTATTTTCCCGTGCACCTGGAGGATGCTGCCAGTGTTTTCCAGATGGAGGAGGCTGACAGAAGCGACGAGGGTGACGCAGCCGTGCCGGTGCGCCTGTCCGTAGAGGCGCAGATACTGCGTGCCTTCCTGACCCAGCACTACCTGGGTGTGCCTATTCCCCCCACGTTGATTGTCAGTGAGCCGATACTTCCAGTGCTGCTGGAAGCGTTGAGTGAGCAAACGGGGGTGCGTGTGACAGCGGTGCATCAACCGCGCGAGCAGCGCCGTGCATGGCTGGAAATGGCGCAACAGAATGCAGAAATCCAATTGGCTCGCTTGCTTGCCGAGGAGGGGTCTCAACAGGCGCGCACCCGCGCGCTGGCCGACGCGCTCGATCTGGATGTGGAAAACCTGGATGCATTGACTATCGAGTGTTTTGATATTTCGCATACTGCAGGCGAGGCAACGCAGGCGTCATGCGTGGTGTTTCATCATCACAAGATGCAAAGTGGCGAGTACCGTCGCTTCAAGATTGACGGCATCATCGGTGGCGACGACTACGCTGCCATGCGCCAGGTACTCACGCGGCGTTACAGCAAGGTTGCCGAGGCTCAGCGTGAGGCCGGTGGAGCTGACGTGTTGAATGCGCAGGCGCGGCTGCCGGATCTTGTGCTCGTCGATGGCGGCAAGGGGCAGGTGAGCATGGCGCGCGAAGTGTTCATTGGGCTTGGATTGGATGTCGCACGCATCGTTGGTGTGGAAAAAGGCGAGGGCCGCAAAGTCGGCCTGGAGGAGTTGGTGTTTGCTGATGGGCGCGAAAAGGTGTACCTGGGGCGCGACTCGGCTGCGCTGATGCTGGTGGCACAGATTCGTGATGAGGCGCACCGTTTTGCCATTACTGGCATGCGTGCGGCCCGTGCCAAGGTGCGTGTGGGTGGCAGTCGGCTCGAAGACATTCCTGGTGTGGGCCCCAAGAAGCGAGCGCGACTGCTGCAGCGTTTTGGCGGTGTGCGCGGTGTGGCAGATGCCAGCGTTGAAGATCTGGCAACAGTGGACGGAGTCTCCCGCAGCCTCGCTGAGGAGATCTACCGCGCCCTGCGCTGAGGTTGCTTCAAATTGGGTCGTGGTGATGCATGCCACAATCGCTACCCATGTTTTTCACCATCCCCACAATCATGACCTGGACGCGCATCGTCGCGATACCCTTGATCGTGGGAGTGTTCTACGCGCCGCTAGAGCCGGCTACATGCAACCTCATCGCAACGGTGATGTTCATTGTGTTTGCCGCCACCGATTGGCTGGATGGCTTCCTCGCGCGCAGGCTCAATCAGACCTCGGCCTTTGGAGCCTTTCTGGACCCTGTGGCAGACAAATTCCTGGTCTGCGCTTCATTGCTGGTGCTGGTGCATATGCAGCGTGCCGACGTATTCGTGGCATTGATCATCATTGGACGTGAGATCGCCATCAGTGCACTGCGTGAGTGGATGGCGCAAATAGGTGCCAGCAAGAGTGTCGCGGTGCACATCCTTGGCAAGCTTAAGACTGCAGTGCAGATGGCGGCAATTCCATTGCTGCTGTATGACGGTCATCTGTTTGACTTCATCGACACGAGCGTGTGGGGAACCTGGCTGATCTGGATTGCGGCGGTGCTGACCGTGTGGTCCATGGTGTACTACCTGCAGAAGGCCCTGCCTGAAATACGTGCGCGTGTCGCCAAGTAGCCAGGCAGCCCGTGTCGTCAACGCCGGGCGGCAGGGTGGCGAACTTTGCGCGACAGAACGTCTTCACAACGCTGAGAAAGGGGTTTGAATGCGTCTAGAATTCGCCCCCATGCTGTCGCCTAGGCGGTACGTTTGATTGACACCCGGCGACGCGATTGTTTTAAACTGTACTGGCATTTTTTGCCGCTGTGGTCGCAACTTGTGGTGTTCCCTGGCCGGCGATGTCCCCGGCTGACCGGAACGGTCAAGCCGAGATTGGCATAAGACATCTACTCATTCCTATCCCGAGAGGCTTCTTGTGAATAAAACCGAACTGATTGAGCATATTGCAAACAATGCAGATATCTCAAAGGCTGCTGCGGCGCGTGCATTGGAATCCACGATCGACGCGGTCAAGAAGACTCTGAAAAAAGGTGGTACGGTGTCCTTGGTTGGGTTTGGTACCTTTGCCGTGGGTAAGCGCGCTGCCCGCACGGGTCGCAACCCGCGCACTGGTGCTACGATCAAGATCAAGGCGGCCAAGGTGCCCAAGTTCCGCCCGGGCAAGGCATTGAAAGATGCCTTGAATTGATACAAGGAAAAGGGGGGTGCTTAGCTCAGTTGGTAGAGCGGCGCCCTTACAAGGCGTAGGTCAGCGGTTCGAGCCCGTTAGCACCCACCAACCCCCTGAAGTACAAGCACTTGGAATAACCCAAGTGCTTTTTTCTTTCGCGCCTCCGGATGAGTGTCATGTGTGTCGAGGAGCCTTCGCCAAGCTGGGTCTCTTCGGCCGCCTCCGATGGACTGCTTGAGGAAGCAACGCTGTGCTTGTGGGGGGCGCACAACGGAGGTCTGGCCATGAGCATTCCGGTCGAACTGTTGTCTCTGGCTGAGGTTCTGGCGCGTTACCACTACGCCTACTTGATGACAGGCAACCCTGAGGGTGCACCGCATGCGGTGGCGGTGCATGCAGTGCTTCAGGGTGGCGAACTGCTGGTGGATGGCGTGGGCCGGCGTACGCGTGCCAATGCGCAGGCGCGCCCGACTGTGGCGTTGGTGTGGCCGCCGACGCACGACGGGGATTATTCGCTCATCGTCGATGGCGAGGTGCGCCTGGTCGGTGAGCAACTGTGCATCCGCCCCATCCGCGCCGTGCTGCACCGCCCGGCGCCGGCTCCCAAGCTGAAGCCTGCAGGTGGCTGCGGCTCGGACTGCCTTGAAATTCCCCTGCCGACGTGATCAAAGGTCTCGTCGCTTCCATCGTCGCGTCCGTTCTGTTTGGCGCCATGTACTACCTGGCGCCTGCATTGGCGCCGCTCGATGGCGAGCAGGTTTTCGGCTGGCGTGTGCTGGGCACGCTCCCGTTCACCACCGTGCTGCTGCTGGCCCTGGGCCAGTGGCGGCGCGTGCGTCTGCTGCTGCGGCGCGCACAGCGCCAGCCATCGTTGGCACTGGGTCTTCTGGCCAGCGCGGCGCTGCTGGGCGTGCAGCTGTGGCTGTTTTTGTGGGCGCCGCTGCACGGGCGCGCGCTGCCGGTGTCGCTGGGCTACTTTCTGCTGCCGCTGGTGATGGTGTTGGCCGGGCGGATGCTGTACCGCGAAAGCCTGACCGGCCTGCAATGGCTGGCCACGGCGCTGGCGGGTGCTGGCGTGGCGCATGAGGTGCTGCGCGCCGGCGGCATGTCCTGGGAGACCTGGCTGGTCGCGCTGGGCTACACCGCGTACTTTGTGCTGCGCCGCCGTCTGGCCACCGACCACTTGGGCGGGCATTGGCTGGACATGCTGCTGCTGGTGCCCGCGGCCCTGTGGTTCGTGGCGCGTGCGCCCTCGTCGCTGGGCCTGGTGGCGGGCCACCCGCACCTGTGGGCCATGGTGCCGGTGCTGGGCCTGGTGAGCGCCGTGGCGCTGGCGCTGTACATGGCCGCCAGCCGGCTGCTACCGCTGGGGCTGTTTGGCCTGCTCAGCTATGTGGAGCCGGTGCTGCTGGCCCTGGTGGCGCTGGCCCTGGGCGAGACTATCAGCCGTGAGCAGTGGCCCAGCTACGGGCCCATCTTCGCGGCCGTGGGCGTGCTGGTGCTCGATGGGGCGCTGCGCCTGCGCTTGCCGCAGAAAGTTTGATAGAAATACGGCCGTAGCGCACGTGTAATAAGCGTCAACAGCTATATGTTTAATAGCTTGATACGACGGCATCGGCCCAGCAACCGGGCGCCAGGCCGTCCACGGTGTACGGCCCAATGGCCGCGCGCACCAGGCGCAGCGTGGGGTGGCCCACGGCGGCGGTCATGCGGCGCACCTGGCGGTTGCGGCCTTCGCGGATGATGAGCTCGATCCAGCTGTCGGGGATGTTCTGGCGCACGCGTATCGGCGGGTCGCGCGGCCACAGCGCAGGCGCCGGGTCGAGCCGGCGCACGCGCGCGGGCAGGGTGGGGCCGTCGTTCAGCGCCACGCCATGCCGCAGCGCATCCAGTGCGGCGTCGTCGGGAAGGCCCTCGACCTGCACCCAGTAGGTTTTTTCCATCTTGTGGCGCGGGTCGCTGATGCGTGCTTGCAGGGGGCCGTCGTTGGTCAGCAGCAGCAGGCCCTCGCTGTCGGCGTCCAGGCGACCGGCGACATAGACGCCGGGCTCGGTGATGAAGTCCTTGAGGCCACGCCAGCGCCCCTCGGGCGTGAACTGGCTCAACACGCCGTAGGGCTTGTTGAAGCGCAGCAGGCGCGCGGCGGCGGGCGCCGGCCGGTGCAGGGTGGGGCGCTGGCTCATGTGGTCAGGTCATGCGGGCAGGAACAGGGCTGGATCGACCATGCTGCGGTTCAGCATCACGCCCCAGTGCAGGTGCGGGCCCGTGACGCGGCCGGTGGCGCCCACGCGGCAAAACGCCTGGCCGGTGGCCAGCTGCTCGCCCAGCTGGCAGTCCACGCCGCTCAGGTGGCAGTACATGCTGAGCAGGCCGCCGCCATGGTCCAGCCAGACCGTGCCGCCGTTGAAGAAATAGTCGCCTACGTCGATCACCCGGCCCGGCAGGGGCGCGACCACGGGCGTGCCGGTGGCGGCCGCTATGTCCATGCCGCTGTGCGGGTTGCGCGCCTGGCCGTTGAACACGCGGCGCAGGCCAAAGCTGCTGGAGCGCCGCCCGGGCACGGGCTGGCGCATGCGCAATGCGTCGGCCGGCAGCGGCGTGGAGAAGGTGGCCATGACGCGCTGCTGGTGGTCGCGCTCGCGCTCGTAGCGGGCCTGGTCCTCGGGCGACAGATCCACCGTGCGCGGCGCCACGTTCAGGCGCTGCTCGCGGTACTTCTTGGCGGCCACGCGGTAGGCCAGGCGGCGCGCGGGCGTGCCCGGCTGCCCCTGCACGTTCACATGGGCCTGGCCCACGGGCGCGGCCAGCGGTATGCCGACGATGGCCGTCCAGGCGCTGGCATCGCCCAGCACCAGCACCGGAATGTCGCCCGCATGCACCACCGGGCGTTCCGGCGCCGGGCCCAGCGCCAGCCGGGCCACGCCGCCGGGCACCTGCAGCGCCTGGGGCCATGGGCCTGGGGTGGCGTCCTGGGCCAGCGCTGCGCTGGCGGGCAGCAGCGCCAGACCCATGGCTTGTAACAAATGGCGGCGGCTGGCGCCGCCGGGTATGGGAGAGGTATGGGGCAGGAGTGGCACGGGCGGCAGTGTAGGGCCTGGCGGCTGCCGGTTTGCCATTGCATCGCAAAGGGCGGGGCATGCCGCCCGGGCGCGCCGTACGGGAACATAATTTGCCCCAATGCCCTGGACGCCGTGACGGCCGGGGCATTGCCACCTGGGTTCGGGCGTCTGCCCGGACTGTTTTTTTACGTCAACCGCACAAGAAAGCCGATCGACCATGCGTCAAGAACATGACTTCATTGGTATCAAGACCATCCCCCCCGACGCCTACTGGGGCGTGCACACGGCGCGTGCCGTGGAGAACTTTCCCATCACCGGCCAGACCGTGGCCCAGATGCCCGAGTTGATCCGGGCCTTTGCCTTCGTGAAGAAGGCCGCCGCCCATGCCAACCTGCAACTGGGCGCGATCAACGAAACCCAAGCCAATGCCATTTCCAGGGCCTGCGACGATTTGGTCGCCGGCCAGCTGCACGAGCAGTTCGTGGTGGACGTGATCCAGGGCGGCGCCGGCACCTCGACCAACATGAACGCCAACGAGGTGATTGCCAACCGCGCGCTGGAGCACCTGGGCCTGCACAAGGGCCGCTATGACGTGATCCACCCCAACGACCATGTCAACGCCTCGCAAAGCACCAACGACACCTACCCCACGGCCGTGAAAATGGCCACGTATTTCGGCATCCAGACCCTGCTGGACGCCCTGGCCGAGCTGCGCGGCGCCTTCGAGGTGAAGGCGCGGGAGTTCGCCAACATCCTCAAGATCGGCCGCACCCAGCTGCAGGACGCCGTGCCCATGACGCTGGGCCAGGAGTTCGCCGCCTTCGCCGCCATGCTGGCCGACGACGAAAAGCGCCTGCGCGAGTCTGCCTACCTGATGTGCGAGATCAACATGGGCGGCACGGCCATCGGCACGGGCATCAACGCGCCGGTGGGCTATGTGGACGTGGTCACGCCGAAGCTGGCCCAGCTCTCGGGCGTGCCCGTGAAGGCCGCCGCCAACCTGATCGCCGCCACCTCGGACACGGGCGCGTTTGTCGATATCTCCGGCGTGCTCAAGCGCATCGCGGCCAAGCTGTCCAAGATCAGCAACGACCTGCGCCTGCTGTCCTCGGGCCCGCAGGCGGGCGTGGCCGACATCAAGCTGCCGCCGCGCCAGGCGGGCTCGTCCATCATGCCGGGCAAGGTGAACCCGGTGATCCCCGAGGTGATGAACCAGGTGTGCTTCGAGGTGATAGGCAACGACGCGGCCATCACCATGGCCTGCGAGGCCGGCCAGCTGCAGCTCAACGCCTTCGAGCCGCTGGTGGCCTGGGCGCTGCACAAGAGCCTGCACCACCTGGCCAGCGCCTGCCAGACGCTGCAGCTTAACTGCGTGGAAGGCATCGTCGCCAACCAGAACCTGCTGGACGAGCGCATCGCCGAGTCGGTGACGCTGGTGACGGCGCTGAACCCGCTGATCGGCTATGAAAAGGCCGCAGCCATTGCCAAGGCCGCCATCGCCACGGGCAAGCCAATTGCCCAGGTGGCAGAAGACCTGGGCATCATGAGCCAGGCCGAGATGCAGAAGCTGCTGGTGGCCGAGCGGCTGACGCAGGCGGGCGCCATTACCTCAGGCAAGTAAAACTATCAAAAAAATAGCTGCTTGCGCTTGATGGTAAAGCGCTGCAGCTGTTTTTTATGATGGTTTCTGTGGTCGCTTTGGGGCTTACTTCATGCGCTCCGTCTCCACCACCATGTCCAGCACATAGGCGTAGGCCGAGGCATCGGCCGGCGGGTTCTTGACCGTGTAGCGGTGGAGGCGCAGCACGTTGCGCAAGCCCTTCTCGTGCTGCCAGCCCTGGATCTCGCCGTAGAACGGCTGCCAATCGCCCACCGACTGCTTCACGCCGTTGTCGGCGTAGCGGATCTCGCGCACGCGCAGGCATGGGGCGTTCTTCATCACGCCATGGCTGCAGGCCACGCGTTCGGGCGCCACCTCCAGGAAGATGCGCTCGCCGGGGCCGCCGTACTGCGTCTGCGGCGTGGGCTGGCCGGCCAGCTGCCAGCGGCTGCCGTCGGCAAAGAACAGCTGTAACCGGGGCGTGGCGCCGGCCGTCAGCTGGTAGCGCTTCATGGTGGGCAGCAGCTGGCCCACGCGATCCTCCAGCTGCATCAGCGCCTGGTCGGCGCAGGCGCGCTTGGTGGACATGGTCTGGGTCAGCTGGATGTCGTTGCCCTGGGTGCCAAAGTGGGCTCCCAGCATGTTG